>Ga0209721_1001109_pt1 | contig 21256 bp, 19 predicted proteins | sample TshhotsprinmetaG_FD_184139 | JGI IMG/M metagenome (GOLD analysis project Ga0209721, IMG submission 184139) | Hot spring microbial communities from South Africa to study Microbial Dark Matter (Phase II) - Tshipise hot spring metaG (SPAdes)... | ecosystem: Environmental > Aquatic > Thermal springs...
CCCCGCCGCCTCCTATCGAGCGCGACGTGTACGAGTTATCGGTTCGAGACAGGCGCAAGTATCGGGTTAGTGAGATGCCCGGAACCCTGCGCGAGGCTCTCGAGGCCATGCAAAAGAATCGTGTGGTGCGGAGCGCATTGGGCGAGCAGGTCTATAAGGACTTCCTCAACGCCAAGCGTGTGGAGTGGAACTCCTACAGGATAGCTGTTCACCAGTGGGAGCTCGATCAGTACTTGGCCGAGTACTAAAACCCAGGCGTTTGCAGGCTCGACTAGAAGTCTGCCTCGAGCCGCCCATCCTCCGAACGACCCCGTTCAGTCAAGCGGTGGATGGGCCATCTCGGACGATGGCTATTTGGTGGACAATGGTGCGCTGGCCTGGTCTTGAATCGTAACTTGCGCCAAAGTTGCAGTCCAAAATAAATCGTGTACCCTCATACTTGGCTGGCAAATAAAGTCAAGGACCCGCGTTGACACAAGCCGGCATGGGTTGGTTAGAATAAACCAGCCGCTTTTGGCTAAGTTAAGCAGTTCAGGAGGAGTTGGCATGAGAAAAATAGCAATTCTAGCGATGGGTGCCTTGGCCCTGGGTGTGGCCTCGGCCCAGACCAACGTCATCAAGATTGCCTCAGTATCGCCTCTCTCGGGGCCTCAGTCGGCTCTGGGTACGGCCATCCAGCAAGGCGCACAGATCGCCATTGAGGACGCTCAGGCCCGCTTTCAGCAGCTGGGTTTCCAGCTCCAGTTCGCTCCCCAGGACGACCAGGCTACCCCTGACGTGGGTGTGGCCGTGGCCCGGCGTATCGTCAACGATCCCGACCTGTTGGGCATCGTGGGGCACCTCAACTCGGGCGTGGCTATTGCTGCCTCGGAAATCTACAAAGACACAAATCTTGTGATGGTCTCCCCGGCCAACACCAACCCCCGAGTTACCGACCGCGGCTACCTGAGTGTCAACCGCATCTGCGGTCGCGACGATGTGCAAGGTCCGGTGGGCGCCGAGTATGCCGTCAAGGTACTCAAGCGCCAGCGCCTCTTCGTTATTCACGACAAGACCCCCTACGGACAGGGCCTTGCCGAGGCTTTTGCAGCCCGCGCCCGCGAGCTGGGGGCCCAGGTGGTCGCCCTGGTGGGTACCGAAGAAGCCTCCAACTTCCAACCTCTAATCCTCCAGATGCGCGCCCAGCGCCCCGACCTGGTCTACTATGGGGGCATCTACGATAAAGGTGGTGTGCTGGTCAAGCAGATGCGCGAGCGCGGCATCACCGCAACCTTCATGGGCGGTGACGGTCTGGACGCTTCCGACCTGGTCAAGATTGCCGGCAGCGCTTCCAAAGGGGTGCTCTTCACCACCACTGCTGGCCCCATCAGCACCCTGCCCAAGGCCGCGGCCTTTGCTCAGCGCTACAAAGCCAAATTTGGAAAAGACCCCGAAGCCTACGCGGTCTATGCTTACGACGCTGCTAACGTAATACTGAACGCCCTCGAGTCCAGCATCCGGGCCAACAACGGCCGCAAGCCCACCCGCGAGCAGGTAGCCCGCGCGGTGCGTGAGGTTAAGCTCGACGGCCTGACCGGGCGCATAGAGTTCGACAGCAAGGGTGACCGCAAGCTCTCCGATTACTACATCGTGAACATGAAGGAAGCCAAGTACCCCGGCGAAGTGCTGCGGGTGATTCAGTTCGCGCCCCCCGCTGCGCGCCAGTAAACCCCTCATCCGACCCAACAGCTCCTGCCAAAGCGGGAGCTGTTTTGATTAGGGCCTCCGGGGTGGCAGGTTTTTCACCTGAAGAACCGGCTATTTTTTGCTGAAAACCTCACGTAGGAGAGTTTGAAACCAAATTTGCTGATTGTTGGTTCCCCGTTGCCAGCCCAGCCGACAACCTATATACTCTGTCAGGCCAAAGTAAAAGGATGCGTTGCAAGGTGAAAATTTTGCGCGTATCGGTATGATTATAGGCCAAGGAGGTTTTCTTGACGGTTGCCGAGCTCCTGTCGATCCTGCCCCAGACCATCCTCGAGGGACTTCTTTTGGGGTTTGTCTATGCCATGGTGGCGCTGGGCTACACCATGGTTTACGGAGTACTGGGGCTGATTAATTTCGCACACTCTGAGGTCTTCATGATCGGGGCGGTGATTGGCCTCGAGGTTTTCCGTTTCTGGGGCAATCCGGAAGCGCCGGTGATTTCCAATCCATTTTTGCTGCTGCTGGCCGCTTTGCTCTTTGCTGCGGTGGGCTCGGGCGTTATGGCGGTACTGGTGGAGCGCTTCGCTTATCGCCCCCTGCGCAAACGCGGGAGCAAGAGCATCCTGGTACCCATGATTACCGCCATTGGGGTCTCCTTCTTGCTCCAAGACCTCACCCGTATCTATGCGGCCTTGCGGCATAACGAGTTCAATATGCAGTACCGCACCTACGATGCCCTGAACACCACCTTGCAGCTGCCGCTCGAGACGACCATTCAGGTCAAGGGAATCATCATTATTCTGGTATCTATCCTGATGCTGATTGGCCTCACCTACCTGGTCAACCGAACCAAGCTGGGCAAAGCCATCCGCGCCGTTTCTCAGGACATGCAGACGGCCTCGCTGATGGGCATCAACCCCGATGCCATCATCTCCCGTACCTTTTTGATTGGCGGTTCACTGGGTGGGGTGGCGGGGGTGTTGTTCGGCCTCCTCTATACCAACGTGACCCCATACTCGGGGGTTCTGCCGGGCCTAAAAGCCTTCACCTCGGCAGTGCTGGGCGGGATCGGCAACATTCCTGGGGCCATGGCTGGAGGGCTCATCTTAGGGCAGCTCGAGACCCTTTCCGGCACGTATCTGCCCTTCCTGACCAATGGAAACTTCGGCACCGAGTACAAGGATGTCTTTGCTTTCCTGACACTGGTTCTGCTGCTGCTGTTCAGACCCCAAGGCATTTTCGGCCAGAATGTGAGTGAAAAGGTATGAGCCAGTACACCCTCCCGTTCACCCTGGCGTTCACCCTGCTGTCCATTCTGGGTGCTGTTCTGCAGCCCCAGAACGGCCTGGTCAATTTTGCCCTGCTGGTTGCAGTCGGTCTGGTGAGCCTCATGAAGATTCCGACCCCATGGCGCTCGGGGCTGCTGGCGGTGTTGGCCCTTACGCTCACCATACTGCTCCGCCTTAATCCCGATGACAAGCTGGCCTTCTACGGTTTGCTAGGGGTGCTGATCGCCTGTTTTCTGCTGCCCAATCTATCCAATCTGGTGCGCATTGCCTTGGGTGTGGCCATCCTGTTTATTGCCATACCCATCGCGGGCCTGACCAACTCTTTCCTCTTCGAACTCGGAATCCAGATTGGCATCTTTGCAGCGCTGGCCCTAGGCCTCAACGTGGTGGTGGGTCAGGCCGGGCTTTTGGATCTTGGTTTCGCTGCATTTTTCGCCATTGGGGCCTACACCTGGGGTATTTTTGGCTCTCCGCAGGCAGCTCAGTTTATCGGTGGCTTCTCAGCCGGGGGGTTGCCCGGCAACTACCTTTATCTGTTCATGGCTCTAGCCATCATTACGGCGGCTATCACAGGCGTGCTGATCGGCCTGCCGGCCCTCCGGCTGCGGGGCGACTATCTGGCCATCGTAACCCTGGGTTTAGGGGAGGTGGTGCGGGTACTTGCCAATAACCTCGATAAACCCCTCAACATCACCAACGGTCCGCAGGGCATTACCCCAGTCAACCGGCCTGAGGTTGGGTTCCTGGCCGATTTCCTTCGGGCCATCGGGGCTGAGCGCTTGTATGGCCGCCCCGTAGATGAACCCATTGCCTATTCGTTCTTTTTCTATCTGCTGGTACTTGTGGTAATCGGCATCGTGATCCTGGTGAACCTGCGCCTGGCCAACTCGCGTTTTGGTCGGGCCTGGGTGGCCATTCGCGAGGATGAGATTGCTGCCAAGGCCATGGGGATTCCGTTGCTGCCTACCAAGCTGCTGGCCTTCGCAACCGGTGCGGCCTTCTCGGGCATCATGGGGGCGGTTTTTGCGGCCAAGCAGACCTTTGTGAGCCCAGAGTCCTTTACCCTGCAGGCTTCAATCAACATTCTGGCCTTTGTGATTCTTGGGGGTATGGGCTCGATTGGCGGGGCGGTGGTGGGAGCAGCGGCCGTAACCGTGCTCAACATTGGATTGCTGAAAGACTTTTCTGACCTCCTCAATACCTGGCGACAGACTGGGGTAACCATCCTGGGTTACAACATGGCGAACCTGCCGCCCCAGCTCAACCCGGCCAAATACGAGCGCCTGGTTTTCGGCCTGATTCTGATCCTGATGATGATATTCAGGCCCGAGGGGCTCATACCGGAGCAGCGACACCGAGCCGAAATGCAGGAAGCCCGCCAGGAGGCCCAGGAAGGCGGTGCAAAGTGAGCGAGCTCGCCCTGGACGTACAGAATGCTACCAAGAAGTTTGGTGGCCTGGTGGCTGTAAACGACGTGAGCCTACAGGTGCAGCCTAAGGAAATTTTCTCGGTTATTGGGCCCAACGGCGCGGGCAAAACCACATTCTTCAACCTGCTCACCGGCATCTACAAGCCCGATGTGGGTCGGGTGGTTTTCTTTGGGCAGGACATCACCGGGTACCCGCCCGACAGGGTAGCCCGCTGTGGCGTGGGCCGTACTTTTCAGAACATCCGGCTGTTCAAGGCCATGACCGTGCTCGAGAATGTTTTGGTCGGACATCATTACCACACCCGGCAGTCCTACCTGGATGTGCTGCTGCACACCCCTCGTTTCTTCGCCACCGAAAAGAAAGCCAAAGAGCGGGCCATGGAGCTGCTGGCCTACATGAACCTGGACAAACGGGCCGAGGAGCTGGCCTCGGGGCTTTCCTATGGCGAGCAGCGCCGCCTCGAGATTGCCCGGGCCATGGCCCTCGAGCCCAGGCTGCTTTTTCTGGATGAGCCAGCAGCAGGCATGAACGAGCAAGAAACTGAGGACCTCAAGGTGCGGATCCGCAAGTTGCGCGACGATCTGGGGCTGACCATCGTGCTGATCGAACACGATATGGCCATGGTCATGAGCATATCGGATCGGATTGCGGTCCTCGAGTACGGCAGCAAAATTGCCGAAGGGCTGCCGGCGGAAATTCGCAACAATCCCAAGGTGATTGAGGCCTACTTGGGCAAAGGCGCCGCGGGACAGGCAGGAGGGACGACCCATGCCTCTGCTTGAAGTGAAAGACATCCACACCTATTACGGGCACATCCATGCGCTCAAAGGCGTGTCCCTTACAGTTGAGGAGGGCGAGATTGTTACCCTGATTGGGGCCAACGGGGCGGGCAAAAGCACCACCTTGCGAACCATCAGCGGGATGAACCGTCCTCGCAAAGGCGAGGTCATCTACCAGGGCCAGCCCATACACAAAATCCCTGCCGACAAAGTAGTAGCCCTGGGCATTGGACACGTGCCGGAGGGCCGGCGCATTTTTCCCCGCATGACCGTGGAGGAGAACCTCGAGATGGGAGGCTTCCTCATTAAGGATGCCAAAATTGTCCAGGAGCGCAAGGAACAGGCCTTTACCCTTTTCCCTCGCCTGGCCGAACGCCGTAGTCAGAAAGGCGGCACGCTTTCGGGCGGTGAGCAGCAGATGCTGGCGATTGGCCGCGCCCTGATGCAAGACCCCAAACTTCTGCTGATGGACGAACCCTCGATGGGCCTGGCCCCGGTGCTGGTGGACTTTATTTTTGAGATTATCCAGAAGCTAAATCAGCAAGGCAAAACCATTCTGTTGGTTGAACAAAATGCCCGCCTGGCCTTGCAAATTGCCCATCGAGGTTATGTTCTTCAGACCGGCCATCTGACCATGAGCGGCCCAGCTAAGGAGCTGGCGGCTCGTCCCGAGATACAGGAAGCATACCTGGGTGGCCACTAGCGCAGCATGGAACAAGTTCGCGGAGGCTTCCCCAGAAGCCATTTTGAGAACTAGTTGAATCATACTAAAGTCTGCCCCGGTGATGCCCGGTAGGCTTGTCCTGGAAAAGGAAACCTCTAACCTGTGCAAACCAAATAGCAAAACCCGGTACGGCAACCGCACCGGGAAAAGGCCTCGGATGGTCGGGCTCAGGCGGCTTCCTTGGAGAGGCGTTCCAGACCGCTTGGGTTTTCCAGCACCAGTTTGCCGTAGCCCGAGCGAATGTAGCCTTCACGGGTTAGCTCGCCGATGACCTTGGTGACGGTCTCGCGCACCGAACCCACTGCGGAGGCAATCTCGTCGTGGGTGGCCTTGACCCCTACCTGCCCGTTTTTCTCTGTGTACGCAACAGGGGTGCGTGAAAGGTCAAGCAAGGCAGCTGCAATACGGTTCTTAAGGCGTTGGCCGGATATGCGCTGGATGGTCTGATAGGTCTGGGCCAGAGCCTTGACCAGCCCTTGCACCAGGCCGGCCATTTCCTGAGCGGTGAGTTGACCGGGGGCCAGTGCATCGACCTTGGTCTCGGTGACGGCCTCGGCGAAATAGGAGCGCTCGGCGCCCGAGATTACCTCTTCGCCAAAGTACTCTCCAGGCCGTACAAAGCGCAGGGTGAGCGCATTTCCTTCGTCGTCTACGCTTTGCAAGCGCACCAGACCCTCCCGTACCCGGTAAAGCTGATCCTTGGAGCTAGGCTTTCCGGGATAGAGAATTATCTCGCCAGGATCGAAAGTTAAGGTATCCAGGATGCTGGTCTGCATGGATTCATCACTCCTCAGTACCGACTATAGCAGGCTATTTTGATTTTGTAAACATTTGTGTTGATTTATTTGAAGTGAGTGAGGACACATTTGGAAACATGTGTAAGGCGGGTTGCTTTTCTCACCACCAACCCCGGCGCTTCATCCACCAGGCCAGGCTTCCCCCGATGAGCAGCAGCCCACTCCAGAAGAAGATTCGTCCCTGCGGCCACTGGTACTCGGTGAAGGCCTCGAAGTTGGTGCCGTAGATCCCAGCCCACAAGGTCATGGGCAAGAACAGTACCGAGATCACCGTGAGAGCCTGCACTACCCGGTTGAGCCGGTTGTTTTGAGCCGAAAGATGCACTTCCAGCACGTTGGAAAGCTCATCGCGGGCGGCATCCAGACCTTCGTACACCCGGCCCATCCGATCGGTTAGGTCGCGAAACAGGTAGGCCTCGGTGCCAAGCTCGGGGAGGCGCTCGAGGTGCAGCAAGGCCTCCCTGGCCTGCGAGACCAGGCGACGGATACGCAGCACCTCGCGCCGGGCTGCAAAAACTCGGCGGGGGGTTTCGGGGCCGTTGTCGCCGTTCATGGCCAGCTCCTCGAGGTCTTCGACCCGGTCCGTCAGGGCGTCGGTATATTCGAAGAAGGTCTGCACCCCACGGTCCAGCAGGCGCTGCCAGAGCCAGAGACCTCTGCCCCCGCGAAAGCTATTCCAGGTTTGCTCCAGGTACTCTACCGGCTCGTTGCGGTAGGTGAGTAAAACCTGGCTTTGGGGAAAGTAGAAGTAGGAGACCCGTTCAGTACGGCTATGGGCATTCTGGGGGAACTCGAGAGTTCGCAAGATTAGGAAGAGGTGCCGGGGATACTCCTCAAAACGACTCCAGTGACCGATCTCCTGAGCATCGGCGAGCGCCAGGGGGTTGAGGGGGTAGTGCTGTTGAATCAGGGCCAGTTCCTCGGGGCTGGGGGTCTCCACATCCACCCAGACCCCGCTGGCCAAAAGGCCACAGGGCATTCCATCCTCAAGCAGTTTGGCCCGAAGCATCGCTAATAGCTTACCGTCGGTGGGGGCTACCGGGTACTTTGGGCCAGCCAGTCAAGGTAGGAGGCCAGGCCGGTCTCGAGCCGGATGGCCACAATCTCGGGTACCTGGTAGGGGTGCAAGCTGCCGATACGGGCCTCGAGGGCTGCGTAGCGCTCCTGGGTGGTTTTGATCAGGAGCAAGGTCTCGCGGTTTTCCCCTACCTGCCCCTCCCAGCGGTATACCGAGGTCAGGCCCGGTAGCAGGTTCACGCAGGCCGCTAAACCCTCATGTACCAGGGCGCGGGCGATGTTGGAGCCGGTTTCACCTTCCGGTACCGTGCATAAGACCAGCAGGAACATACCCCTAGCCTACCAAAGCGATCGCACAGCCAGTCGGGCTGCGGCCAGATCCCAGCGGGCATGTCCGACGCTTTTGAAGAGCACCAGGCCGGTTTGGGGCCTGGGTTGGCGTACGGCGACCTCGAGCGGCACGACCTTATCCCAATCGACCCCAGCCTGTAGCAGGTCGCCGGCCTCTTTTTGGGCTCCCTCGAGGGTATCCACACATACCCGGGCTCGCCGCACAAGCTCGGGCGCCACCTCGGCCATCTCGGGTCGGTAGGCTCCCACTGCGGCGATGAAGCAACCCTCGCGGGCCCGGTGCAGCACCGGGCTGGGGCTTGTGGTGGCACAGACAATCAGGCCGACCTCGTCCAACACGGCGTCTGTACTCGAGATAGCCTGGGCCAGCAGACCGCGCCCACGGGCATAAGCGGCCAGGGCTTCGGCGTGCGCCGGATTGCGTGAGTATACGTAGATTTTGCGGGTACCCAGGCCCTCAGCAAAAGCCTCCAGGTGGCTTCTGGCCTGGGTGCCGGCTCCAATTACCAGCAAAGGCCCCGAAGGATCGGAGGCCAGGGTTTGTGCGGCCAGCAGCGATACCGCGGCGGTGCGCCGGGCCGTTACCACCGAGCCGTCCAACAAAGCCAGGCGTTCGCCGGTCTGGGTGCGCATGACCCAGACCTCGGCCTGCACGCTGGGATTGGCTTGGGGGTGTACGGTGACCAGCTTGGTCACGGTGATGCTGGGATCTGCGGCAGGCATCAGCAGCAGGGTGGCCCCGCCGGCCAGCTCAACCACCAGCCGTTCTGGGGCTACGACTTGCGGGTCGGATAGCACCCCAGCAACCGACTCGGCGAGCGCGGGGTAGGGGAGGAGAGCCTCTGTTTCTTCTGCCGAAAGAACACGCATAGATAGGGTCGGGTGCTTTCTGAGGGTATCGTGGGGGATGTCAACGACCGTTCAGGTACTGCACTCCGTGCACCGCCAGTGAAAAGCGTTTTATGAACCTAGACTAGAGGCAAATTTAGGTGGCCTGAGGGGCCAGTACCCGGGCGGGATCACCGGGCCGTACCAACCCACCCCGGACCACCCTAGCATACAGCCCGCGCCGACCGTACAGTACCTTGGGCAAGCGCAGGTCGAAGACTGAAAGGGAGTCGCACACTGTGCAGACCGTGGTCAGCTCGAGCAGAGCCGTACCGATCTCCACTCGAGCTGCTTCCGGCAACCCATGGGGGTCGAGGTCTAGCAGGATGTTCTCTCCCAGCGCTCCCCAGGGCAAAGCAATCCCCGACTGGGCGGCCAGTTGGTAAGCTGACAGCCCTACCACCAACACCGCTCGGTCGGGGTGTCTGCCGAAGTGGCGGTCGCCCTCGACGCCTTTACCTGTAACCAAGACCGCCTGGGGAATGGCAGCTTTGGGCAGGCTCGAGCCTTCTCCGGCGTGCAGCGAGACAACCTGGGGCATGCTAGCGCGTGGGGATGCCCAGCTGCTGGCGGGCCTGGTAGACCTGTTGGACGCTCAGGTTTTTGCCGCGCTGTGCCTGCACTTCAGCCGCGGTGAAGGGCCGCTGGCCTTGAGGAAAGCTGTTGCCCCACTGGGTGGCGATGTGGTTGAGTACCGCGGCAATTTCGGCATCGCTGAGCTGTGGGTAGGCGGGCATCAGACCGTTGTAGCTGTTGCCGCGGACGGTAATCTGGCCTTGCAAGCCGAACAGCATGGCCTGGATAAGCCAGTCACGCCCGCCAGATACCCCCAGGATCTGCGGGATGTGGCCAGCTAGTGGCGGAAAAGTGCCCGGAATACCGGCCCCATTGGCCTGGTGGCAGCCCACGCAGTTGTTGTATACCTGGGCCCCGTTCACGCTAGCGCTGGGTGCCGGGGCCGGCTGGGCTGGGGAGGCCGCGGCCCCGGGGCCCAGGCGGGTGGCCAGGTAGTCGAGAATTTGAGCACGCTCCTCAGCCGTGAGGCGCAGCCCGTAGCCCTGCATCTCGCTAATCAGGCTATCCCAGCGCTCACGGGTTTGCCGTTCGCGGGTCACGAAGCCTATTTCGTGGCAGGACTGGCACTTCTGCAATACCAGCTCCCGCCCCGGTCCTTCGGGCAGCGCGTTTTGACCAAACACAAGCCAAGAGCCCAGCAGGGCTGCACCGACAGCAATAACGAACCACTTCTTCATCTACCTCTCCATTTTCATTTGCAAAACTAAGGTGGGCATTGCGCAGCCCACCCATATTTTTGGATTTGGTGGCTCCCTAAAGAGTGTGCTATCGCTCAAGTTACCTTGAACTTGACCCGCATCACGCCGTTCCACTCGTAGCCGCGCTCGTTCCACCAGACGTTGCCGTCCATAGGCTGGGTACGGCCCAGGGTGTCGGTGGCACGGGCCATGACCTCGTAGTCGCCGGGAGCCAACAACTGGGGCGAGACCCAGCGGTACCAGCCGAACTTACCGTCGTTGCCTTCGATGAGGGCCTTGCGCCAGGTGGTTCCGCCGTTGACCGAGACCTCGACCGACTCGATGGGAGCGATACCATCGTTCCAGGCTACCCCCCGGATTTCGACCCGGCGGCCCCGAACGCTGGCTCCGGCCAGCGGAGAAAGGATGAAGGAGTTGATGTTGGCCCCCCAGTTGGAGCGGGAATTGTCCAGGGTGTAGTTGTAACGGCTGCCCGGCTGGGTCGGCAGGATGGGGGTGTTCCAGCCCGGAAGCACCGGAACCCGGTAGCGGGGCACCTGCTCGTTGCCGGGGCTTTCGGTGGCGGTGAAATCGAGCTTGACGATCCACTTGACGTTGGTTGTACCGAAGGTGCCTGCGGCCACCAGCCGCACCGGGCCACCGTGCACAGCCGGCAAGGGCTCACCATTCATACCCAGGGCCAGCATGGCGCTGTTGTAGTCCAGCACGCTGATGGGGAAGCTCTTCTCGTAGGGCTGGGCGCCGCCCTGGGTTGAGGCGTTCATGGTGATGAAGCGGGCGTTGTCGCGCAGCTTGACCCCCTTGGCCTCGAGCAGGGTCTTGAGGAGCACTCCCCGCCAGGTGACCTGGCCTACGCCGCCATACGTCCAGGGGTTCCCCGAAGGCCGCGGGTTGAAGAAGGAGCGACCATTGCCCGAGCACTGCAGCACGCTGGTGACCTCGGTTTGCGGTAGCCGGGAAAGCTCCTCCACGGTAATGCGGAACGGGGCGTCTATCAGTCCACCTACCTCCACCACCCAGCCCGGTTGCACGTTGGGCTCGGTGGTGTTGAGGCCCGGTAGATCAATGTTGTTGCGGATGAACAGGTTGGCCTTGCTGGTGATGCGCTCGGAGCCCAGGATCTCTAAGGTGGACTCCAGCACCACCGGGCGCGAGGATAGTACAAGCAGCTTGGCGTTTTTACCACGTACTACTTGGTCGGCGGTGGGTTGCTGTTGGGCCATGCCCAGCCCCATCATGCCCACGGCAGCGCCGGTTACAGCCGTTTTCTTCAGAAAGGTGCGGCGGTTCATTTGCTCTGGCGTCGTCGTTTCGTTTTCCTGCGGCAGCATCGTGTCGTTGTCTTGCTCGTTCATGCAAGCCTCCTTTTGTCAAACTTGATAGCAAATGTATTTTTTCAGCCTCAGATGCTTTTATTTGTGATATACGTCATCGTTACATTGTAACTACTCGGATACCCAAGAAGGGTATTGCCGCCTGCACAGGCACTATAATTTTTCTACTTTCGAGCGCTCCAGCGCGCGCACCCCACGCCGACCAAAGCGTCGGGCTAGCTCCAGCTCGCCCATCACCAGCGCAGTGGGCCGCCCGTGGGGGCAGACCCAGGGTAGCTCGCAGGCAGCCAGGGTATCCAGCAGGGTTTGGGCCGAGGCAGTGGAGAGTGGATGTCCGGCCTTGATGGCCGGCAAGCAGGCCAGGCGGGCCAGCACGTTGCGCCAGGCTTCGCTGAACCCAGGTGCTCCCAGGCTACCTTTCACGACCTCGGGTATGAGCGAGGGGTGTCCAACCAGGAAAGCGGGCATGCTGCGAATACGATATTTGCCGGGGCCAAAAGGCTCCAGCAATAGTCCGGCTTGCTCGAGAGCCTCGGCCCGTTCGGCGAGGTTCATCTCCTCCTCCAGGCTTAGTGCGACCAGCTCGGGGTGGGGCAGCTCGAGCGGGGCTTCCTCGCGGTAGCGGCGGCTCAGCTCCTCGAAGAGAATTCGCTCGTGGGCGGCATGTTGATCTACTACATAAAGCTCGTCCTCCGACTCGGCCAGCAGGTAAAGCCCGCGGAAGCTGCCCAGGTAGCGCAGCCGGGGGAAGTGGGCCCGCTGCACCGGCGAAGGGCCGGTCATGGGGGTGGGTTCCGGCAAGGCGCGGGCCAGGGGGTGGGCCGAGAGCAGGTTGTGCACGGCCCGGGTTACAAAGTTCAAAATCGGTTCGGGCCGGACGAGCTTGACCCTGGACTTGTCGGGTGAGGTGTGGATCAGCAGGTGTTCGGTGGGCAGCTCCAGGTTGAGCACCCCCAGGGGAAACTGGCCGTGGGGCAGAAGCTCCTTGTAGGCGGCCAGCACGGCCTGTAGCAGGGGTTCGGGCCACTCCACCGGACGGCCCGCCAGGGCCAGCAGCAGGCGGTCGCGGCGCGGTCGCGACAGCTCGGGGCGCGAGAGCAAGCCCACCAGCCGCCAAGGGCCCTCGGCGGCCTCGAGGGCCAGCAGCCGGTTGGCCACCACCGAGCCCCACAGCAGCCGGGCCACCTCGAGGAAACCACCGCCGGCGTGGGCGATTTTTTCCTCGCCGTCCAGCACCAGCCGCAGGGCAATCTGCGGGCGGTGCAGCAGGTAGCGCGAGACCAGGTGTACCACCTTGCGTCCTTCGGCCGCGGGGGACTCCAGCGCATTCCTGCGGGCCGGCAGGTGACTGAAGAGGGCGCTGACCTCGACCCGGGTGCCCGCCGGGGCAGGGTGTTCTTCAAGGTGAAGCTGTTCCTGGAAGGCGGTCAGGGTGGCGCCGCCCAGTTGGTGGGCGGGCCTCGAGGTGAGCCGCACCCTGGCGGCCTGACGGATGGCCCACAGGCCCTCCCCCCGGAAGCCCAGGGTAGTGATCTGCTCCAGGCAGCTGAGCTTGCTGGTGGTGTGGTGCTCGAGGGCCAGCGCCAACTCTTCCTGAGGAATACCAACCCCGTTGTCGGTGACCACAATTCTGTCCAGTCCGCCGCCCCACAGCTCGATGTGTAGCCGGGTGGCTCCGGCATCAAGGGCGTTCTCCAGCAGTTCGCGCACCACGTCAGAGGGGCCGGAAACGACCTCGCCCGCTGCAATCTCGCGGATGAGTTCAGGAGGTAGCTTGCGGATTGCCATTCTGCTACCTGCGGCCCGCCTCCACCACCTCGAGAGAAAGACCTTTGAGCCATTCTTGCAGCTTGCGCAAGAAGAGCAGTGCGTCCAGGGGGCTGGTGCGGCTCAGATCCAGGTTCAGCAGCGCCTCCAGGGCCTCCCTGGACAAGCCTTTCTGTCCGGCCTCGAGGCTCGTCATCACCGTGTGGGCCCGTTGCAAGACCTCAGCGGGCAGGCCAGCCAGGCGCGCTACTTGCAGTCCATAGCTTTTGCTGGCAGGCCCCGCCAAAACCTGGTGGTAAAAAACCAGCCCCCCAGCCTCTTCTTTGGCTGCTACATGGGCGTTGCGGGCTGCCGCCATGCGCTCGGGCAGGGCGGTGAGCTCAAAGTAGTGGGTGGCAAATAGCGTGTAAGCCTGCACCTGGTCGTGCAGGTGTTCGCAGGCTGCCCAGGCCAGCGCCAGGCCGTCGTAAGTGCTGGTGCCCCGTCCGATCTCGTCAAGCAAAACCAGGCTTCGTGCGGTGGCGTGGTGCAGGATGGTGGCCAGTTCATCCATCTCTACCATGAAGGTGCTGCGTCCGCCAGCGATGTCGTCGGCGGCCCCAATGCGGGTGAAGATGCGGTCGAAGATGGGCAGTGTGGCCGACTCGGCAGGCACAAACGAACCAATCTGGGCCATCAGAGCAATCAGGGCGGTCTGGCGCAGGTAGGTGGACTTGCCAGCCATATTCGGCCCGGTCAGGATGAGCAGACGGGCCGAGGGGTTTAGGGTCAGGTCGTTGGGGATAAACGCACCGTTGCGTTCCACCACCGGATGCCGCCCGGCCCGGATCGAAAACTCGCCATCGAGGGCAAAGCGGGGGCGGCTGTAGCCGTGTTTCACAGCAGCCTCGGCCAGCGCGGCGTATACGTCCAGCTCGGCCAGCACCAAAGCTGTCTGGCGCACCTCGTCGGCGGCTTTGGCTACGCTTTCGCGCAGCTCCACGAACACCGTGTACTCGCGCTTGACGGCCTCGGTCTCGGCCTGCAGGATTTGCCGCTCCTGCTCCTTGAGCTCAGGGGTGCTGAAGCGCATACGGTCTTTGAGGGTCTGGAGGGCGCGCCAGTCCTTGGGCACGAGGGGGTAGTGGGGTCGGGTGACCTCGAGGTAGTAGCCAAACACCGCGTTGTAACCCACCCTCAGGTTGGGTATGCTGGTTTTCTCGCGCTCTTCGGCTTCCAGCCGGGCAATCCAGCTACGCCCCTCCTCGGCTTGGTGGCGCAGTTCGTCCAGTATGGGGTCGAAGCCCTCTCGAATCAGACCCCCCTCGGTGATTTTGAGCGGGGGATCCGGCACCAGCGCGGCAGCGATCTGCTCGGCAACCTCGCTCAGTGCCGGTAGCCGCTCGGATAGCCCCTGTAGCGGCCCCAACCCCTGCAGCTTGCTAACGAGCTCTGGCAGGAGTGATAGACTGCGCTGCAGAGCTGACAGGTCGCGGGCGCTGGCCCGGCCAGCCAGCATTCGGGCCGACAGCCGCTCGAGGTCGTGCATTCTGTACAGAATTTTGCGCACCTCGGTTCGCAGTACACCGTCGCGGACCAGGGCCTCGACCGCATCGAGGCGGGCCTGCAAGGGGGCTTCCTCGATCAGGGGGTGTCGTAGCCAGGCTTGCAACAAACGCCGCCCTGGCGCGGTACGGGTCAGGCCCAGCACGCCCATCAATGTGCGCTCCTCACTGCGATCACCCACCGAGCTGGGTTCGAATATTTCCAGCGTCCGCAGCGTGGGCTCGCCCAGCTGCATGAAGGCGCTGGGATCGTGGCGAACGAAGCCTCGCACCTGTGGCAGCCCGTTGGCCTGTACCCGCAGCGCATAAGCCAGCACCGCCCCAGCCGCCCGCGCCAATCCAGGGTGATCGAGCCCGGCGGGCCGCTGTGCAAACTGAGCCTCGAGGGCCCTCTGGCCCACCCCCTCTTCGAATCCTTCAGCAGTCAGCATCACCGCAAAGCGGCGCTGAAACTCCTGTAAAAATGCAGAGTTCTCGTATAGCTCTGGAGCCAGCAAAATCTCGGCAGGCCGGTAGCGAAATAGTTCGTCGTAGAGAGCACTCTTGCTGTACAACACGGTTCCGCGGAACTCCCCAGTCGAGATGTCCAGCAGGGCCAGGCCGTAGCCATCGCCGGTGCTGAGCGCAGCTAGGTAATTGGCCTCCGGTCTGAGCAGGTTCTCGCGCAGGATGGTGCCGGGAGTCAGTAGCTGCGTTACCTCGCGCCGGACCAGCTTGTCGGCGTCCTCGGCCAGCTCCATCTGCTCGGCCACGGCCACGCGGAAGCCTTGCTGAAGAAGGCGCTCGAGGTGCACATCCAGCGAACGCACCGGTACTCCGGCCATCGGGGTGGTGAAATCGCGGGCAGTTTTGTGTGTAAGGGTAAGGTTCAAAGCCCGCGAGAGCCGCTCGGCATCCTCGCCAAAAGCCTCGAAGAAATCGCCAACCTGAAACAGCAGCAGATAATCGGGGTAGGTGTCCCGCAGTTCGACGTACTGCTCGAGCAACGGTGGTAAGGGGCCAGGCCCCTGGCCCTTGAGGTTCATAGGCATATGCTAAATGCTTCTGAGGCGAATTACACTTCTGCGGCCAGGTCCGCGGTGGGTTGCACCTGGCTGCGCCTGGGGTGCTCCTGGATCAGAATTCCCAGGTGCCGTGTGGTCTTTATATTAATATTAAGACGATGGCTCCCCGACCTGTGTGCACGGCGAGAATAACACCCGATTCGTATGCAGGGCGAGAAGGGTACCCGGTCCGTAGGCACGGCAAAGTGGGTCTGGTATGCAGGCTAGGTATTTCTGGTAGGCTAACCTGGGTTGCTGCCCCGTTTCTTGCCGACTGGATATTTATACGTCAGACGATATAATCCCTGCATGAAGCAGTTGGCAAACTGGTTTTCGGGCTACAAAAGCCAGGTATTTGACGAGGTGTTTGATGCCGAGGGCGAACCTCGCAGTCATTATGCCGAGATAATCAGCCGATTCAATGAGCTGGGGTTGGAAGACTTTCAGCGCCGACGGGCTCTCACCGAGTTGGCCTTTCGCAACCAGGGCATCACCTTTCAGGTCTACGGCGACCCTTCGGCTACGGAGCGGCCTTTCCCGCTGGACATTCTGCCGAGGATCATTCCGGCTTCCGAGTGGAGTACCGTAGAGCAGGGTCTCATTCAGCGGGTTAGGGCACTCAACATGTTTTTGAATGATATATACAATGGACAGCATATTCTCTCAGACAACGTGCTCCCCCCGGGCCTGGTGCTCAACCATCCGCAGTACTTTCGACAGGTGCACGGAATCAGGCTACCGCACGGGGCCTTTACACACGTGGCGGGAATTGACCTGGTTAGGGATGAGCGGGGCCAGTACCGGGTTTTGGAGGACAACCTCCGCACGCCCTCGGGGGTTTCGTATGTGCTCTCCAACCGCCGTGTGATGAGCAGGGTTTTTCCGCAGGTGCTGTCCAGAGCTAGGGTGCGGCTGGTCGAGGACTATCCCGACATGCTCCTCAATACCCTCAAGAGCCTCTCCCCCCGCGATGTGGCTGAACCCTGCGTAGTGGTGATGACACCAGGCCCCTATAACAGCGCCTATTTCGAGCACATGTTCCTGGCCCAGCAGATGGGAGTGGAGCTGGTGGAAGGTTCCGATTTGTTTGTCGAGGAAGGGCGGGTCTGGATGCGCACCACAGCAGGTCGCCAGCAGGTAGACGTGATTTACCGCCGCATCGACGATGACTTCCTGGACCCTACCGTCTTCCGGCCCGATTCAGCGCTGGGTGTGCCGGGGCTGGTCAAGGTTTACCGCGAGGGCCGGGTGGCGCTAGCCAATGCCATCGGGAATGGAGTGGCCGATGACAAGGCACTGTATGCCTACGTGCCACGGATCATCAAGTATTACCTAAACCAAGAACCGATTCTGCCCAATGTGGAGACCTACATCGGTGCGGAACCTGACGGAGCGGACTACATTCTCGCGCATGCGGCTGAGCTGGTGATCAAGAAAGTGGATCAGTCCGGGGGATACGGGATGCTTATTGGGCCGCACGCCAGCAAAGAGCAGGTGGCGGCATACGTCGAGAAGGTGCGCGCCGAGCCACACAACTACGTGGCTCAGCCAGTGGTGGGTCTCTCAACCAGCCCTACCTTCGCCGATGATACCCAGACTTTTGAACCGCGCCACATTGACCTGCGCCCATTTGAGTTGGTGGGGGAGGAGGTTCGGGTCTTGCCGGGCGGCTTGACCAGGGTTGCGCTCCGGCGGGGCTCGCTGGTGGTGAACTCTTCGCAGGGGGGAGGCTCGAAAGACACATGGGTGCTGAGCTAACCCCGAAATTTGGGGCTGGGGCCATTAAAAGTGGGAGGCGGGCAGGATGACCTGTTTTGGCCTCTGTTTGGCTCGAGGGGTTCGACCCCTGACCTTTGGAGGGGGGAGCCATGCTTAGCCGGATCGCCGAGAACCTGTACTGGTTGGGCCGGTACATCGAACGCGCCGAGAACACAGCCCGGCTGCTGGATGTGAACTACTATGCGGTTGCGGAAGCCCCGGTAGAAGGAATTGCAACGGGGTGGTGGGGTCGGATTCTGCAGGCTCTGGAGGTGGATGACCTCGAGCCCACCGAGGAAACCGTGGTGCAGTGGCTGGCCTTTGACCTTCACAACGCCAGCAGCATCCGCAGCTGCATCTGGCGGGTGCGGGAAAATGCCCGTACCACACGGTTTTACCTGAATCTCGAGATCTGGGAGGAGATCAACCAGCTTTACAACCAGTGCTACCACAACACCGAGCAGGTGATGGTCCAGGAGAGCCTGCACGAGTACTGTGTCGCGGTGCGAAAAGCCAGCCATCAGATTATGGGAATTGCCGAGGCGACCCTCCCGCGCGACCTGGGTTTTTACTTCATGCGTCTGGGGCGCTACCTCGAGCGCGCCGATAACATGCTGCGGGTTCTGCAGGCTTATATTGGCGGCGGCGAGATGTCACGAGAAACCGAGATGCAGAACCACTTCAACCGCTCGCTGCTGCGTAGCGTGGGGGCACTGGAATCGTACCGTAAGATTCACCATACCACCTTAGACCTACCACGAATTGGTGAGTTCTTACTCCTAAACAGCGATTTTCCACGCAGTGTGCGCTTCAGCGTAGACGGCCTCAAGCGGGCTGCCGAGGCAGTGTACCAGCATAGCGATGGAGTAGGCAAAGAGGCCGTGCGCAGAGTGGGGAAACTATCTTCTACGCTGGAATACCTTGAAAATGCCAATCAGGTCTTCAGGAAGCGCGATCCCGATTTAGAAGAGTTGTTGGAAGCACTCGCCAACATCCATGTTGAACTGAGCCTGGTGTATTTTGGTTACTGATACCGGATTCAAAAAAGACAATTTTCCCAATCAAAAGCTTCAGAGGCCATCTTGTTGAATCCCAAAGCATACCCCACCCCTCCCTACGGTCGACGAAGAAAACGACTCCCTTCCAAGGGGCGATATCCCCCTCCGTTACACGGATAACTTCGGTCGGGGTAGTTCGTCAGCATCCGGTAACGAGCTACCTGAATCTGGTATGGGTTGTGCTTGGTAATGATGCACAAATGGCTTTTTGATGTAGCTGCACGCTGGGCGCAATTCCCTAAACAGATCGTTGACTCGGCTATACCCCAGTGAACGTGCGTAAAGCACTAAGAACTCTTCCAGCAACTGCGCTAGCTTTTGGCCAGCGGTGTTTGCAGGGGCTCAACCTTCACCAGCACATTCAGACTTTCCTTGCCCCCTCCTCGCCGCAGCCCCTTGAGTGGAGGGCAGTCGTCGTAGTCGCGCCCGTGGGCCTTTTTGACGTACTGTTCGGTAACGGTCGTGTTATTGGTCGGATCGTATCCACACCAGCCCGAGCCGGGCACAAAGGCTTCAACCCAGGCATGGCTACCTTCCGAACCCACCCCAGTAGCTAGGTATCCGGAAACATAGCGGGCCGGAATGCCCACGCTGCGCAACGCCGCTAGCATGGCCTGGGCATAATCCTGGCAGACCCCAGCGCGGCCCTGTACAAACTCGACCAGGGGGGTGTCGACCCGGGTGGCCCTGGTGTCGTACCGTAGGACGCGGTTCAGGTGCATGGTAACTTCCAGCAAGTAGCCGTGTAGGTCTTCGTGCGGGTTGGGACGGCGTAACTCCAACAGCTCGAGCCAGTTGTGGTGCAACGGCACCCGGGGTGTTGGTGCCAGGAACTCAAAAAAGCGCGATTCTAGGCTGCTCAGCACCCTAACCGGTACTGCATTGGGCGCAGGAACCGAAAAGGTCACTACCTTGGCCTGCATCTCTACCCGCAGCTGTCGGTGCGGCTTGGTTACGTGAAAATCGTAGACCCTGTTGTGGAAATAATCCTGGCGGCTACGGGGTGTGGAATCTGGTTCGATGTTAAGTTGAAACTCCAAAAGTCCCTGCCGATGATCGTCTACCGGGTAGAGCCACAGCTCGTTGAAGGAGTCCCGCGCCTCGTCCGGATAAAAATACTCGGTTAGGTGATACACCGATAACAGCACGGCTAATAGCCTATCAAAAAAACACCAAAACCTGCGGGTTGAATACTCTGGCCTAGCGTCTCGCAGCACTATTTGCGTTCGGCTTGGGTGGCAAGCCTGGCGTTTACGTCCTCACGCCAGGGCAAGGATGCCTGGGCGCCGATTCGGGTCGTTGCCAGAGCCCCGGCAATGCAGCCAAGCTGCACCGCAAGCGATAGTTCTTTCCCTTCACAAATGGCGGTAGCCAGCGCCCCGATAAAGGCATCGCCCGCACCGGTGGTATCCACTGCAGAAACCTCGAGGGCCGGCTGGTGGCCCGACCCTTCTGGCCCGACCCATACCGCACCCTGTTGACCCAGCGTGACCAGTACCGTAGGGGCTTTTTCGGATAGCGCTTGGGCGACCTCGAGAGCCATCCCGGGTGAGTCAGGCAGTACCCCGGTTAGGCCCAGCGCTTCGATCTCGTTCACCACAAGTATATCCACGCAACCCAGCAGTTTATCAGGCAGTTTTTGAAAGGGTGCCGCGTTCAGTATGACCTTGGCTCCCGCCTTGCGGCCCAGTTCGGCAGCCCGGCGCACGGTATCGAGGGGAATCTCGAGCTGCAAGACCACCACCTTGGCACCCTCAAACTCCGCAGAGGAGAGATTCTCGGGCCGCAGGCGGTGGTTGGCCCCTGGCGAGACGATGATGGTGTTCTGCCCTGCCTCGCTCACCGCAATGAAGGCCACCCCGGTAGGTGCCGCGATGGGTATGGTGGCATTGACATTGATGCCCTCACGTTTGAGCGCATTGCGTAGTTCGTTACCGAAGGCATCCTGCCCTACGCGCCCAATCATCCGCACGCCTGTGCTCTGGGAGGTTGCGGAACTGCCTTTAGCGGTAGGCTGAGCCCGGCCCAGCATGCGTGCGGCAGCCACCGCCTGGTTGGCTCCCTTACCGCCGTGGTGGGTCTCGTAGTCCGAGCCCAGCAGGGTCTCACCGGGAATTGGATGCCGCTTGACCCTCACCACCAAGTCCATATTCAGACTGCCAACCACTACGATGCTCATGGGCTATAGCTTACTATCGTGCCCGAACACGCAGGCCACGTGCTACCCCCTAGGGCGCACACGAACTTATCCAGAGCGGCCCTACTCAGGGGTAGCGCCCGACCCGCTCAACTAGCAAATCGTAGAAGCCATCTGCATCAATCCGCAGCCCCACTTCGCAGTTGGGTTGCCGGCCGGTTACGCGCCAGTAGTCGCAGACCGTACGCCCGTAGGTCAGCCCTTCGTTGGCCTCGATTTCCACGTTGAACCGGGCGGTTTCGAAGAGGCCGGGGCGCAGCAGGTAGGCAACGGTACAGGCGTCGTGAATGGGAGCCCCATCCCACTTGTAGCGGCGAATA
>Ga0209721_1001111_pt1 | contig 21237 bp, 22 predicted proteins | sample TshhotsprinmetaG_FD_184139 | JGI IMG/M metagenome (GOLD analysis project Ga0209721, IMG submission 184139) | Hot spring microbial communities from South Africa to study Microbial Dark Matter (Phase II) - Tshipise hot spring metaG (SPAdes)... | ecosystem: Environmental > Aquatic > Thermal springs...
AGGAGGAAAATATGAATATCATTGTCAATGGCCGTCATCTGGAGATAACGCCTGCATTAAGGAGTTATGCCGAGGAGAAAATCGGGAGGTTCGAGAAGTACATCTCCAATATTACCGAAGCTGTCGTGACCCTCAGTGTGGAAAAGTACAGGCATAAGGCAGAGGTGCTTCTAAAGGTCAATGGAGTCATGATCCAGGCAGAAAGTGTAACAGGCGAGGTCTATTCCTCCATAGACGAGGTTGTGGAGAAGCTCGAGAAACAGGTTCTCAAGCACAAGGAGAAGATACACTCCTACAGAAAGGGAGGGAAAAAAGGCTCCTGCAGCAGTTGCAGCAGGGATAGCCGAAAAGGGAAGGATAATTAAAAACAAGAGATTTGATATGAAGCCAATGAGCCCGGAAGAGGCTGTCGATCAAATGGAGCTTCTTGATAAGGACTTCTTTGTCTTCAATAACGATGCAAGTGGCGTTATTAACGTCGTCTATCGAAGAAGAGACAGCAATTTCGGACTGATAGAACCGGTGAAATAGTGAGAGTTGTTATCGTCAGCGGGCTCTCGGGTGCAGGCAAAACCATTGCCCTGAGGGCCCTTGAAGACATCGGCTATTTCTGCATAGACAATCTTCCTATCACACTCATAGAACCATTTCTTTCTACCATCAAAACCAAACAGGACATAGAAAAGATAGGCATAGGCGTGGATATACGGGAGAAGGAGTTTCTATCCGACGCCTATAATATCCTGTCCTTTCTTAAAGGGCAGTACAGGATCGAGATACTGTTCTTAGAGGCGGAAAAGGATGTGATGTTGAGAAGGTACAAAGAGACGAGGCGTCCTCACCCAATGTTGTCCATACGCGGTGAAATGAGCATGGAAGCGGCCGTAGAAGAAGAGAGAATGCTGCTTTCGGTTATAAGGGACGCTGCCGATAAGATAATAGACACTTCAAACTATACCCCCCACCAGTTGAGATGCCTAATAACATCAATGTACGGAAATGTGGTAGAGACACAGGCCATTAATATATCGCTCATATCATTCGGATATAAATTCGGTGTGCCGCAGAATGTAGACCTTCTGTTCGATGTCAGGTTCCTGCCCAATCCGTATTTTATTCCTGAACTTAAGCCTCTAAAAGGCACCGACTCCGTTGTATATGACTTCGTCATGAAGAATAATGAGACAAAGGAATTCTTAGGTCATATAACACGTCTCATTGATTTTCTGTTGCCGCATTATATCAGGGAGGGAAGGACATATCTCGTCATGGGCATAGGATGCACCGGAGGGAGGCACAGGTCTCCTGCAATTGTAGAGGATGTTTCAAAATATATAAAAGAGAAGCACGGCATAAAGCCGAATGTAATACACAGGGATATGGAATGATTTATCTTGATCACAATGCCACGACTCCCATCGATGAAGATGTAAAGAAGGCAATGGCTGATGTCTTCCAATTATTTGGCAACCCTTCAAGCAGCCACAGCATCGGCAGGGCAGCAAAGGCTGCTGTGGACAGTGCGAGAAAACAGGTTGCTGATTTAATTGCATGCGATCCTTCAGAGATAATTTTTACATCAGGGGGTACGGAATCGAATAATCTTGCCATAATCGGCACTGCTTATAAATATCAAAAGGGACATATAATAACATCCGTTGTCGAGCATCCTGCTGTTTTAAATCCTGTGAAATGGCTTGAGATGAATGGTTTTGCGGCTACCTATCTTCCGGTGGATTCTGAGGGAAGGGTCAATCCTGATGATGTAAAAAGAGCAATAAGAAAAGATACTATTCTGATAACTATTATGCATTCCAACAATGAGACAGGAGTGCTTCAGCCTATTCAAGAAATTGGCATGATTGTGCGTGAGCACAACATAACATTTCACTCGGATGCTGCACAGAGCGTCGGGAAAATGGATGTGAAGATCTCTGAATTGATGGCCGATATGCTTACTATTGTATCGCACAAGTTTTACGGACCCAAGGGCGTCGGCGCATTATACTTAAGGAATGGAATTGATGTGATGCCCATAATGTTCGGTGCAGGGCACGAAAGAGGAATAAGGCCGGGAACAGAGAATGTCATAGGGATCTCCGGCCTCGGAAAGGCATGCGAAATTGCTGCGCGTGATATGCCTTTTAGATATGAACGCACACTCAAGCTTAGAGACGCACTGTTTTCTCTATTGGAAAGCAAACTCGCTGTTAAACTCAACGGGCATAAGACAATGAGGCTTCCGAATACGCTTAATGTATCTATAATCGGGTCAAGGGGCAATCTACAAGACCCTGCGGGGGGTCAAGGGTCAAGGATTTTAGGTGAAGATATTGTGGAACAATTAAAAGATAAAGTTGCTTTTTCTGCAGGCTCTGCATGCCATTCAGGCATCAGAAAACCTTCGTCCGTCTTAAAGGCAATGGGATTGTCAGATGAAGATGCCCTTTCTTCAATAAGACTGAGTGCAGGTAAAGATAATACCATCAGAGAAATAGAAGATGCCGCAGAGATGATAATTCAGACCGTAAATGAGTTAATGAGTTAATGGGCTGAACTCATACATTTATCTACCCATTTGCCCATCTACTTGTAATTATAATTTTAATCTAATTAATTATAAAAAATTATAATCGCCCAAATCCTTGACAAAAAAAAAGGCGTGTGGTAATGTTCAATCCAACGTTTTCAAAAAGGCCATAAAACAAAGCACGGCGCTGGGAGAGGCGTCAAAAGAGGGGTGTAATATGTTAGAGTTCAATCAGTGGTTTTTTGTTCTCCTCGCGAATTTTCTTGTCCTGTTTTTCGTACTCAACGCAATCCTCTTTAAACCCCTTGCAAAGGTATTCAAAGAAAGAGAAGCTGCTACAGCCGGCGCCCTCGATGAGGCGAAATTATTGACTGTAAAAAAAGAAGATGCCATTGCAAAGATGAATGCCGAGCTCATGTCAGCTAAAAACAAGGCAAAGGAGATATTTGATTCATTAAGGGAAGTGGGAGTCGCAAGGCAGAAAGAGATGCTCTCAAAGGCAGAGGCCGAGGCAGTGGAGATGATAGAGAAGGCACGGAAGGAGTTGCAGGCAGAGGCTGAAAAGGCAAGGGCAGCATTAAAGGCGGACATCGAGAAGTTATCGGAAGAAATCGTGAGCAAGTTGGTGAAGGCATGAAAAAAATTTCAAATTTCAAATTTCAAATTTCAAATTTATTGTTTACTGTTTGCTTTTCACTATTCTCCGTGACTGCTTTTGCAGCAGAAGCTGGCGGCGAGCACGGCGGTTCGATAATGGAGTGGGTATGGAGAATAGTTAATTTTGCAATACTCGTATTTATTCTCGTTAAGTTCCTTAACAAACCTCTTAAGAACTATCTTCAGCAGAGAAAAGAACTGATAGAAAAGAGCATCAAAGAGGCACGGGAGGCAAAGGAGCTTGCCATGAAGGCACTTGCAGAGGTTGAGGAGAGACTAAAGGTCAAGGATAAAGAGATGGAGGAGATTATTTCCTCTGCAAAGAGTTCAGGCGAAAAGGAAAAGGAAAGGCTTATAGAAGAAGGAGAGAAATTAAAGGCCAAGATTCTGGAGCAGGCAAAGACAAATATCGAATACGAGGTCAAGAGGGCAAAAGAGATGATCAAGGCAGAGGCGGTGGATGCAGCCATGCAGCTCGCAGAGGAGAAGATCAAGGCCAGGATGACAAAGGATGACCATGAGAAACTCCTCGCAGAGTCTTTAAAGCTGATGCATAAAATTAATTAAAAATTAATTAATAAAATTAGAGGGAAAAAATTGAAAAAGGTAAAAGGTGTAAAGAGATACGCCAAGCAGTTTTTAAGCACAGCAGATTTGACCGAGGTTCCACAGGCCATTGAGCAGTTAAGCGCCATCTCCAGCCTGATGGAAAAAGACAAGACATTTAAAAACCTCATGGTGAGTCCCATATTCAGCGAAACAGAGAGCCAGCAGATAATCAGCTACATGGGACAGAAGCTCAAGATGTCAGAGAAGACCGTCAAATATATCCAGTATCTTTCCACATCAAAGGCTATCGGTGCGATGCCAGAGATAGTAAGTGCCATAGTAGCGGCATATCTCGATATGAAGAAAAAGGCAAAGGCAGTTGTAACATCCCCTGTCCAGATAACTAAGGATTATGAGGATAAACTGAAAACATCCCTCAAGGAGATTACCGGCAGGGACATTGATATCGAATTTGTTATAGACCCCGCCCTCCTCGGCGGTGTCCGCATAAAGGTCGGCAGCACAATGTATGACAGCAGTATAAAAGGCCAATTAGGGCTTTTAAGAGATAAGCTTATAAAGGGGTGAGAATATGGAAATCAAAGTGGAAGAGATCAGCGAGTATCTGAAAAAACAAATAGCCGATTTTGAGAAGCGCGTTGATGTCAGCGAAGTCGGCGTCGTTACCAATGTGGGTGACGGTATCGCCAGAATCTACGGCCTTGACAACTGCATGGCATCAGAGCTCCTCGAGTTTCCCAACGGCGTGTTCGGAATGGCGCTAAACCTCGAAGAGGACGTAATCGGTGCGGTTCTCTTCGGTGAGGATACCCTTATTAAAGAAGGCGATGTGGTAAAGAGGACAGGAAAAATCATGTCTGTCCCTGCCGGAGAAGAGATGGTAGGCAGGGTTATCAATGCCATCGGCCAGCCCATCGACGGCAAAGGCCCCATCAATGCGAAGTCAAGCATGATAGTCGATGTCGTTGCACCTGGTATTGTTGACAGGCAGCCTGTCAGAGAGCCTCTCCAGACAGGAATAAAGGCAATCGATGCCATGATCCCTATTGGGAGGGGACAGAGGGAACTCATCATCGGCGACCGCCAGACAGGAAAGACAGCAATTGCCATCGATGCAATCATCAACCAGAAAGGCGGCGATGTAATTTGCATATATGTCGCAGTCGGTCAGAAGAGGGCTTCTGTTGCCCGTGTTGTCAAGACCCTCGAGGAGCACGGTGCAATGGCGCACACCATCGTTGTTTCAGCAACTGCCAGCGAGCCGGCACCACTTCAGTACATAGCCCCTTATACCGGATGTGCAATCGGCGAATATTTCAGAGACAATGGGAAGCATGCATTGATCATATATGACGACTTGAGTAAACAGGCTACAGCATACAGACAGCTCTCTTTGCTCCTCAGGCGTCCTCCCGGACGCGAGGCATTCCCCGGAGATGTTTTCTATCTCCACTCAAGGCTTCTCGAAAGGGCGGCAAAATTGAGCGATGAGTTGGGCGGAGGTTCATTGACCGCACTCCCAATAATCGAGACACAGGCAGGCGACGTTTCAGCATATATTCCCACAAACGTCATCTCCATTACAGATGGACAGATATATCTCGAGCCCGACCTCTTCTATGCAGGCGTCAGGCCTGCAGTCAATGTCGGTCTCTCGGTCAGTCGTGTCGGCGGCGCAGCACAGACAAAGGCAATGAAGCAGGTTGCAGGAACCCTCAGACTCGACCTCGCACAGTTCAGGGAGCTCGCAGCATTTGCACAGTTCGGCTCCGACCTCGACAAGGCGACACTGGCCCAGATTGAGAGAGGCAAGAGAATGGTCGAGATACTGAAGCAGGACCAGTATGTGCCGCTCCCTGTCGAGGATCAGGTGGCCTTAATCTTTGCAGGTTCTCAGGGGCATCTCGATGACATACCTGTTGAAGCGATTAAGAGATTCGAGGCCGAGTTCCTCTCTTTTATGAGAGACAAAAAGGCTGATGTGAAGAACGAGCTGAAAGAGAAGAAGGCAATTGACGATGCCATGAAAGAGAAGCTCAATTCTGCGATTGCCGAATTCAAGAAGGGCTTTATTATTTAGTAAATGAGTGAATCAGTAAATGAGTAAATGGGCAAAATATTACTCATAAACTCATTAACCAATATACTCATTAACTCATAGGTGAGAGGAGAATAAATGCCTGGTTTAAAAGAGATACGAAGGAGAATAGGCTCTGTCAAGAGCACAAAGCAGATCACCAAGGCTATGAAGATGGTTGCAGCAGCCAAGTTCAGAAAGGCACAGACGAGGCTCCTTGAGCTCCGTCCCTATGCAGACAAGATGAATTTGGTGCTCACATCCCTTGCAAAGACGGTGGAGACAGGGCATCCGTTGCTTGAAGTGAGACCGAGGAAAAAAGTTGAAGTGCTTGTCCTTACCAGTGACAAGGGACTCTGCGGCGCCTTCAACACCAATATAATGAAGGCTGCATTCAAGCTTATTAAGGAAATCCAGTCAGAAGGCATAGAGGTGAGCGTCAGTGCCATCGGGAAAAAAGGAACGGACCTCTTAAAAAGGAGAGGATTCACACCGCGCCAGTCGTGGGCTGGCATCTCGGGAAGGGTGTCTTACCTGAATGCAAAAGAAATCACCGGCAATATTGTAGAAAACTATATTAGTGAGACTTTCGATGAGGTCATTCTCATTTACAATGAGTTCAAATCCGCCCTTGTCCAGAAGGTTTCTATTGTTCGACTTTTACCACTCGCACCGGTAAAGACCGAGGAGTCCGAGTCACAGGAGCTAACAGCAGCATTCCTGTATGAGCCTTCACAGCAGGCCATATTCGATAACCTGCTGCCGAAGAACCTTGAAATACAGGTCTTCAGGGCATTGCTCGAATCGCAGGCATCGGAAGAGGCAGCAAGGATGACCGCAATGGAGAATGCTACGAAGGCTGCCGATGACATGATAGCAAGCCTGACACTGCAATATAACAAGGCAAGACAGGCATCCATTACAAAAGAACTTATGGACATCGTTGGTGGTGTCGAGGCGTTAAAACAATAATTTGAAATTTGAAATTCCTTTAGGATACAGGAGGTCGTAAAAATGAACGAAGGCAGAGTATCTCAGGTAATCGGTGCAGTTGTTGATGTGGAGTTCGACAAGGAGCTTCCGCCAATACTTAACGCATTGAAGATAGAGTCTATGGGTGATGCTGCAAAGGGTATTCCTGCTCTTGATATTACCCTCGAGGTTGCGTCCCATCTCGGAGACAACAAGGTCAGGACCATCGCCATGCAGACCACAGACGGCGTTGTGAGGGGCATGAAGGTTGTGGACACAGGAAAGCCCATATCAATCCCTGTGGGAAAGGGCACACTCGGAAGGATTATGAATGTTGTCGGCGACTCTTACGACAAGCTCGGTCCTATCGAGAGCACCGAAAGGCTGCCCATTCACAGGCCTGCGCCTGAATTCGTAGACCAGGAGCCTGTATCACAGGTCTTTGAGACAGGCGTTAAAGTCTTTGACCTTCTTGTCCCATTCGTCAGAGGCGGAAAGATGGGAATGTTCGGAGGTGCCGGTGTCGGAAAGACCGTTGTTATTATGGAGATGATCCACAACATCGCCTTGAAGCACGGCGGTGTCTCTGTCTTTGCAGGTGTCGGTGAAAGGACAAGGGAGGGTAATGACCTCTACCGTGAGATGAAGGAATCGGGCGTTGTCAAGAATGTCGCCCTGATTTACGGACAGATGAACGAGCCTCCCGGAGCGAGATTGAGAATCGCCCTCACAGCCCTTACAGTAGCAGAATACTTCAGAGATCAGGGGCAGGACGTTCTTATCTTCATAGACAACATATTCAGATACACCCTCGCTGGCTCAGAGGTTTCGGCACTCCTCGGAAGAATGCCTTCTGCAGTCGGTTATCAGCCGAACCTCGGCACAGACATGGGACAGCTTCAGGAAAGAATTACAACAACAAAGAAAGGGTCAATCACATCGATGCAGGCCATATACGTCCCTGCAGACGACCTGACCGACCCTGCTGTTGCAACTGCATTTACACATCTCGACGGAACAGTTGTTCTCTCAAGACAGATTGCAGAGCTCGGTATCTATCCTGCTGTCGACCCGCTGGATTCAACATCACGCGCACTTGATCCAAAGGTTATAGGCGATGATCATTATGCTGTTGCAAGAAAGGTGCAGTCAATTCTCCAGAGATACAAAGAGCTTCAGGACATTATCGCGATTTTAGGTATGGAGGAGCTTTCTGAAGATGACAAGCTCACGGTCTCAAGGGCAAGAAAGATACAGAGGTTTTTGAGCCAGCCATTTTCGGTTGCAGAGGTATTTACAGGAACACCCGGAAAGTATGTAAAGCTTGAAGATACCATAAAGGGATTCAGGGCCATTGCCGACGGTCAGTATGACGATATGCCAGAGCAGGCATTTTATATGGTAGGAACCATTGAAGAGGCCGAAGAAAAGGCAAGGAAACTCGGCTGGAGCAGATAACATTAAATTTCAAATTTGAAATTTCAAATTTCAAATTAAGGATAGGATATGGAGAATAAATTGAGGTTGGACATTGTTACACCGTATGGCCTTGTGTTGAGCGAGGATGTTGATGAAGTAACCGCAGCAGGCACAGAGGGGGAATTCGGTGTATTGCCGGGGCATGTGCCTTTCATTACGACGCTGAAGGTCGGGATGCTCACCCTAAGAAAGGACAACAAGACAGAGTATGTGTTTGTGAATTCGGGCTACGCCGAGGTCTCTCCTGACCAGGTAGTGATTCTTGCTGATAGTGCAGAGCGTGCAGAGGATATTGATGTTGAAAGGGCGCTTGCAGCAAAGAAACGTGCAGAGGAAAGGATTGCACAGGCTGAGAAGTACGATTTTGGACGGGCAATTGCAGCCCTTGAAAGGGCAACCATAAGGATTCATCTGGCTGAAAAGAAGACCCCTCGCTAATAACTGGCAAATATATACGATAAGGGGGGCAGCTTTTGCTGCCCCCCTTTATTTGTTTAGAGTCTTCTTCTGAAAAACGAAAAAAAATACTCTTTCAATTTTTCTTTTAACGGTCTTTTATGCCACTCCTCAAGGTTTAGCCTGATGGAGTGCTTTAAATCATCTTCGAATATCTCATTCATTTGCGCTGCGAAATCAGCATCGAGGATTCCCACATTCCCCTCGTCATTGTATCTCAATGACTGGAAATCGAGATTTGTGGAGCCTATGACACTCCAGCAGTCATCGAAGATATATGTTTTTGCATGGAGGATTTCACCTGTATAATTGTATATCTCCACGCCTGCCTTTAAAAGCCTCGAGAAAAAAGCCCTTCCTGCATATGATGCAGCAGGCACATCGCTGATGCCGGGAACAAGCAGTCTGACACTTACTCCACGGTTTACCGCATTTTCCAATGTTTCAACCATTCTCCTGCTCGGCGTGAAATAGGCAGTCGTTAAAGCGATGCTTTTTTGAGCATGGTTGATGCTGTAATAAAGAAGTCTCCTCATCCTTCTCCTTCCCCTTGCAGAACTGACAAAGAGGGGGATTGCAGGAATGCCATCCTTTAAATTTGAAATTTGAAATTTGAAATTTGAAATTTCGATTGGTTCCCCTCCCCATATGTACCACCATTTCTTAAATGCCTTAAAAAGATCGTCCACTATCGGGCCTTCGAGCATTATTCCCGTGTCGCGCCATCCCCTGCCTTTGGTCCGCAGATGGAATCCGCTGTACTCGTTGGCAATGTTCAATCCGCCGGTAAATGCCTTTTTGTTGTCTATTACGACAAGCTTTCTGTGATCCCTGTGCACATAATTGAATGGAGACGTCCATTTAAAAGGACGGGATGCCCTTATTTTTATGCCAGCGTTTTTCATATCCTTCCAGAAACTTCCCGGGGTTCCGAAAGAGCCGAAATGGTCGTAGAGCAGATATACATTAACCCCTTCCCTGCTTTTTTGTTTTAATAACTCTGATAAATCCGTGCCTGTTTCGTCATTTCTGAATATGTAGAACTCAAGGCATATTAGTTTCTCTGCATTCCTAATCGCATCAAAGATGGTAGTAAATGATTCATTCCCTTTCCAGAGGAGTTGAATATTGGTGGCAGAGGAAAATTTGCCTTTAAATATCTTTTCGATGGCATGCGTTGTGAATGTGTCGGCCATGTGTAATTATATCAATATTCTGTATTTTGTGTGGTGTGTTATTATTAAATATGAAATTCGAAATTCTGGACATATCGGGTGATATTGGCATAAGGGCTTATGGGCAGAGCTGCGAAGATGCGTTTGTGAATGCGGGCATTGGTATGTACAGCCTGATTACGGACATTGAAAGGATTGACGAAAAACAGGCAATAGATATAGATGCCAAAGGCGATTCGGTGGATGGTTTGCTTGTTTCATATCTCAATGAACTGATATTTCAGTTTGATACCTATGGATTTATCGGCAAAAGAATAGAGATAGTCACTTTCAGCAATCAGCCTTCGGCTTTTATTAAGGTAAAGGTATACGGCGAGGAGTTTGACCCCAATAGGCATGAGAGGAGGCTGCTTGTGAAGGCAGCGACTTATCATAATATTAGGGTAGAAAAAATAAATGATAAATGGGAGATCGAGGTTGTGTTTGATATTTAATGGAGGTGCGTCATGTCCATTGAGAGACTTAAAAGGATAGATGAAAACAGGCTGGAAGTCCCCGGCGACTACAAGCCCGGGATGAGGACGAAAGGGATTATTTATGTGGATAATGTTTTTGAGAAGGAACTGGAATCCGAATCCATCGAGCAGGTTGCGAATGTGGCCACGCTTCCTGGTATTGTTGGCGCATCGCTGGCAATGCCTGATATTCATACAGGCTATGGGTTTCCCATCGGCGGCGTTGCTGCCTTTGATATTAAAGAGGGAATAATCTCTCCTGGCGGTGTCGGGTATGACATAAACTGCGGGGTCAGGCTTCTAAGGACTAATTTTAAAAAAGATATTCTTGTCCCGAAACTAAAAGAGCTTATTGATGCCCTTTACAATGAAATACCATCGGGTGTTGGCTCAAAGGGCAAAATTAGACTCGGCCCGGAAGACGAAGAAAAACTGCTTTTAAAGGGTGCGAGATGGGCTGTTGAAAAGGGGCTTGGAGACGCATCAGACCTTGAAAAGATCGAGTCTGGAGGATGTCTTGAAGGAGCAGACCCATCCATTGTCAGCCAGAAGGCATACGAAAGGGGAAGGGCTCAGCAGGGGACTTTAGGCTCGGGTAACCATTTTCTTGAGGTTCAGTATGTGGATGAGATATACGATGAAAAGACAGCAAATGCCCTCGGTCTTTTTAAAGATCAGGTAACTGTTATGATACATTCAGGTTCGAGAGGATTCGGCCATCAGGTGTGCACGGATTTCCTTGAGGTGATGGGCAGGGCTGTCCAGAAATATGATATTGTACTGCCTGACAGGGAGCTTGCATGTGCGCCGTTTAACAGCCCCGAGGCGCAGGATTATTTTGCTGCAATGAAGGCTGCTGCAAACTATGCATGGGGAAACAGACAATGCCTTATGCACTGGACACGGGAAGTTTTTATGTCTGTATTTAATGTTTCGCCCTCAGAACTCGGCATGGCATTGATTTATGATGTTGCCCATAACATTGCAAAGATAGAAGAGCACATTTTTAATGGAAAGAAGAAAAAATTAGTGGTTCACAGAAAGGGTGCTACACGGGCATTTCCTCCGGGACATCCCGAACTGCCAGCAGTTTATAGAAACTTAGGACAGCCTATTATTATCCCTGGCGATATGGGCAGGGCATCATTTGTTCTTATCGGTACAGAAAAGGCGATGAATGAGACATTTGGCTCCACGTGCCACGGTGCAGGAAGGGTGATGTCAAGGCATCAGGCAATCAGGCAGGCAAAGGGGCGGGCTATATGGCGCGAGATGGAGGATAAAGGTATAATTGTGAGGGCTGCTGGAAGGGAAACCCTTGCCGAGGAGATGTCAGAGGCGTATAAGGATGTCTCCAATGTAGTTGAGATTGTGCATAATGCAGGGATTTCTTTAAAGGTTGCGCGGCTGAGGCCGATGGGAGTGATAAAGGGATAGAAAAGTAATGGAGTAATGGAGTTGTGGAGTAATGAAATTAAGAATAGGCAAGATTCCTTATGCAAATCTTTTTCCTATATTCTATATGCTGGGAAAAGAGTGCGATTGCTCGTTTTATGAATTTATCGAAGGCGTGCCTTCGAGACTCAATAAAATGCTCAGAAAAGGCGAAATAGATGTAAGCCCGTCTTCATCCATCGAGTATCTGAAAAATCCATCCCTTTATCAGATTATCGAAGGCCATTCCATCAGCTCCAGAGGCCCGATTGGAAGCATCTTGCTTTTCAGTAGAAAGAATATTCATGGATTGAATAACAGCACTGTGCATGTATCTTCACAGTCAGAAACATCTGTTGCATTGCTTGATATTATCCTTAAAAAATTTTACGGTATTCAGTGTAAAATGCAGGTGTCACGGAATCCCGAAAACTCAGGTGCTGAGGCATTCCTGCTTATTGGCGATGATGCAATTAAACAAGGGTCAAGGGTCAATCTACAAGACCCTGCGGGGGGTCAAAGGTCAAGGGTTTACGACCTCGGAGAGATTTGGTATGAAAAAACAGGTTTGCCATTTGTCTTTGCTTTATGGATTGCGAGGAAGAAACTTTTTGAAGGTCAAGGGTCAAGGGTCAACGGTCAAAAGGAATTGTTGAATAAATTTGTCAAAGATTTGAATACAGCAAAAGAGATTGCTTTAAAGAAGCTTGTAGAGATTGCACAGCACTCGCCAATGAAAGAGTTCATGTCAGAAGAGGAGATTATCTCTTACTGGAATAAGATTGACTATGAGCTTACACCAGAGCATAAGAGAGGGCTTGATTTGTTTAATCGATATCTAAAGGAACTATCTTGTTTTTAACCTCAAATCTATCTAAAAACCTTGAGATTTTTATATAAGACTGTTAGTATATAAGTCAATTTAAAATGTGAATGGGCGTATGAGTGAATGGGTAGATGAGCAGAGTTTTTTACCCATATACTCATTAGTTCTTTTACTCATTAACTTAAAAACAATCGGAGGTGTTAAATGTTTCTATTTAATTTGATTACAGAGGCGTATGCCATGGGTCCTGCTCCTCAGGCAGGAGAACAGGCAGGTGGGGTGCAGGGCATGATCATGAGCCTGCTTCCCTTGATACTTATCTTTGTGGTCTTCTATTTCCTCCTCATAAGGCCGCAGCAGAAAAAGGCAAAAGAGCACAAACAGATGCTCGAAAACCTTAAAAAGGGCGATAAGGTAATAACCGGAGGCGGCATCTACGGAGTTGTTGAAAGCGTTGGCGATAACACCATTGTCTTAAAGATAGCCGAGAATGTAAAGGTGAAATTCGGAAAAAGCTACATCGCTGCCGTAAGGTCGGCAACGGACGAAGACTAATTGGAGACGCGATATAAATGAAGAAAGGTGTATTCTGGAGGGTAATCCTTATAACTCTGACTGTAGTAATCGCTGCAATTTTCTTTCTGCCAAACACACCGTTGTTTCAGGGCATGCCTGATTGGTGGAAGAAGACCATGCCTAACAAGGGCATGGTCCTCGGGCTTGACCTTCAGGGCGGATTGCATCTGGTTTTTGAGGTGGAAGGAGATAAGGCCGTAGAGATTGCCACCGAAAGGATTGCATCCTCTTTGCCAGGAATCCTCGAAAGAAAAAAGATTCAGGCAAGCGTAAAAAAGGATGGACTCCTTGTGGTTGTGACACCTGCCAATATGGATATAAGAAAGGTTATAGAGGATACGTATCCTGTGCTGACACTTGCGGAAGGCAGCGGTGTGCTTAAATACAAGCTTTCTGCAGAGGAGGTTCAGAGGATTAAGGATGCGGCCACAGACCAGGTGCTCGAGATTATAAGGAACAGGATAGACCAGTTCGGCGTCTCAGAGCCGGTTATACACAGACAGTCGGAAAATGAAATCGTTGTCCAGCTTCCAGGCGTAAAAGATCCCAAAAGGGCGGTGGAGATTATAGGTAAGACGGCATTGCTTGAATTCAAGCTTGCCGATGATGAATCACCTCTCGCTGCAGAGTTACCTGCTTCCATAATGCCAGGAGAGGAGACACAACTTTTCGAGAGGTTCAGAAACAGGATCCCTGAAGGGGATGAGATACTCTTCCAGAAGGTTATAAATAAAGAGACAGGCGTTGTCACAAAAAGACCTGTCCTCCTCAAAAAAGAAACACTCCTCACAGGCGATCTTTTGACAGAGGCAAGGGTCAACATAGACGAGAGGTTCAACGAGCCGTACGTCTCCATTAGATTTAATCCGGCAGGAGCAAAGATATTCGAGGATATAACAGGGCAGAATGTAAAGAAGAGGCTCGCCATAATCCTCGATGGAAATGTGTATTCCACACCTGTGATTCAGGAGAGGATAAGCGGAGGAGATGCCCAGATAACAGGAAGCTTCACAATGGATGAGGCAAAGGATCTTGCAATCGTATTGAGGGCCGGTGCATTGCCTGCTCCTGTTAAGATACTCCAGAATGTTACTGTCGGGCCATCCCTCGGAAGGGATTCCATTGAGGCCGGCAAGATGGCGGGTATTGTGGCTATAATACTTGTTGTTGTATTCATGATCTTCTATTACAGGCTTTCGGGGGTTATAGCTGATTTTGCACTTGTTTTGAATATCATACTTTTGTTGGGTGCAATGGCATCCCTTAATGCAACCCTTACCATGCCCGGTATTGCAGGTATAATACTGGCAATAGGCATGGCAGTCGACTCAAATGTCCTTATGTTCGAGAGGATGAGGGAAGAGATAAGGACAGGCAAGACACCGAGGGCTGCGGTTGAGAGCGGATATAAAAAGGCATTCTGGACAATATTCGATTCCCACGTAACGACACTTATAACTGCTGCCGTATTATTCCAGTTCGGAACCGGCCCCATAAAAGGCTTTGCGGTTACATTGAGCCTCGGCGTTGCCATAAATCTCTTCACAGCACTTATAGGGACAAAGACTGTCTTTGACGTCATCCAAACCAAGAAAGAGGTCAAGAGGTTGAGCATATGATAGAACTGCTGAAAGGCACAAATATAGATTTTATGGGTAAAAGAAGGTATGCCTTTATAGTTACTGGCATACTGTCGGTGCTTGGTATTATAGCTATTGTTCAGATAGCTCTTGGTAATGCAAATTTAGGTGTTGATTTTGCCGGTGGAACCGCGGTGCAGATAAAGTTTGCACAGTCGGTATCTCTGCATGATGTCAGGAAAGCATTGGAAGAAGGAGGGCTGAAGGATTTCGACTTGCAGGATCTGCCTACGGAGAATAAAATTCTTATAAGGGTGAAAAAACAAGAAGAGAAACTCGGAGGCTTTTCCGAAAAGATAATACAGGTTCTTTCCAATAAATTTTCAGATAAGAAACCTGTTGTGGATTCCACTACAGAGATAGGCCCTAAGGTTGGATCGAAGCTGAGAAAGGATGCATTATGGGCTGTATTAATGGCTATTGTGGGTTTGCTGATATATGTAGGCTGGAGGTTTCAGTTAAGATTCGGAGTCGGTGCAACCATCGCCACATTTCATGATGTCCTTGCTGTTGTCGGCATCTTTTATGTACTCGATAAAGAGATGAACCTGATTGTTCTAAGTGCCCTGTTGGCCATTGCAGGCTACTCCCTTACCGATACAGTTGTTGTATTTGACAGAATAAGGGAGAATATGAAACGCATGCTGAAAGAACCAATAGAGGCTGTTATTAATAAGAGTATCAACGAAGTGCTTTCCCGCACTATCATAACATCCTTTACAACATTTCTTGCAGCCCTTGCATTGTTTTTATTCGGCGGGGAGGTAATACACGATTTCGCCCTTGCCATGCTTATAGGCTTAGTGATTGGAACATACTCTTCCATTTTTGTTGCGAGCCCAGTTGTTGTGCTTCTTGGTAAAAAGAGGTAAGGAGTAGGTGTTTAACGGCACAACATACAAATGGCTGGTAAGCAGAACCAACCCTGAGTATGTTGATTATGTTTCGAGGATTGCCTCTGTATCTCCTGCATTTGCACAGGTATTAATAAACAGGGGAATTAAAACACCCGACCATCTCTATGCCTTCCTCAATCCTGCCATTGACAGGCTGTCAGACCCATTTGAGTTGCCTCACATTAAAATCGCCATAGACAGGATCAGGGAGGCAAAAAGAAACGGCGAGCGGGTTCTTGTCCACGGAGATTACGATGCTGACGGCGTTACTGCAACGGCAATAATGGTTGAGGGTCTGAAAAAAATCGGTATTGATGTCCACTATTTCATCCCAAACAGAATAGCCCACGGTTATGGATTCGGCAGTGCAGGAATTGAAAAGGCAAAAGAGGTGGATTCGAAGCTCATCATCACTGTGGACTGCGGAATTACATCATTTGATGCTGTCTCCACTGCCAATTCCCTCGGAATAGATGTGATAATTACAGACCATCATGAACCTGCAAAAAAGGCAATAGGCAATGGGCAAGAGGCAATAGGGGAATACGAATTGCCGGATGCTCTGGCAATTATTAATCCCAAGCTCCTCAATTCATCACTTGTCACTCATCACTTATCACTCTTATCCGGTGCTGGGGTGGCATTCAAGTTCGTAACAGCCCTTTTTGAGAATAATATCGATGATGTATATGAACTTTTAGACCTCGCTGCGATCGGGACTGCTGCCGATGTTGTACCTGTGATCGGAGACAACAGGATCATCCTCAAAGAAGGCATTAAGTTGGTACAGTCGGGTGAGAGGGTCGGCATCAGGGCTTTGAAGGATGCATCCGGAATTCGATCGGACTTTTTTAAAACTTCATTTTTGCACTATATTCTCATACCCAGAATTAACGCTGCAGGCAGGATGTCAGATGCGAACGACGTTGTCAGGCTTTTAACCACAAAATCAGAGGCAGAGGCAGGAGAACTTTCCAAATGGCTCCATGATTTGAATTCAAAGAGACAGGAAGTAGAGGAATCTGTTTATAATGAAGCCTTGGAGATGCTCCAAAAATTCGAAATTCGAAATTCGAAATTCAAAATTGGTGGAGCCATTGTCCTTGCATCGGAAGGATGGCATCACGGTGTGGTTGGTATTGTGGCATCGAGGATTGCAGAACAATACTACAGGCCGACATTTATACTCTCCATAGAAAACGGCGTGGCTAAAGGCTCTGCGCGGAGCATCCCTCCTTTTGATATTCATAACGGCCTTACGCTTTGCAAGGATATCCTTAAAAGATTTGGCGGACACAAACAGGCAGCAGGGTTGAGTCTTTTATCGGGGGATATTGAAAAGTTCAGGACAATGATCTCGGATGTTGTAACTAATACTCTTTCTGAAGATGACTTCGTCCCTTTTTTGCATATCGATGCTGCCGTAAATATGTCCGATATCAGCATAGGGCTTATAGATGAAATTGCGAGACTTGAACCCTTCGGTTACGGCAATGACGAGCCATTATTCGGCGCAAGAGGACTGGAAGTAATACAACCGAGGATCGTGGGGAATAATCATCTCAAGATGCATCTAAGGCAAAACGGACGCAGGATAGACAGCATAGGATTTGATTTTGGAGGGCTTTTGAATACTGTTGAAGATAATGCATTGATTGATGCCGTGTTTTTGCCGATAATAAATGAGTGGGACGGCGGGAGATATCTGCAGTTGAATCTGAAGGCGATAAGGAAAACACAGAGTAATTTATGAAAGTTACAGTTAATGATTTTTTGAAGATGAAGCAGGAAGGGCAGAAGATCACAATGCTTACCGCCTACGACTATCCTTTTGCACAGATTGTCGATGAGGCGGGTATAGATGCAATTTTAGTAGGCGATTCACTATCGATGGTCGTTCAGGGACTTGAGAATACCCTTCCTGTAACAATGGATGAGATGGTATATCACACAAAGATGGTTTCGAGGGCAGCAAAGAGGGCCATGGTTATAGCCGATATGCCTTATCTTTCATATCAGATAAGCATTGAAGATGCAGTAAGAAATGCAGGAAGATTTATTAAAGAGGCTGACGCACAGGCAGTGAAAATAGAAGGCGGAAAGGAAGTAGCTGAGAAGGTTGAGGCAATGACAAAGGCAGAGATTCCTGTTATGGCGCATATAGGCCTTACTCCTCAGGCTATTCATAGGATGGGAGGATACAAGGTGCAGGGCAGGACAGAGGAGGCAGCAAAGACACTTTTAGAAGATGCAAAGATCCTTCAGGACGCAGGTGCATTCTCGCTGCTCCTTGAGGCAATCCCTGCAGGACTTGCAGCACAGATAACAAAAGATTTAACGATACCAACAATCGGCATAGGAGCGGGGCTTCACTGCGACGGACAGGTTTTGGTTATACATGATGTCCTCGGATTGTTCGAGAGGTTTGTGCCGAAGTTTGTTAAGAGGTATGCAAATCTCAAGGATGATGCTTTAAAAGCAATAAAGCAGTATAAGGAAGAAGTCGAGAAAGGCTTGTTTCCCGGAAAAGAACATTCGTTTTAGAGGTGTATAATGGCAAAGAAATCTGTTTTGGTGTGCGTGAAAAAGGATATCGTCCATCCAATAAGCTGGGCATTGAGGGAATTTGAAAAGCAGATAAGCGTGAGGTATCTCGACACTACAAAGCAGCTTGGAATGGTTCTTGGAGATGTGGAGAACTGCTGCGCCGTAATCCTCGATTCCAACATTGGCGATGAATCGACCCTTGATTTTGCAAAGGAGATAAAGAATGATAAGCCGTCTCTGAAAATCCTTCTAATAGCCTCTTCGGGAACTACAAAGGAAGAGATAGTCGGACTTATCCAATCAAAGATAGTGAGCGGAGTCCTTATAAGGCCTTTTACTGCAGAACAGGTGAGCGACTATATTTACAAGCTCTGCGGTTTTCAGAAGCCTTCAGAGGTTCCATGGTATATGCAAACAGGGATGAAGCCGTGAAAGTCGTTACAGCCCAAGAAATGAGAGAAATCGACAGGATTACCATAGAAGACTACGGCATTCCCGGCCTTGTCCTTATGGAAAGGGCAGGGCTTGCGGTTGCATCGAAGGTCAGAGAGTTTTATCCGGATAAGAAGGTGCTCGTCCTTTGCGGGGGCGGAAATAACGGCGGAGACGGGCTTGTGGCAGCGAGGAATCTCCATAACCGGGGATTTGATGTTAAAGTGTTTCTCGCAGTAGAACCTAAAAAGCTGAGCAGCGATGCTTTAGTTCAGTATAAGATTGCACGCAAGTTTGGCTTAAGTACAATGCCTCTTAATGAGTTATTAACCCATCTTATTACTCATCACTGTCTTATCGTTGATGCAATATTCGGCACAGGTCTCAGCCGTCCTGTAAAAGGAAGTCTTGCCGAGGTCTTTAGCCTTATAAACGATTCGGATATTCCTGTTGTTGCAGTGGACATTCCATCAGGCATTTCCTCCGATACAGGTGAGGTTCTTGGAGAGGCCATAAAGGCTGATTTTACTGTTACCTTTGGATTGCCGAAGAGAGGACATCTCCTCTATCCCGGCGCAGAATATGCTGGCAGGCTTTTTGTCGAAGACATAGGATTCCCTGCGAAGCTCCTTGCATCGGAAAAAATAAATGTTGAACTGATTGACATAAAGATGGCGTCAGACCTGATCCTGCCGAGACCCGGATATTCCCATAAAGGCGATTACGGGCATGTTTTGGTCATAGCTGGTTCAAAGGGGAAAACAGGCGCTGCACTGATGGCTGCAAAGGCATGTCTAAGAAGCGGCTCAGGCCTTGTAACTTTGGCTGTTCCGGAATCATTGCTGGATGTTTTTCAGGGAAGGGTTACCGAAGAAATGACCCTGCCATTGCCTGATGACGGCAGCGGAATGCTCTCATCAAAGGCGATAGATGTTATTTTAAATTTTGCTGCTAAGAAAATCGATGTTATTGCAATCGGCCCGGGCATTGGAGTTTCACATGACACTGAAAAGGTTGTGATGGAACTCATTCAGAGATCATCTATCCCGCTTGTGATAGATGCGGATGGAATAAACTCTATTAGCAGGGCAATAGGCAATAGGCAAGGGACAACAGGTCTTTTTAAAAAGGCAAAAGCGCCCATTATCCTCACACCGCATCCTGGTGAAATGGCGAGGCTATTGCAAGGGTCAAGGGAAGTAGAAAAAAATAGAATCGATACAGCGATTTCATTTTCAAAAGAAACCGGAGCGTATCTTGTTTTAAAAGGAGTTCCAACAATTGTTGCAGAGCCGGATGGGAATGCATTTATAAATACAACAGGAAATCCGGGAATGGCTACTGCAGGCTCAGGTGATGTCTTAACAGGCGTTATAGCGTCTCTATTGGGGCAGGGATCAAATCCTCTCAACGCATCTTTACTCGGCGTTTATCTTCACGGACTGGCAGGAGATGCAGCTGCAAGGGAAAAGGGCGAGCATTCCCTCATTGCCTCGGATATTATAGATTTTCTGCCGGCTGCATTTGTGCAATTGCTTGACAGTTAAGGCATTTCATTGTATGTTAAACACAATTCACATTGCAGGAGGCTTAATGGCAGGAGCATTGTGGTTTTTATCGATAGTTTTTGCCTTATTATTCTCCGGTATCAGCATCGCATCAGAAGCCTTAGATAAATCCACCTCAGGAATAATACTCGCACAGGCATCAAAAGATACAACAAAGGAAGAACTCCTTTTGTTTTACGAAGAAAAAGACCTTGTGGTTGCAACGAAACGGGCGATCCCTCTCAGAAAGGCACCTGCAATCGCAACGATTATTACTGACGAAGAGATAAAGAACATGGGAGCAAGGAATTTAATGGATGTGTTAAAGATGGCTACAGGGATAGGCGTATCCATAAACGAGTTCGGCAGGTACATGTTTGAGGTGAGAGGCATAAGGACAGCAACCTCCGAAAAGATACTGGTTATGATCGACGGGCACCGGCTGAATGAATCCTATACAGGAAGCGCCCTTGCAAATATTTATAATGACCTGCCTGCTGAGAATATCAAGCAAATAGAAATAATCAGGGGGGCCTGGATCTGCCCTTTACGGAGCTAATGCATTTGTGGCTGTCATAAATATAATTACAAAAAATGCGGATGATATAAAGGGTGTGGATGTATCTGCTACAGGCGGAAGTTTTGATACGAAAAAATTCAATCTCCTTGCAGGCGGTTCTTATGAAAAACTGCAGGTATCAGGCAGCATCGATTATCTAAATACAAACGGCCCGAAACTGGTTATAGATAAGGACAGATTTGCAGGACAGTCGTATACGGCAGCACCTGGAAGGACAGATCAGAATCTCGAAAAAACTGATGTGTTTTTAAAAATGTTGTACGGAGATTTGAGCTTTAAGGGACAATATGTGAACAAAGACAGGGGTGCATATATCGGCAATTCCTAT
>Ga0209721_1001114_pt1 | contig 21181 bp, 16 predicted proteins | sample TshhotsprinmetaG_FD_184139 | JGI IMG/M metagenome (GOLD analysis project Ga0209721, IMG submission 184139) | Hot spring microbial communities from South Africa to study Microbial Dark Matter (Phase II) - Tshipise hot spring metaG (SPAdes)... | ecosystem: Environmental > Aquatic > Thermal springs...
AGCCCTGCCTCGCTAATACCTTCGTTATCGCACTCGTCAATGTCGTCTTCCCATGGTCCACATGCCCTATCGTCCCAATGTTCACATGCGGCTTCTTCCGCTCAAATTTCTGCTTCGACATCGTTGTTTTCCTTATCTTTAAGTTTTGTTTTAGTTAAACTTTTAACTTATTTACAAAATCACTATAACTAATGGAGCCCACGACCAGAATTGAACTGGTGACCCCTTCCTTACCATGGAAGTGCTCTACCGACTGAGCTACGTGGGCAAAACATGGAGCGGGAGGCGGGATTCGAACCCGTGACCCTCAGCTTGGAAGGCTGACGCTCTACCAACTGAGCTACTCCCGCAAACAAGTATATTATAAACGCTACTTTGCGTTTTATCTCAAATTGGTGGTGGGCGCTGGATTCGAACCAACGTAGGCTCACGCCAACGGGTTTACAGCCCGTCCCCTTTAACCACTCGGGCAGCCCACCACGAAAAAATATTCAATTTCCTGGAGCTGGCGAAGGGAATCGAACCCCCGACCTGCTGATTACAAGTCAGCTGCTCTACCTGCTGAGCTACGCCAGCGAATTTACTCGTTCAGGGAGAATATTTTATCAAATGCTTTTTCTTTTTGTCAACTCCGTTTTCTTAGATAAGATTTTAATTATCATAAAAATGGCTTTGAATAAGCCTGAATTTCATATTTATTAATTCTGTTTCTTAAATTGATATAATGATGTCGTTTTATAATTCCAAAGAACAAAAGGATTTTGTGTATGGATTTATCCCCTATTGAACAAGAAATTTTTGATGAATTATTTTTTCGCCGTCCTGACCTTAAAGTATGTGTTGATGATATTTTAAAAACACATGAAATTTTAGTGAATTGTTTTGAGAAGGGAGGGACCTTGTTCACTTGTGGAAATGGAGGTTCAAATGCAGATGCTTTACATATTGCAGGTGAATTGGTTAAAAGTTTTGAACGAAAAAGACCCATAAACAAAGTTTTTCGGGAAAAGTTATCAAATGAATACGCCGGCGAGGAACTCGGAAAATATTTAGAGGCCGGTTTGCGAGCCCTTCCATTAGGAATGAATAGTGCTTTAAAAACAGCCATAGAAAATGATTGCCCTTTGAGGGATATTGCCTTTGCCCAGGAATTAAGTGTATTGATTCGCCCAGGGGATGTCTTACTTGCTATTTCAACATCGGGCAATGCAAAAAACTGTCTGTATGCTATAAGTGTGGCAAAGGCAAACAATGGTATTGCGGTAGGGCTGACAGGACCTTCGGGGGGGCTCATGGATCAATATTGTCATGTTTGTATTAAAACACCGGGAAATAGCACAAAGGTTATACAGGAAGGGCATCAGCCAATATGGCACACTTTGTGTGCTATGGTAGAATCCCACTTTTTCTCTGAAAAAAGATAAAAAGAATAGGACTTATTTTTAATAAAAAAAATAAATAGAGGAGTATGTTATGTTTGGAAAGAAGTTTTGCCGTCCAAAGATAGTGTCCGTAGGAGCGGGAAATGTTGGAGCAACATTTGCTCAGTATTGTGCAGAAATGGAGTTGGGTGATATTTTATTGTTAGACATTGTGGAAGGCTTACCACAAGGGAAAGCTCTGGATTTGTTGCAAGCGGGGGTTATTCGTGGTTATAGTGTGTCGATACAGGGGAGTAATGACTTTTCAGAGATGAAGGATGCGGATATTATTGTCATCTCTGCGGGTTTTCCTCGCAAACCCGGAATGAGTCGACTTGATTTATTGGAGAAAAACGGGAAAATTATCGCAAATATCTGTAATTACATCAAACAATATGCCCCCAATGCTATTGTAATCGTTATAACGAACCCTCTGGATATCATGGTGCAACTGGCTTTTCATCTGCTTAATCATCCACCATCAAAAATAATGGGAATGGCAGGGTGTCTGGATAGTGCAAGGATGTGTTCATTTATCGCGGAAGAACTTCATATTAGCCAGAAACAGGTTCACGCTATGGTATTGGGTTCGCATGGGGATTTAATGGTACCCCTTCCCGATTACACTACCGTCGGAGGAATTCCAGTAAAAAAACTTATTTCCCCCGATCGATTGGAACAAATTATTGATAGGACACGAAAAGGAGGGGCTGAGGTGGTCTCTTTACTTAAAACAGGAAGTGCTTTCTATGCTCCTGCGGCAAGTTCTGCAAGAATGGTACAAGCCATTCTTCATGACGAGAAAGCGTTATTCCCTTGTGCCGTGTATACGCAGGGAGAATATGGTCTATCCGGTGTATTTGTAGGATTGCCCTGTATATTAGGAATACACGGGGTAGAAAAAATCGTTGAATGGCCCCTTTCTGAGGAAAGTCAATCCGCTTTAATGAAATCGGTAGAAGAGGTAAAACAAGGAATTCAGTCTTTAAAAGAGTTCGGTTTTGCTATTACTTAAAAGTCTCTGGGTTATAATTATACATAGGATAAAACAAAAGGCTTGATTATGAACCAGCGCGAAATTTGGATTGTTGTCTCAGTAACCCTATTAATTATTATTACTTTTGTGGCGGTAGCATTTTTTGCCTCCAACAGTTCTCCAATAAAAGAGAAATCTACTCATAAAAGATTTTCTGCCGCCGCGGGAAAAACAAGGGAAAAACCTCTTTTACTTGTGAGCAAAAAAAGAGAGGATACATTTGACAATAAAGAGGAAAAAAAGGAAAAAACAGAACCCCCCTCAATAAGTAAAATTTACTCATCCCAATTGGGAAATAATGAAGGGGAAGACAAAAACATTTCTTTGGAAGGTCGTAGTGAAGAAAAAGAAGAAACAAATAAAGAAACTGTTGACATTGATATTTCGGACGACTTAAAACAACTTCTCCAAACAAGCCCCGATAATCAGCAAATTTCACAAGAGAATATTCAAGAAACTCTAAATAACTGGATGGATTCTGTATCGTCTCAGGAAAAGAAAATAGAAGTATTAAGGAATCACCTTGAGGTCCTTATATTAAAAGGATTGTCAGAATGGGTCACAGGAAAAATGGAGGAAATTATCGGACAAACAAAGGAAGATAAAGTTGTGCTTTCGGAAGCACAGTGGCTTTTGGGACAAATAAAAAGTATTCAGGGAGATATGATTATCGCAGAGCAGTGTTTTCAACAAGCATGGCAAAACATAACTTCTTCTGCAGATTTGAACGACCCTAAAAAAGAAGAATTGTTTCGATTGTTAGGTTTAGATTATGTACAATTGTTGAGGAAACAAAACAAAAATGAAGAGGCAGAAACCGTAATAAATTCGGTATCTGAAAAACTTAAAGCAAAGGTTGTAATTAAGGACTGATTGCCTTTTTCTTTCCTTATCTCTCTATAATAAGTCATTTTCAAATAATGTTCCATGGAGCCTTTTTGGGACGATGGATAAGTTGCTGAACATTCTCAGACAAAGTAGACGGGTCTGTAATCATTTCTTTTACCGGGTCCCAACGAATTACTTTGCGTGTCCGAATAGCAATATCGCTCAATAAACAGATGGTATTGGAACGAACGGCAACATCAATATTGCAAACAGGTTGTTCTCGTGTTTTTACACAATCAATAAAATTTTTTAAATGATGTTTACTCGTGTATAGATGAACATCCGTAGGTTTTAGTTTGATATTTAATAATTCTTTCGGGGTTGTTTGTAGAGTTTCTCGGTTCACATATACCGTTCCTTCGGTTCCTTCAAATGTAATGCCTGTTGGGTTCAAATGGGGTTCTTTTTTTTCCGTCTGCTCGTCTGTAAAATGAGCAATAACTCCATCTGCATATCTCATATAGACATTCCACGATTTTGCACAATCACAAATCCCCTCTTGCGGAAATTCTCCAGTTCCTACAAACTCAATAGGCCCGGAAGTATCATCGTTTCCATATCCCCATTGGGCAATATCTACATGATGGATACCCCAACCTCCTATAAATCCCATGGCATAATCGGAAATATGAAACCAGTTGGGGCGAACAGTTCGTGCCTGGCAGAATGGAACCGTAGGAGCGGGTCCTAACCACATTTCGTAATCAAAGCCATCCGGGACAGGTTCTTCACTACATGTAGGTCCTACAATACCCCCCGGAACAGCCACACATATTTTTTTTAATTCTCCAATATAACCATTTCGAACCAATTCACAGGCAAACCGAAAATCATCATTAGACCTCTGTTGTGTTCCAAATTGGAAGACCCGATTGTGCTGTTTTATTATCTCCCGAACTTTCAAATCATCCTGAATGGAAATGCATAAAGGTTTTTCTACATACATATCTTTGCCGGCTTGCGCAGATAGAACGGAAAGGACCCCATGCCAATGGTCATTTGTCGCAATGACTACCGCATCAATATCAGAACGAGATAATAGTTCGCGAAAATCTTTATAAAGAGACACATCTTTGAATTTCTTGCGAACAATATCGGCAGACTCATCAAGGTTTTCTTTTCGAACATCGCATAATGCTCTAATCTGAGCTTCTTTTAGAGACATCATTCCTGTGATTAAATCTTTTCCCCTACTTCCTGTTCCAATAAATCCGACCCCTACTTTTTCAGAAGGTTTGGGGTCTTTACCAAATAAGGAAAACGAAGGGATTAAGGGGAAGGAAGCAAGTATTGCAGATGTCTTCAGGAAACTGCGTCTTGTGGTTGTTTGTTTTTTATTATTGGTCCCCATAAAATTACTCCTCACAATAATGGTTTATTTTTGTTCTGATAATGGACGGACCCAGAAATTTCGATAAGCAACTGGACCGTGGTCTCCCTGGAGCATAATGGGACCTTTTGGGGCCTCATCATTGAACAGAGAAGCCCGCGTCGGACCGGATAATTCTTCGTTTTCGTGCACTACAATTCCGTTGTGGATAACACGAACAAATTTCGCATTTTCAATTTTTCTCCCTTCCGCATCAAATCGGGGAGCTTTGAAAACAACATCAAAACTTTGCCATGTTCCGGGCGGGCGAGAAGCATTTACTCGGGGGGGACGTCCTTCATAACCCCGCTGGTCATCTGGAATACCAGGCTCTTCATGCCAACGCTGGTATATCCCTCCACAATCACTATGTTTCGGTTCTGCTACGCCCCAACTATCTAACACTTGAATTTCATATCTACCTTGGAAATAAACACCGGAATTCGAACCTTTGGGAACCATAAATTCAATATGCAATTCGACATCTCCCCATTCCTCTTTTGTAATGAGATGGTGCGTTTTGCCATCCTTGCCATTGATAAGCACCCCTGAACCGGGCAATGAAGCGAGCAACGCCTCATTTTGCGAATCCGCTATTGCATCTCCCCCTGTATACCAGGTGCCGGTGGGTTCTCTAAAAGCGTTCAAATCATCTGTAGAAACACGAATGGGTTCATAGTCCGCTACAGAGGTTATTAATTCTTTCCAGGCTTTCATAGAGCGGGGCAAATGTTCTTTAACGGGTTCCTGTATTCCATACCCTTGCAACCCGATGGGACCGGTAAAGCCTACCGATTTCAATGTTTTCAATAAAGGTTTTAAGTCGAAAGTACCTTTATCTAAAGGTTGAATTAACTTGTCCCAATCGCCAGGGGGTTCGGCTCCATTCAAAGTTACGACAAATAGCTTCGGCTTTACTTTCCGGATAAGTAAATCTAAATTGGTGTCAGGTCCATCTACTTTTAACCAATGACAGAGGTTAAATGAAATTCCTAAATTGACTTTGCCTGCATCCTGTACCAGTTGATAGGCCTGCTCTGTCTTATCTAACCAACATCCGGCATGGGGATAAAGAGCCACTTTAACACCATAAGGAAGGGCTTGGTCGGCTATTGTTCGAATAAGAGCAAGGGCTTGCGAATACGAGTCTGGGTCATTTGATTTCCATGTTTGACTGTTAATAGTCAACCAAAGGAAGTAATCATTTCCTTTCATTATCTCCAACGCTTCAGTTAAACCTGGCTGAATTTGAAAACCTTCCTTTTCTATCGTCCCCCATAAATAAATTGCATATAGTTTTAAGCCATTAGTTTGAAGAGCATTTTTCAGTTCAGCCAATTGCTCGAAGCCCGTCCAACTTATACCGGCAAAACCCAATTCCTTGATAAAACTTATTTGAGAGTCAGGGGTTTGATGTTCTGCGTCTTTAGTGGCGGTGTCCATAGCGAAGAACTCTTTGAAAAATACAGGTGTTTCTGCAAAACAAATTAGGTGGCACAACAAAACCATTCCAATGAAAAATTTCATCATTCTTTTCATAATACTTTCCTCTCTATGTCTAATTGTTTGTTTTTTTTACCCATTGAATCGCATTGCCAATCAGTTTTCGGAACTGAGGGTTTCCAAATACCTGAGGGCCATGTCCTAATTGAATAAAAAATACTTCCGCATTGTTATATTTATTTATCCACGCAATAAAGGAGGCACTTTCGGGATGGTTTGTTGTAAGGAGGACATGCACCTCCGGCGAGATATAGAATTGGCTATAAACTTCATCGATTTCTTCAAAATCTTCAACGCCCTGTGTAATAGGATGATTTTTATCAGCAACATGGACCGGGATTTTAACATTGTGCTTGTATTTTGACCGATCATATTTTTTTCCATCCCACTCCATATCTTTTGAAAAATACTTTGCTCCGATAATTTTCGAAAATTCATCCCATTCTGGAAATGCGGATATGGCATGATGCATAACAATAATTTTTTTACCTGTATTCAGCATTTCCAGAAAAATTTTCTGCTGTTTCTTTGTTATTTCTTGATGAAAGTTATATAAAACAATCCCATCAAACTCTTTATATTTGTCTGTATCAAAAAAAGAACATTTTCCACCGGCATAATCGAAATATTCCGGTTTGATGTCGTTTAAACTTGCCCACATGGCTTCAAACGGCTCTTTATCATAACCATGACCACCTGTAATAACAGCGACACGAATTGGCGAATCAGCAAACGCCATCGACAGGAAGGGAAATACAGAAATTAAAGTTATACAAATAAAAATCCTTTTTGAAAAATTTTTCATAAACATTTTTTCCTTTCTATTCACCCATTTATTTATGTTATACACTCGACTTCAGTTACCATATAGAATAATAAAAAAATGCTACAAAAGGATACAATCATAAAATATAATATTTATGACTGAAAAAGACTCGTTACTATAAGAAATCACAAATGTTATATTAAATGCGGAACATTTTAATACTTTCATTATAAATTATATGCTTACAGTAGCAAAATATTTTTTGTTCTTTATCTTATTTTTAGTTGTTATCGGAACCTTATTAGCATTTCCACAAAAACCTTCCTTTTGGGGTGATGAGTTGTTAGGTGGAGTATCGTTTGCAAAGGCTTCTTCCATAAAAGAATTTCTTTGGGTCCAGGGAAGTGTAGGTCCGGAAGTAGCCCCGATATATCCTTTACTACTTTATTTCAGTTCAAAATATTTTCATATATCTCCAAATCATTTTCGATTCTTTTCTGCATTTTGTTGTGTGTTAAGTTGTTTTTTTATTTACCTAACCCTATCAAAACTTACCGAGAAAAAAACTGCTTTTTTTACATCCATCTCTATTTCTATGGCTCCTATTCATCTCTGGTATAGCATGTTGCTACGACCTCACGCATTAGCTTTTTTGTTAAGCATCGTTTCTTTCTATATTTTTACGATTCTAAATAAAAATAATCCTGTAAAAATTAGATATATCTTTATCCTTTGCGTAATCAATACTGCACTTATCCTGACACATTATATATTCTTCTGGATAACTTTTGCTGAATGTTTATACCTGGTCGTTAATAAAAAATTTAATAAAAAAAATATCTTTTTCATTGCCTTAAATTCTGCACTAATAGGAGGGGTTATACTTTATTTAGGGTTTTGTGTCCGAAGTAATAACATCGATTTTGTCCCTGAAAAAGGTATTAAGCAAATGCTATTTATGGTTCTGGGCTTATTGGATTTTGAAATACCTTCAATCAACTCGTGGGGAATCTATCTACAGCCTCTATTTTTCGTGCACAGACCTATGCCTCCCTGGTTAAGTTTTCTTTTAGAAACCGCTCCATTTGTCATTATTTACGGAGGGAACATTCTCCTTTCCATTTTGCTCTTATACCTTACCTTTAAACAGTTATGGTCTATATTAAAAAAGAAAACTTTACCATCCGATATAACTTTTTATCTATTGTTTTTTGGAGTAATTCTTCCTATTATCTTTGCGGGTTGTCAGATTATATCAGGGGCCAATATCTTGATGGCACGATACTTTTACTTGTCATGGGTATGTAAAATTGCTCTTTTGTATATGTGCCTAAATCAAGTTAAAAGCAGGAATATTAGAAATTTGTTGTTCGTTGTCGCATTGTTTTTTTTCGTTCACCATTATGCTCTTTATAAGACATGTTTGCCTTATTCCGATTGGGATTCTTGTGCCCAATACCTGCAAGAAGAGATTTCAGATAAGGATATTATCATCACAGGTAGATTTGAAGAATCTCTCACATTAGCTCATGTATTATCCGATTCAGAAAAAGTCCCTATTGCATATTCAACCTCGATAAAATCTGCAATAGATGGGGTCTCGTTTTTACAGGAGCAATATCCATCTTCTCATATATGGTTGATTTACAGTATGCAATGGAATAGTAACATTCCCTGTATTATGAGAGAAGAACTGAAACAACAAAATTTTGATTTCCATGAAAAAGTTTTTCCACCTTTCGAAGGGATTGTCTGTTATAAGATATATCCCAAAACAAATAAAGAAGTAAAAAAAGCCCCCTCTCTGGACCTCTTGTATAAATGTGATGAAAATTATTATTGGAATGAAGAAAAAAAGAATAGACAAAATGAGATGAGAAAAATTTTATTAGAGGCTGGATACTCTAAATTCAATATGGACTCATTAATAGATTTGTTGGTTTTTCCGGATGGCACAGTTGGGTTAAATACAATACCTCACTTAACTTTTCAATTCTCTGCTATGGGGAAAAAAGACGAAATTTTTACCCTCTGTAACTACTTTAGCAATCAGGTAATTTGGGCAAATGTGGGTTTAATTTTCTTACTTAGTGAGCAAAAACAGTTTCAGCAGGTAGAGGAGATATTCAACAAATTAATAAAGAAAAATTTCTATACAGTGGGCTTATTAAAACCTATGTGGGAAGACTATGCGGAAGGAAGAACTATAGAATTTAACCAAAAATGTAAGCAACTTAAGGAAGCCGGGTTCCCCTTAGCATATATTTTAGAAACTGTAGTTCATCTAAAAAAGGAAAGCAGGGGACAAGAAATAATTCGATTAGGAGTACTTCCCTTCAATAAAAAAGCGGAAATGCTGTTATCTCATCAAGGTGAGGGATGGGTTGGACAAAATTTTTGATTTGTTTTTACTTTTATAAAGTTTTTATAATATAATACCTCAAAAAAAAAGATTATATTTACACCTCTATCTTTTCCGCGGCTGTAAAAGAGAGTGTGTGTCTCGTTTTATGTAATGCAAAATCAAATTAAAGTAAGGAACAAACACAATCTATGGCAAGATACTTAGGTCCGAAACACAAATTATGTCGGCGTTTGGGCTCTTGTGTATGGGGCAGTCCCAAGTGTCCATCTAAAAAGCGTCCGTTTCGTCCGGGACAGCATGGGAGAGACCCAAGAGGGAAACTTTCCGTTTATGCCCGGCAATTATTAGCAAAGCAGAAAATTCGCACGCATTATGGATTGATGGAACGGCAAATGTGGAAAACATTCCAGGAAGCCAAGCGTATTCCAGGTGATACAGGTGTAAATTTAATAAGACTTTTAGAATCTCGGATTGATACAGTAGTGTATCGATTGGGTTTCGCACCGACAATCGCTTCTGCTCGACAACTGGTAACACATTGTCATTTCTTAGTGGATGGTAAAAAAGTAAATATTCCATCTTTTTTGGTAAAACCGGGAATGAGAATAACAGTTCGAGAAAAGAGCAGAAACATTCCGATGATCGTTGAGGGGTCAGAAAATCCGTATCAGCAGATTCCTCCTCATCTCTCCCGTGAACCGAAATCTTTTGAAGGGTATGTAGTTTCTGTTTCAGCAGAAGAGAACCTACCCTTCCTTGAGGATACACCGGGAGTTATCGGCTTCTATTCGAGATAGTTTTTTCTGTATAATTAGAATACGACAAACGGGTCGAGTTCGGTTTCGACCCGTTTTTTTGTGAAAACTGAATGTGTATGTAAAGGGTACATCAATGAGTATTGAAATAATCGTTGGAGCCAACTGGGGCGATGAAGGCAAAGGTCGCATGGTGGATTATTTGGCCCAGGATGCTGACTTTGTTATCCGTTATCAGGGGGGAAATAATGCAGGACATACCGTCATTAACGAATTTGGAGAATTCAAACTTCATTTAATTCCCTCGGGAGTTTTCAGTAAAAAGACAATCAATATATTAGGTCCAGGGATGGTAATTGACTTGCAGAGTTTAGTAGAAGAAATAGAAAATTTTAAGAGTAAAGGAATTGTTCCAAAAATATATATATCTGAACGAGCAGTTATTTGCTTCCCCTATCATCGCCATGAAGATATATGGGAAGAGGAACGATTGGACAAAAATGCCTATGGTTCCACACGAAGGGGAATCGCCCCTGTGTACGGCGACCGAACAATAAAAAAAGCCATTTTAATGGGCGAACTTTTTTATCCCGAATATCTTGAATCACGATTAAGACAAATTGTAGATTGGAAATTACAAATAGCAAAAGGTGTTTATGGGAAAGATAGGCCTTTTACTTTCGAAGAAATCTGGGAATGGACACAAAAATGGAGCAAACCATTATTACCTTATATCAAAAATACAAATGAAATTTTGGAAAGAGCGGTCAAAGAAGGGAAAAAGGTACTTTTTGAAGCCCAATTAGGAACTTTAAGGGACCTCTATTTCGGTATTTATCCTTATACAACTTCCTCGTGTACACTATCTGCTTTTGCTCCTATTGGGGGGGGGCTCTTTGGTTTCCAGCCAGACAAAATTATTGCTGTTGTAAAGGCCTTCTCGACCTGTGTTGGAGAAGGTCCTTTCATAACTCTGATGGAAAAAGAAGAAGCGGATCAATTGCGGGAAACTGCAAAGGAATATGGAGCGGCCACTGGTAGACCTCGAACGATTGGACACTTTGATGCGGTAGCGACAAGATATGGTGTAAAAGTACAGGGTGCTACGGAAATAGCCTTGACAAAATTGGACAGTCTTACCGGTAGAAAAACATTAAAAATATGCACCCATTACAAATTTGAGGATAAACAAATTGAGGATTTCCCTATCAACCCGATACTTGAAAAATCGGAACCTGTTTATATCGAACTTCCCGGTTGGAATGAAGATATTTCTAAAGTGCGTCGATTTGAAGACCTCCCTAAAAATGCACAAAATTATATTCTGGAAATAGAAAAGAGTGTTCTATGTCCGATTAAATATATTTCGGTAGGACCGGAACGAGAAGCCCTTATCGTCCGTTAATTATTTTTCGCGATTCAAAAAGTACATCCAAAATAAATTTTAATGAATCTATCTGTCATTTATATATCTGTTTATAATATTTGGAAACATGGGACATAAGAGATAAAGAGATATTTTTTTATATGAGCGTGTCACTGATACGATTTAAAGTCATTAACCAACTCATCCAGCAGATAGAAAAATCTCCATGGGTACAGGTCGCAGGACCCTGGGGAACAGGAAAAAGTGTAATCTCTTATATTATCAGTGCAGAACTCAATATCCCTCTTTTAATAGTGGCTTCGGATAATCATGGGGCCGAAGATATTTATGAAGATTTCATAACCTTTTCATCGGAAGAAAGATGTGCTTTTTTTCCACCATGGGAAACACGGCCAACAGACATTATAGACCCTGCGGAGGATATTGTCTCGGAACGACTTCATTTACTATCTCGCATTATCTCTGGCAAACAGGTGCCCGAAACCATTGTTACTACTGTTCGTTCCTTATTGCAGGTAGTCCCATCACGAAAAGCACTGGAAAAACAGAGATTGCAATTATCGCTTGAGCAGGAATTCGCCCTGGAAGAATTAACAACTTTGCTAATCAATTCGGGCTATCAACGCGAAGCAAGTGTTTCACAGCATGGAGAAATTAGCCGAAGAGGTGGAATTCTGGATATTTTTCCGTATGCACGTGAATTGCCTGTCCGTATCGAGTTCTTCGGCGATTTGATTGAATCTATTCGGGAATTTGACCCGGAAACACAAAAGAGTATTACACCCTTAAATTTTGTTGACATCGTCCTTAAAACAGAAAAAGAACTACTTGTTAAGCATGCAGATAATGAAAAGAAGTATTCTCTGCTGGACTACCTGCCCAAGAACACTTTAATTGTATGGGATGAGCCATTGAATATATTCGAGGAAGCCCAAAAGATTGAGAATGAATTCGAAAACAATACATATACATTTTCTCTGGAAGAAATGGCTTATAAGTATAAAGAGTTTAAAAATATAGAAATAGCGTCATTATCCCTTCCCGAGCGACCTGCACCGCGTACAATTATACCAATGAATTCTGTTCAAGCATGGACAAAGAACTTGAATGAATTCTGGGAACAATTAAAACAATGGGATATTGAACACTATCATGTGCGAATTCTTTGCAATACCCCTTCGGAACAATTGCGTATGCACGAACTCATTTTCGAACAGGGGTATCGTCTGGATAAAGACCCTTTTGACCTGAAAATAGAAATCGGGAGAATTCGCTCCGGTTTTATCTATCCGGAAGAAAAATTCGTGTTATTGAGCGAAAAAGAATTGTTTGGGAGGAAATTTGTTCGACGAAGAGGGCGCTTTTTCCGGAAAGGGACTCGTGTTTATTCATTAAGCGATTTAAAACCCGGTGACTATGTGGTACATGAAGTCCATGGAATAGGAAAGTTTACAGGGCTTTATCGTCTGGAAAACAAGTCGAGTGATTATCTGGCTGTTGTATATCGTGATGGGGATATGCTTTATATCCCGGTTACACAATTGGACCAGATACGAAAATACATAGCAGGGGAAAATGTTACTCCGAACCTCGACAAAATAGGTGGGAAAACATGGAGTAAAACAAAGGATAAGGTAAGGGAATCTGTTAAACAATTTGCAGAGGAACTCCTTAAATTGTATGCCAAACGCCATCAATCCAAAGGGTTCGCTTTCTCACCCGATACCCCCTGGCAAAAGCAAATGGAAGAAGCCTTTGATTATGAAGAGACACCTGACCAATATCGCGCTATCGAAGAAACAAAACGAGATATGGAAACACTTCAACCTATGGACCGTCTAATTTGCGGAGATGTTGGCTTTGGAAAAACAGAAGTAGCTATAAGAGCAAGTTTTAAAGCGGTAATGGATGGTAAACAGGTTGCCGTTTTAGCACCGACAACAGTGCTTGTTCATCAACATTGGTATACTTTCCAGGAGCGAATCGCAGGTTTCCCTATCCGTATTGAATCATTAAGTCGACTGCGAACAACAAAAGAAATCAAGAAGGTTTTAGAAGGATTAATCACAGGGGAGGTAGATATTGTTATTGGTACACATCGACTCCTTTCCAGGGATGTTCAATTCAAAGATTTGGGATTACTGATTATTGATGAAGAACAGCGTTTTGGAGTTCGACACAAAGAACAGTTAAAGAAACTCAGAGAACATGTGGATACTTTGACCCTGACAGCTACACCGATACCCCGAACGCTCCAGTTTTGCTTATCAGGTATCCGGGATATGAGTGTAATTAATACAGCCCCCAACGACCGTTTGCCTATTCATACTTGTATCACAAATTATGCCCCGGAAATCGTCAAGGAAGCCATTGAAAGGGAATTACGACGGGAAGGACAGGTGTATTACCTGCATAACCGTGTGCAAACTATTGAATACACTGCTATGAAAATTCAGCAGTTGGTCCCAAGAGCAAGGATAGGTATCGGGCATGGGCAAATGTCAAAAAACAAACTGGAACGGGTAATGACTGCTTTTATTAATCGAGAAATTGATGTATTAGTATGCACAACCATTATCGCATCGGGAATAGATATACCTAATGTAAATACGATTATAGTCGACCGAGCCGACCGATTTGGATTGAGTGAACTCTACCAAATTCGAGGGAGAGTAGGAAGATATAAACATCGCGCTTTTGCATATCTTTTAATTCCGGCAGATAGGGCTCTCACCAAAGATGCGCAGGAACGATTAAAAGCCATTCAGGACTTTTCGACATTAGGGTCTGGTTTACAAATAGCATTGAAAGATTTAGAAATTCGGGGTGCTGGTGATTTGTTAGGACCGGAACAAAGTGGACATATTAACGCCGTCGGTTTTGACACCTATCGAGAATTGATTGAGGAAGCCATTGCAGAGATGAGGGGACAACCGTTGATTCGTAAAAAATTACCTCCATTTGAGGCGAATATCCCAGCACGCATATTAGATGATTACATTTACAATTCTTTTGAAAAAATGCAATGGTACCAGAGAATTTCTACCATTCAAACGCCGGAAGAATGCGAAGAATTGATTGAAGAACTTAAAGATAGGTATGGTTCCCTGCCTATGCCTGTAGAAAATTTGGTAAAAATTATGAAGGCTCGTATACTTGCTGTGGACTTAGGAGTAAAGAAATTAATTTTGAATAAAAACTTTTTGTATATCCAGTTTGATACTTATCATCCTGTCTCGTCTGCGAGGAAAAAGTATGCCCTTGAAATTTTTGGAGAAAATGTTGAAACAGGGATAGAAGAATATCCTTATTTAGAATGCACTATTGATGAAACTCCGGAACGTTTTATAAACCTTTTAATTATCTATTTAGAAAAACTCCATGAAGAAGGGGTGTGAATTTAAAAAAGAAACTATTAATCCTTTTTAGCATCCCTTACCTATTTAATTTTGCTCTCCAAAAACTGCCATGATGTTTGCTATATATTCGTTTACAGGTTCTTGTGTCGGATAACGAATAAATTCTACATGTCCATCTAAGTAGAGCACATTACAACCACCAGGGATATGGTTAAAATCGGCTGATGCGGGACCCGTTCCTAATTGGTCCATCATAATCCATACTTCACTTTGAGCCTGTGCTGTCGATGAGGGGTTATTTATATCGGTAACTAGAAACCGTTCTATCCCTTCTCTTAAACGATATACCGTATTACCTCCTCCATTACCCTCTCCTTCCAGTAGAGGTCCACTCACATCCATATCAATTATTTGCAAAAGTAGGTTCTGGTAAGTAGGTCCGGGATTCATAATGGCTTGCACGGCGTTGGGATACTTTAATACTTGCTGGATAAGTGTAAGGGGCAACTGCTTGGGGACAAGAGCAGTAGGTGGAACATCCACCTCTAAGACCTGAATAATTATGGATAGATTCGGCACATTACTCGCAGGTGCCACTTCATCTGGATTGTCTCCCATACGGTCAAAAACCCAGCCTAAATAAATATAACTACAATCAATATAGTTTACACCGCCTCGGCCCAAATAACAACCAATATGAAACTCATCCTCTGTAATCCCTCGCGAAGGGATATTCCGCCCTTTAAGTTTATCTATATTATCCCCATCCCCTGCATCGGAAGGACAAATAATAATAGACGGGTCTGTAAGATACTCCGTATAAATACAATTCACCCGAGGTCCAGCAGCAATATATAAATCCCAGAAACTTTCGTCATCTCTTGGACCCACCTCTAATTCCAGAGGGGGATACCTTTCCCCTTTAGATTCATTTGCATACATTTTGAAGATTAAGCCCCACTGCTTCAGGTTATTCTGACAAGAAGATCGACGAGCCGATTCACGAGCCCGAGCTAATGCAGGTAATAATATCGCCGCAAGTATACCAATAATCGCGATAACAACCAACAATTCAATTAAGGTAAAACCTCGTGATCTACGGTATTTCATTGCTCAAATTCTACATTTTCAGAAATGTTAATGAAATCATTAAATCAATAATATAATCTCATTAAAAAACATCCTATCTAATTATATTGCTTTCTAATCTTTTTGTCAATCTTTTTATAAATAAATTAAAAATATATATTTAGTACATCTAAATACTCTATTTTCATATAGAAAAATCTGTATCATCCCTTATTTTTAATCATTATTCAAAAATTTCCTTATTATTCCAAGCATTATTCATAACTATTTTCTTTTATTTATCCCTTTTTATATATTTAATAAGTTTCCTTTTGAATAAATAAAAAGGGCACAAAATAATCTTTATTTTGTGCCCCATTGAAATAGATGCCTTGAATTTATGTATAAGGAGCATGCATCAGCATCTATTTATTTTCAATAAGAGATTAAATATCGAAATAGAGCATAAATTCGTAGGGATGCGGTCTTAAATTAACTGCTTCTACTTCACGAACCCGTTTATATTCAATCCATGTTTTTAAAACATCTTCTGTAAACACATCCCCCTTAGTAAGGAATTCATGATCCTTGGATAAAGCATTGAGGGCCTCTGCAAGACTTCCGGGAACTTGTGGGATGAGTGCTTTCTCTTCAGGAGGAAGGTCATATAAATCTTTATCCATAGGCTCACCCGGGTCAATTTTATTCTGGATACCATCCAAACCTGCCATTAACAGAGAGGCAAAAGCCATATAAGGATTGCAGGATGGGTCCGGGACGCGGAATTCAATCCGTTTCGCTTTGGGACTGGGAGAATACATTGGAATACGACAGCATGCACTACGATTTCGTGCAGAATAAGCAATATTTACAGGGGCTTCATATCCTGGCACCAATCGCTTATAACTATTTGTTGTGGGATTCGTAATAGCAACCAAAGCATTGGCATGCTTGAGCAATCCACCGATAAACCAGAGTGCTTCCTGACTTAATCCCGCATATTTGTTCCCGGCGAAAATTGGTTTTCCACCTTTCCATAATGAAATATGACAATGCATACCCGAGCCATTGTCACCAAATAAAGGCTTTGGCATAAATGTTACTGTTTTCCCATTTTTCTTAGCCACATTTTTAATAATGTACTTGTATAGAGTTAATTGGTCTGCCATTTGTGTAAGAGGAGCATAACGCATATCGATTTCTGCCTGTCCACCGGTTGCCACCTCATGATGATGACACTCTACATTAATCCCACAATCTAACATAAGAGCCACCATTTCACTCCGGATGTTATGTGTGGCGTCAGAAGGAGGGATAGGAAAATATCCTTCTTTATAACGAAGTTTGTAACCCAAATTAGGTTTTTCATCTCTCCCACTATTCCATATTCCTTCACTACTATCAATGAAATAATAACCGCTATTGGCGGTCTGGTCACAACGAATGTCATCGAAAATAAAAAATTCAGCCTCAGGTCCCAAATAGCAGGTATCCGCAATCCCTGTGGATAGAAGATAATTCTCTGCTTTTTGGGCAATATTTCGAGGGTCACGGGTATAGCGTTCTTTTGTAATAGGGTCTAAAATATTACAATACAAAACCAGTGTTGGAATAGTAGAAAATGGGTCAACAAATGCTGTGCGTGGGTCTGGTAATACGAGCATATCACTTTCATGAATGCTTTGCCAACCCCGAATACTTGAACCATCAAACCCAATCCCTGACTCAAAAACCTCCTCATCAATTTCACTTACAGGAAAAGTAAAATGTTGCTGTAATCCGGGAAAGTCCATAAATCTCAGGTCAACGAATACGATATTCTTTTCCTTGATCATTTTTAACACATCTTTGGGGGTTAAGTCCTTATACATACAAGTTCTCCTTAGAATTAAATTATTTTGTTAATTTATATTAAGAGACAACAATATCTCCTGTTTCGCCTGTTCTGATTCGGATTGCTTCTTCTACCGGTATGATAAAAATCTTGCCATCCCCAATACGACCTGTAGAAGCCGATTTTAAAATAGCCTTTACGACAGTTTCTACCATTTCATCTACAACCACTATTTCTATTTTTATCTTTGGAAGGAATTCAACAACATACTCTGCACCACGATACAACTCTTTATGTCCGTGTTGTCGACCAAAACCCTTAACCTCGGATACTGTTAGGCCTTTACAGCCAATCTCTGCAAGGGCTTCTTTTACTTCTTCCAACTTAAAAGGTTTAATGATTGCTTCAACTTTTTTCATTTAACTTAGCCTTATATTAAATTTATCGTTCAAAAAAACAACGAGCAATATTATAACAAATAAAAAATTTTGAATTATTACAATATAAAGTAGCAATATAAATGCCAATCATTATAAAATACACATTTTATCTTGAAAATCCCAACAAATATGCGTTTTTGATATTTATTTATGTAATAAAACTCTCATTTTTTGGAATATAATACACAAATATGTATTATTCAATATTGCCATAATACATAAATGTATGATTTTAAGCAGATAATTTTTAATGGAAACCGATATCACATTTGACTTTAAAACACTGAAAGTGATAAATTAATATAGTTTTATATTTTCAAAGTGATTAACTCTATATAGACAACACTTATTATATTATTATATTGTATTACTTACCCTATTCGTTTCTCGTTTTGGATAAAAGAGCAGGTTTTTCAATTCTTTAAGGAGGAGATGCATATGCCAACTTATACTTATGAATGTAAAAAATGTGGCTAATTGCTTCCACTCAATTACAGCAAAACCAAAAATTCAATGTGAAAAATGCAAAGGAATATGTGAGCGTCTAATTGGAAATGGTGCGGGAATTATTTTTAAAGGAAGTGGCTTTTATGAAACGGATTATAAAAAGAAAGGGGGTAACGGTAATGGGGATGGTTCCCATTCCAAAAACACAAGACCTAATGATGGGAAAGAAAAAACAACGGAATCTAAAACAAGTAGTAACAAGGAGACGGCTTCTTCTATAAAGAATTAAGTGTAATAGAACTTTTATACAAGAACAATTTTTGGTGCATTCTTTTTAGAATGCACCAAAAATTGTTTTATAATTACATTTTCTATTTCATAATAATTTTATAGAGGAAAAGAAACATGACCAATGAAGAAATAAAGAAACTGGCAGATCAATACCTTATCAATACTTATGGTTCAAGAAATCTTGCTCTGGTTCGTGGGAAAGGAACACATGTATGGGATGCGGATGGTAATGAATATATTGATTTTTTTTCAGGTATAGCGGTCTGCAATTTAGGGCACTGTCATCCTGAAGTTACTCAAACAATTATTGAGCAATCCCAAAAACTCCTCCATGTCTCTAACTTATACAACATAGAACCTCAGGTATTATTAGCAAAGAAATTGAGTGAAAACTGTTTTGCAAAAAAGTGGTTTTTCTGTAATGGTGGAGCGGAAGCAAATGAAGCGGGTATTAAAATTGCTCGGCGATATTGGACAATTAAAGGTTTATATAAACCCCACATCATTACTGCAGAGCAATCCTTTCACGGCCGTACATTAGCGACAATAACCGCAACAGGACAACCAAAATACCACAAAGGTTTTGAACCGATGGTCCCAGGGTTCAGTTATGTTCCCTATAATAATACCTCTGCCCTGGAAAATGCTATTACAGAAGAAACGGGAGCAGTTTTGTTAGAACCGATTCAGGGTGAGGGAGGTATTCGTATGCCATCTGCACTTTATTTGAAAGAAGTTCGTGAAATCTGTAATAAATATAATTTATTGCTTATTTTTGACGAAGTTCAAACAGGATTGGGAAGAACAGGTTATCTGTTTGCATATCAGGGATACGAAGTTGAACCTGACATTATTACTCTGGCTAAAGGGTTAGCAAATGGAGTACCCATTGGAGCGATGGGTTGTACAGAGGAAGTCGCCCAGGGATTTAGTCCGGGGGCTCATGCGTGTACTTTTGGAGGAAATCCTTTAAGCACATCAACAGCCTTCACTGTTATAAATGAATTAACAAAACCGGGTTTTTTGAACAAGGTCCAAGAATTGGGAGATTATTTTATTAATGGACTTCAGGAAATTGCTCAAACCCATCATAAGATTAAAGAAGTAAGAGGGCGTGGTCTTATGATGGGAGTGGAATTTGATGAACCAGTCTCGCCTCTTGTAGACCAATTATTAACACAGGGTATAATATGTGGCTCTGCAGGGCCTAATGTATTAAGGTTTCTGCCTCCTCTCATAATTGAAAAGGATGAATTAACACAAGCATTACAATCGCTACAAAAAGCATTAGGAGTGCTCGGATGGTAAAAGATTTTCTTTCATTTTTTGATTTCTCAACAGATGAAATCTTTAAAATATTAAATCTTGCTCATGAATTAAAAACCTTGCAAAAAAAAGGCCTTCCCCATCGCTGGTTACGGGGTAAAACTCAGGCGATGATTTTTGAAAAACCCAGTTTACGGACAAAATTAACATTTCAGATTGGTATGTTTCATTTAGGGGGTGAAACGATTGTAATGGATATGCGATTGGGAGAACGCGAATCGGTTCCGGATGTAGCAAAAAATTTAGAACGGTGGGTTGATTTAATTGTAGCACGAACATTCCGCCATGAGGATCTGGTTTGTCTTGCTCAAAATGCAAGTATCCCCGTAATAAATGCATTGAGTGATTTATTACATCCCTGTCAGATTATGGCAGATATCATGACTTTACAAGAACATTTTAATGAAAATACCAAAGATTTGTTGATTGTATTTGTGGGTGATGGTAACAATGTGTTTCATTCGTGGGCCGAGGCTTTAATCCATTTTCCTTTTCAAATTCGACTGGTCTGTCCTGAGGGTTATTCTGGCAATACGGATCTTTTGAATAAGATAAAAGAAAAGGTAGGAAGTCGGCTATCTATCACGCATAATACCCGTGAAGGTGTTCAAGAGGCTGATGTTATTTATACTGATGTGTGGGCAAGCATGGGACAGGAACATGAACAGGAAAAACGCACAAAGATTTTTGCACCATACCAGGTAAATGAAAAATTAATGTCCCTTGCTAAACCAGGAGCAAAGTTTATGCATTGTCTTCCTGCGCATCGGGGAATGGAAGTTACACCAGAGGTTATTGACAGTCCAAATTCTCTGGTTTATGACCAGGCGGAAAATCGGTTGCATATTCAAAAAGCGATTATGGTTACTCTCTTAGGCTACAATCCTCATTAAACACATGAAATATAAGTAATCAAACAAGGAGTT
>Ga0209721_1001115_pt1 | contig 21163 bp, 19 predicted proteins | sample TshhotsprinmetaG_FD_184139 | JGI IMG/M metagenome (GOLD analysis project Ga0209721, IMG submission 184139) | Hot spring microbial communities from South Africa to study Microbial Dark Matter (Phase II) - Tshipise hot spring metaG (SPAdes)... | ecosystem: Environmental > Aquatic > Thermal springs...
GGAGCAACGCGGAGTAGCGCCGGGGCGCCGCTTCGCTGCACTGCGCTTCGCGGCTACGAACGCCCGCAGCGGGCGCGATGGCGCTTGTAGTGCGCTACGGAGCAACGCGGAGTAGCGCCGGGGCGCCGCTTCGCTGCACTGCGCTTCGCGGCTACGAACGCCCGCAGCGGGCGCGATGGCGCTTGTAGTGCGCTACGGAGCAACGCGGAGTAGCGCCGGGGCGCCACTCCGTACGCTACGTGGCTGACTACAAACGGGACATCACTTCGCCGCGCTGCGTGGCTGACTGCGAACCGTTATTCCCCGATAGCCTTCAGGCGCTCGTGGATTTTCCGGGCCAGGCGGATGCCCTGCTCCGTCAGCACCACCGACTTGGCCCGGCGGCTCTGGGAGAGCAGCCCCTTTTCCTCCAGTGCGTCCAGTACCTCAAAAGTATAGCCCTTCCAGGCCCGGCGAACGACGAGGTCGGAGGCGACGCGGTCTTCCCAGGAGGAGAGATACAGAAGCAACAGGGTCAGGCTTTCCTCCAGGTCCAGTTCTATCTCTGGCGTGCCCGCCTCCTCCGGTTCGGTCTCCGGGGGGAGTTCGGGTGGGTTGAGGGGCTCCACACCGATGCTCTCCAGCCAGTCCAGCGCCCGTGCCTGAAGCCGACGCTCCTTGAAGGCGAACCAGCGCTGGCGTTCGTCGGGGTGCCCGGCCAGGACTCTTTGAACCGGCGAAACGCGCCCCGACCTTCAACAGCACGCCACAACCGGTCCTGGAGTCGCTGGTCCCGAACGGTGGCGATAAAGTCCTCCATATCCCGGTAGCCCTCGCGGGAATCCGGTCTGGGGATGGGGAGATAGCGACGGCCCGTACTCTTCCTTCACCTGCCGGGCCTGCTGGAGCATCTCCTCCATCCAGTCCGGTTCAGACTCGTCCAGGGGTTCCTCCAGGTACGCCTCGGCCTCTTCGGTGATCATCACTATCTCCCCCGTTTCCAGGTCCAGGTAATACGTTACCTCCGGGGAGACCGTCTCCCAGGCAAGCAGCAGTTCACTTTTATCTGTAGTTTGCGTTTTTCCCCTTCGCCCATAGACCTCTTCTCCTTGCGAAAGGCGGATGGAGCGATGTTTCACGTGAAACACATCCCCTTGCGGGGCGAATTTCACCCCTCCGCGAGCGCTTCCTGCTCCGCCGCCTCCGTCGGCCGCAGCCGCAGCGCCAGGATGACTCCCAGCGCGCCCAGGGCCATCAGGAAGATCATCCCCTCAACCCACAGGATAGAGACCCCCGATTGCATCAGGCCAACGGCCACCGCGTTCACCAGCGCGTGGGCCAGAATCGCCGCCCCCAGCCAGAGGAGATTTCGCCGAACCACCGCCTGCAGGACCAGAAGCGCCAACGCGATCTGCATCGTCATCGCGAAGATGCGCTCCAGCCCGCCCAGGAGCGGGAGATACCAGGCCATTCCCCAGTAGGCCTCCACCTGCTGCCGGGTCTGCTCCAGCAACTCTCCGGAAAGGCCGAAGGCCTCCGGGCCGACGCTCCGCAGGATCAACATGTTGATAAAGCCCATCAACACGCCCAACCCCAAAAGGATGGACTCTATCCCCCCATGCCCGGCGCCGAAGGTCACCCCCTGAATCCAGGTACGGGCGTCCCTGCGCCAGAAGCGGAGCACCAGATAGCGGGCCCCCTCCTCGCAAAGCCCAGCGCTGAGCCCGGCCACGGCCGCCATCGCCGGAAGCGGCCAGAGCGCCACCCCGCGCCCGCCCCCCAGCAGGCCCAGCCCCCAGTTCAGGGGCAGGTGCACCACCTGGGAGAGGATGAACGTGAGCGCGCCCACCGCGATCAGCCCCCACGATGCCCGGTACCGCCGCCAGAGGAATACCCATAGCGCCACCGGCGCACCCAGCATTATCAAAATCTCCACAACGAACGCGATGACAAGCATGTTTCCTCCTGGAATAAATTTGTTTAAACCACAGAGGCACAGAGAAACGCAGAGAAAAATCAGCAAGTCCTCTATGGCCTTCGGGTTTTCTAAAACCGCCGCGCGATCACGCGCCGGCCGCGGCCGCCGCAGCGTGCTCCTGCCAGCGGGTCAGCACCAGATAGACGGCGAACGCAATGAGTTCCACCTCCACCGGCCCCAGCACCTCCACAATGAGCCCCTGGCGGAGCGCTCCCCGCCGCCGTATCTCCAACAGGGGGACACCCGCTGCCTCCGACAGTCGCCACTTATCCGACCATTTGCTGATCGGTTCCAGAAGGTAGGCCCGATTCCGGAAGGCGACTTCCAGCGCCGTCTGCCAGAACCCGCGCGGTCGGGCGATGGCTACCAGCCCCTCCTCCGCCCCCATCTCGTACCGGACGCGCCACCATCCCCTGCGCCGCATCTGCCATTCCAGACCGTCGGCGTCGCGGAAGGTGTTATCCTGCCGAAACGCGGGCACGCTCAGCACACCCAGCACCCCCGCAGGCGACTGGAATTCGTACTGAACCGAGAGGAATCCCGACGGGATGACCTCTATTTGATCCACGGCGACCGTTTCAGGGGACATTCTGACCCTCCTGGGGAGCGGCGGATTGGGCCGGACCCATCATCTGCGACTGGAGCGATCCGGCCAGGGAGACCATTCCCATCAGTCCGCCCAGGTTCATCGTATCCACCGCGCTGGACGGGACGATGATGAGGGCGCCCTTCTCTTTCAGCCCCTCAAAAAGCATGTTCATCGCCCGCAGGTGCAGCGCGGTCGGGTTATCCCGGTAGGCCTGCGCGGCCTCGGCGAAGGACGCGGCGATCTGCTTCTCGCTCTCGCCCAGGATGACCCGCGCCTGGCGCTCTCGCTCCGCCTGCGCCTGACGGCTCATCGCGTCCTCCAGCCCCTCCGGGATCACGATGTCCCGAATCTCCACCGACTGGACGGTGATCCCCCAGGGGGTCGTCCGTTCGTCAATGATGCGCTGGAGTTCGGCGTCCATCGCCGCCCGCCCCACCAGAATGCTGGCCAGGTCCATCTGCCCGATGATCTCCCGCAGCGCCGTCTGCGCCGCCCAGGCGATGGCCGTGCGGTAATCCTCCACCTCCAGCACCGCCTTCTCCGCATCCCAAACCACCCAGAAGAGCACCGCGTCCACGTTCACCGGGACGGAGTCCTTCGTCAGCGTCCGCTCCGCGGTGAAGGGAGTGACCATCACCCGGTGGTCCACCATCGCCGGGATGGTATCCACGATGGGGATGAGCCAGAAGGGGCCGGGCCCCTTCAGCCCCCGGTAGCGGCCCAGCCGCAGGACGATGGCCTTCTCCCACTGGTTGGCGACGCGCAGGGCGAAGAGGATGTATAAGCCGACCAGATTCAGTGCGATCAGTTGCCCGGCAATCCATCCATCCGGGACACCTGCGGAACCCAGGATGATAGCCAGGACGATGGAGATGGTCATCAGAAGCAGATAGATAGCCAGGGAAAGGCCGCTGAAGCCCTTGAGGGCCGCGGCCTCGCGACGCTCTCCCGCGCGGGACAGTTGCCCTTCCCGTCGGGAACGAGTTGCCGGAACTGCGTCCATGGTTTTCCTCCTTAAGAGATGATGGTCCTTGCCGGGGAGAACTCGCCTTCCCCGGCGCTCAACTTTTTATCGCAGGCGCAGAGGACGCAGCGGGGTCCGAAAGCAACCCATTCATCCCCCCACCAGCAACGCCTCGCGCCGGAAAGTCCGGATGCCAAAGTACAGGAGCAGCGCGTCCACCAGCCACAGCGCCAGACCGACGCTCAGCGCCATCCCCGCGCTGAGGTAGAGAACCCCGGTGACCTGCCCCAGCACCAGCATCAGCACCAGAAGGACCAGCGACCCGCTGATCTGATAGGCCTCCATAAAGGTGCGCACACGGGTGGAGATGAGCACCGTCACCGCCACCCCCAGCGCGGCGAAGGCCGGCGCCACCCACAGCATCAGCGGCCACCAGGAAGCGGGCGGGAACCATATCCGCCCCATCACCCGCCAGCCCGCCGCGTTGACCGCTACACCGTAGACCAGAAAACTGGTCCAGGTCAGCAGTACGGCCGGAACAAACGCCGCCAGCGCCTTGCCCAGGAAAAGTTCCCCGTCCGAGGCCGGGGTGTAGACCAGCGCCTCCAGCGTCTTCCGCTCCTTCTCCCCCACAAACGACTCGGACGCTACGATGGTGGAGAACATCAGCGGGAAGATGAGGAGAAAAGGCGCCAGGAGATACCCGGTCATCAACACCACCCAGGTCTGGTACTCGTCCAGCCCGACCAGCGCCCGATCCAGGGCGGGAACGCGCTCCCGCATCATCCCAATAGGCCCCGAATCCGCCGATAGTGGCGTCATGGAAATCGTCGTGGCGCGAAAGAGGCCCGGGATCAGAATGAGGCCCACCGGCAGAAGGACGACGACCACCAGCGGGACGACCAGCGCCGGAATCCAGGCCGCCCGATTCTGGCGGACCTCCTTGAGGTCTTTGACGGCGATCGTCAGCAGAGTGCGCCCGTTCACGGTTGGGCCTCCTTGCGGATCTCAAAGTAAATCTCCTCCAGCGACGGCTGGCGCGGGCTCACCCGCAGAATCCGCGCCCCCTGCCGGACCAGGGCCTCCACGACGGCCGGGATCGTCGCCTCGCCGGTCACCCGCACCGTCAGGCGGAGTGGTTCGCTCCGGACGTCGGTCACATCGGGCAGGAGACGGAGCGCGTCGGCGACCGGCACGGCAGGCGGTTCCAGGAAGTCCACCTCCACCTGAAATCCGCCCCAGAGGGAGCGCGAGAGTTCCTCCAGCGTCCCGATAGCCAGAAGACGGCCCCGGTCCATTACCGCCACCCGGTCGCAGAGATGCTGCGCCTCGGGCAGGTTGTGAGTGCACAGGAAGACCGTCCGTCCCTCCTGATGGCTGAGTTGCCGGATGAGGTCCGTCACCTGGCGGGCCGCTTCGGGGTCCAACCCGGCCGTCGGCTCATCCAGAAACAGGAGCGGCGGCTCGTGCAGGAGCGCCCGGGCCAGGGCCAGTCGCTGCTTCATCCCCTTGCTGAAATTCCCCACCCGATCCTCCGCCCGCTCGGCCAGTTCAAACCATTCCAGCATCCGGTCCACCCGGCGCGGGAGGTCCGCTTCGGGGATACCGTAGAGTGCCCCGAAGAGGAGCAGATTCTCGCGCGCCGTCAGCCGCTCGTAGAGAGACGGGGTCTCGGTGAGCACTCCCGTCCGGCGGCGGAGGGCGCATCCGTCGGCCGCGGGGTCTATGCCCAGCACGCGCGCCCGCCCCCCCGACGCCTTCAGGACGCCGTTGAGCAGGCGCACCGTCGTCGTCTTCCCGGCGCCGTTGGGGCCCAGCAGGCCGAAGACCTCCCCTTCGTAGACCTGAAAAGTGACGCCGTCCACAGCCCGAATCGGGCCGAAAGAACGGGTCAGCGCTTCAACTTCTATGACCGGTACCATTGTTCTGCCTTCCCTCAGACCGCGCCGCCAGTTCGCTCTGGAAAACCTCGGCGATTTCGTCGGGCGTGTACCCCAGACGAAACGCCTCATCAATAGAGGCCCCCAGCAGCGCCCGCAGTTTCTCCTGGCGGAGTTGGGCCAGTTGGGTCTCGTCTGGCGCGCCGGCCACAAAGGTGCCGCGCCCGCGTTGGGTGGTGATCACCCCGGCCCGCTCCAGTTCCAGATACGCCCGGGCAACCGTATTATAGTTCACTCCCAGGTCTACGGCCAGTTGCCGGATGGTGGGCAACTGGTCGCCGGGGCGAAGTCGCCCCGCGGCGACCAGCGCCCGGATCTGCTCCTCAATCTGGACGTAGATGGGAATATGGCTCTCCGGTTCTAATTGCAATCTCATTGAACTAATGCACTATTGAACTAATGCATTATGATTATAGCACAGTTTTCGGGAAATGTCAAGTCCTGCGGGATTCTTCGTCGGGCGATGAACGGTTATCCTTGTGGTATAATATCTCCGGATGAAAGTCCCGGAAACCGAGCGTACGATGACCGTTCGCATACCGCCCGCATTGACCCGGAAGCCTCTGCATCTCCCTCTGCCGCGACTGTTTGTCCTCGCCGCGGTTCTCCTTTCGCTTCTGGACTGCACCGCGCTTTGCCCGTCGCTCCCGAAGACACCCGTCCCCTCGCCCACGTCGTCCCCCCGCGACCTGCACCTGACTCCTGCCGACGTGACCATCTATCCGTTGCCCGTCTCCGGCCTCGGTGGCCCGCACCTCTACTATCGGGGAGATGTCCTCTCCTTTGACGTCACCCCGCGCAACCTGGGCGCGATCCCGCTCGGAGATGTGGGGGTACGGATTTACCGGCAGGACGGGGTAGAGCCGGAGGCGATTGCCGAGGGGACGCTGGGATATCCGGCCTTTGACGGGGTGCCCCGCGCCCGCCTGACCTGGGTGTGGGATACGAGCACCGCCGATGGACGGGAGACCGTCATTGTTCACCTGGACCCCGACGACCGCATCCAGGCCGGAGACGAAGACCCGACCAACAACGTCGTCACCCTGACCGTTCGGTTTCTCTCTGCCGCCGCCCGCCCGACGACAGAAGCCGCGGCCACCTGGGCTTTCACGACCAGCGATTGCTGTGTGATCCATTACATAACCCACACCGCCGCGGAGCGGGACCTCCCGACCATCGTTGCATCTGCGAATCGGGCCGTTGCCGGCACAGAGGCGCAACTGGGCACCCGTCTGGTATCGCCGCTTCAGGTCTACCTGATCGGACGGGTGTTGGGGCATGGGGGGTACGCCCGCGAGGGAGTAGTTATCTCCTACCTGGACCGTCACTACGCCGGAGCGGACCTGGAGATGGTCCTTCGCCATGAAGCCGCGCATGTCCTGGATGCCAGCCTGACCGGTTTTACGACGCCCTCCATGTTGCGGGAGGGGCTGGCGACGTGGGTGGCGGGGGGTCACTACAAACCGGAGAACATCCCCCGACGGGCTGGGGCGCTGCTTCGCATGGGCAAATACATCCCACTACCCCAACTGATGGAGAATTTCTACCACCATCAGCACGAGATCGGATATCTGGAGGCCGCGGCTTTCGTCGGTTATCTGGTGGAGACCTACGGCTGGGAAGAGTTTCTGGCCTTCTACAAAGAATCCGGTGGGCTGGAGGCGAGCCCTTCTCCCGCCGATGTGCTGGACGCCGCGCTGCGCGGCCGATTCGGGGTGGGGCTGGAAGAAACGGAACGGTCTTTCCGTTTGTGGCTGACCCTCCAGAATCCATCAGACGATGAGGTGCAGGACCTGGACCTGACCATCCGCATCTTTGACGCCGTCCGCCGTTACCAGCAGGCGTATGACCCACAGGCCTATTTTTTGAGCGGGTGGCTGCCCGACCCGGTGGAGGCAATGGACCGCGGGATTGTCGCCGACTTTCTCCGTCGTCCGCGCGACCCGCGCGCTGTGGCGATAGAGACGATGCTGGCATCCGCCCAGGACGCCCTCCGCCGCGGGGCGCTGGACCGGGCCGCCGACCTGGTGTCTGGCGCGGAGCGGGCGCTGGAAGGGGATTTCACCGCATCCCCTGCGGCGGACTATCTGGCGATTGCGCGCGCGGTATCCGCTCAGGGCGCCGAGGTACAGCGGGTGGAACTGGACGGAACGACCGCGCGGGCCTGGGTGACCACCGACGGCCCCCATCTCCAGGTATGGGCCCTGCAGCGCATGGATGTTCGGTAGGCTGAACAGAGAAAAATTACAGGTTTTGGCGCTGGCGGCCTTCGGCCGCCAGCGCCAAAACCTATACAAAAATCCCCCGAACTTTGGCCTTTGGGGCGCAAACTGCCCGAACATGGGGAAGAGAGTAGCCTCTCTGCCCCGCGAAGAGCAGAAGAAAATTTTTTTCATCACGGCGGCTTTGCCGCACCACAGAACTGAAATGCACCCCCCATCGCAGAGTTGACAAAAACCCCTTTCTGGTGTATAATCTCATATAGTAAGATTCATTCCCAAAAAATGGGACTAAAAGCCCTGATGGACGCGAGCAACTGTTCACCTGCCGCCCGGCTTGAGTAAGGTCGGCAATTTCACCCCTTCAGGGAGACCCCGATGACAAACCCGTCCGGCCGGGAGACCCCGGAGGATTCCGCAGAAAAATGGACAACCAGTTCCCAGACGGTCCTGCGCGCCCTGACCCTGCTGGAGGCCGTCGCGGAGGGGGTTCATCATCTGGAAGACCTCTCCAGAACCGCCGGACTCACGCGCAGCACCGCCCATCGTCTGCTCACCACCCTGACGCGGGCAGGCTACCTGCGCCACGAACCCCGCTCCGGATACACGCTGGGCCCCCGCCTCATTGAACTCGGCTTCAAAGCCCACGGGCAACTCCATCTCCCCTCCCTGGCCCGTCCCCATCTGGAATGGCTCTCCCAGGTCACCCAGGAGACGGCCCATCTGGGCGTGCTGGACGGAACGGATGTCGTCTACATTGACAAAGTGCCGGGGACCCGCGGGCTACAGATGGCCTCGTACATCGGTGCCCGGATGCCGGCCCAGGCTACCGCGCTGGGCAAGGCGCTCATCTCCACCCTCCCCGAGGAGAAATGGCCGGACCACTTCATCCCCGGCCTGAAGCGCACGCCCCATACCATTGCCGATCCCGACCGTTTTCGGGAAGAGATCGCCCACGTGACGACCTGCGGGTACGCCCTGGACCTGGAGGAAAACGAATCGGGCATCCGTTGCATCGCCGCTCCGATCCGGGACGGGAGCGGGTGGGGAGTCGCCGCGGTGAGCATCTCCAGCGCGGTCATCTACCTCAGCGAGGAGCGCATCGCCGAACTGATCCCCCTGGTCCTGGAGGCCGCGCACCGAATATCGCGCGAACTGGGGTGGAGGTAGAATGGTCCAGAAAGGAGCACGGAAATGATAGAGCAACCCCCCAAAGGGTTCCATCTCCTGAAAGTCCTGGGTCCGGGACTGGTGTGGTCGGCCAGCGCCATTGGGGTATCTGAACTGGTGTTCGCTACTCGGTCGGGAGCCCTGTTTGGCTACCTGCTTCTATGGGCACCCATTGTATCGCTGGTAATGAAATACGCCATATTTGAACTGGTCGGACGGTACACCATTGCGAGGGGCGAAAATGTGCTGATTGCCTTCGCCCAGACGGAGGTGGACCTCAAAATTTTCAAACTAAAAACCGGGTGGAAACCTCTCCCGCACTTGCCCCGATGATGAATGGTCTCATCCCACGGGCGCCCTTTCACACCCTGCGGGAACTGGTACCCCTCTTAGGCTGGACAGGTGCCGGAGCCATCGGCGTGGTGTGGTACTCCCTGTGGATGGAAGGCAGCAAAAGGGGGAAAGGCAACCAGCCCATAGAGAGCGATGATGACCGGAACAAAATTGTCGGATGGATCAAAGTGAACCAGATTGACCTGACGTTTAACACCATCATCACGGCCCTGTTGACTGTATTGTTTCTGATCGCGGGGGCGGTGATCCTGTACCCCAGGGGAATTATCCCCGGAGGAGAAGAACTGGGTTTGCAAATTTCACAGATTGCCGGGGAGAGTTTTGGGAAAATCGGAGAGACCGTCTTTCTGGTGGGCATTTTTGCAACACTGTTCAGCACCCTGCTGGCGAACATTGACGGACTGTGCCGGGTGGCGTCCAACTCGGTCTGGTATCAGCGGAAGAGGGCCGGCGACACGAAACTGCGCTACTACCGCTGGTTTGTGCTCGTGTACGTGGTGCTCATCGGTTTGTTCTCGGTAATTTTCCCCGCGCCGGTCATCCTCTTGCAGATTTCCGCCATCATTGACACGATTTTTCTGCCGCTGGTCATCGGGTTGGGCATCTACATCTGCCACAAGCACCTGGAACCCCTCTACAGGCCCGGAAAGTTGCTCACGACGGCGGCTGTCCTGTCGGCGCTGTTTTTCACCTTTTTCATCGGGCTGTTCGTATATGCGGTTATTATGCGGGTCAATTTTGCTATGTGAGATTGTTGGTAACTATATTGACAACGGCAAATTTTAAGTTATAAACAAAAATTGGCAGATGTGCCCTTTGAAAAGGCCGCTGGAAGGGCAAAAGCCAGACGGGCTATCGCCTTGGCGGCGCAAAATGGGCGGTTTTTAGCCCCCTCACCCCCCTTACCCCCCTCTCCCCCTTGCCCTGACGGGCGGGGGAGAGGGGGGACAGAGCCATCTTTTCTCCCCCCTCCCCGTGCGGCGGTAGGGGCGGACGATCCGTCCGCCCTCAACGGGGAGGGGGGCAGGGGGGTGGGGGCCCAATCTCTTTCGGCTCACCAGGGGACCTCTTTCGGCCGGAAGCTGAAATTTTTTTGGAGGCCCGATGCCCGATAAAGTGGTCACCTTCGGCGAAGTGATGATGCGGCTCTCGCCGCCGGGGTTCCTGCGCCTGACCCAGGCCCGCACCCTGGACCTGACCTTCGGCGGGAGCGAGGCCAACGTCGCCGTCGCGCTGGCCCAGTGGGGCGTGCCGGTAGAGCACGTCACCCGGCTGCCCGATAACGACCTGGGCCAGGCCTGCGCCCAGTTCCTGCGCCAGTTCGGCGTGGGCCTGGAACACGTCGTCTGGGGCGGCGACCGGTTGGGCCTCTACTTCCTGGAAGTCGGCGCGGCGCAGCGGGGCGGCAAAGTCATCTACGACCGGCAGCATTCATCCTTCGCCACCCTCGCCCGGGGGATGGTAGACTGGCCCGCCGTCTTCGCCGACGCCCGCTGGTTCCACTGGAGCGGGATCACCCCGGCCCTCTCGGCCAACGCCGCCGACGTCTGCCAGGAGGCACTGCAAGTAGCCCGCGCCTCGGGGCTCACCATCTCCTGCGACCTCAACTACCGGGCGACGCTCTGGAAATGGGGACGGTCGGCCGGGGAGGTGATGCCGGAACTGGTGGGGTACTGCGACGTCCTCTTCGGCAATGAGGAAAATGTAGAACAAATGTTCGGTCTCCGGGAGCCCGAGAACGAAGATGCCGCGGACCGTTGCCACAGGGTCTGCAAGGCCCTTGCCGAACGTTTCCCGAAACTGCGGACGATTGCCTTCACCCTGCGCGGCGCCCTTTCCGCCACCCACAACACCTGGTCGGGGGTGCTCTGGGACGGGGGGGATTTCTACGTCGCCCCGGTCTACGACATCCCTTTCATCGTGGACCGCGTCGGCACGGGCGACGCGTTTGTGGCTGGGGTCATCTACGGCCTGCTCACCGACCGAACGGACCTTCAGCGGGCGCTGGAATTCGCTGTCGCGGCGGCATGCCTGAAGCACACCATCTTCGGCGACGTGAACCAGGTCACCGTCGCCGAGGTGGAGCGGCTGATGCGGGGAGAGCAGGCCGGGCACATCCTGCGCTGATCGGGCGCGGGAAGGGAGCACAAATGGCCCGTTTTGACCGATTGCACGTCCTGACCACCATCCTGGATACCGGACTGGTCCCCATTTTCTACCACCCCGACAGGGAAGTGGCCCGCCGGATTGTGCACGCCTGCTGGGACGGCGGCGCCCGCGCGGTGGAGTTCACCAACCGCGGCGACTTCGCCCCCGACGTCTTCCGGGAACTGGCCCAGTGGGCCGCCCGGGAACTGCCCGGGGTCATCCTGGGGGCAGGCACGGTGGTGGACGCACCCACCGCGGCCCTCTACATCGCCTGCGGCGCCAACTTCATCGTCGGCCCGACGCTCAACGAAGAGGTCGCCCGTCTCTGCAACCGCCGCAAGGTGGCCTACATCCCCGGATGCAGCACCCCTACCGAAATCTCGGCGGCGGAGGAACTGGGCGCGGAGATTGTCAAGGTATTCCCCGCCAGCGTGGGCGGGCCCGACTTCATCCGGGCGGTACTGGGGCCGTGCCCGTGGTCAAAATTGATGCCCACCGGCATCCAGGCCACCCAGGAGAGTATCACCGCATGGGTCCAGGCTGGCGCGGCGGGCGTTGGGGTCGGTTCCGACCTCATCCGCCGGGAGTGGGTGGAGGCGGGGGACTGGGACGCCATCACCCAACGGGTGCGCCAGGTGCTGGAGTGGATTCGCCGGGCGTGGGAACCCCGTCGGTAGGAGGATAGCGATGCGCATCACGATGGTTGGGCACATGACGGTGCGGATAGAACTGGACGGTCGGGTCTTCCTGACCGACCCGTGGTTCGGGCCGCGCGGCTATCTGGAGCGTCTTCTGGCGCCCCGCGCGGTGCCCCCGGCGCTGACCCCCGACGACCTCGGCCCGGTGGATGCCCTGCTGGTCTCCCATGACCACCTGGACCATCTGGACGAGGTCTCGCTGGACTTCGCCCGCCGCACGGGGTGCGCGGTGGTCGGTTCCGAGAAGGCCGCCCGGCGGGCCCGGCGGGCCGGAGTACGGGAGGTCGTCGCCCTGAAGCGGGGGGAATCCATCGCGCTGGGGCCGGTGACCGTCCACGCCGTCTGCGCCGGGCATCCCCTGGCTGCCGACGCCGTGGGGCTTGTCCTGACCGGTAGCCAGACCCTCTACTTCAGCGGCGATACCCGTCGGATGCCCGCCCTGGTAGAGGATTTGCGGCGATTCCCTCTGGACGTGGCGCTGGTCCAGGCCGCCTGTGCCCACTACCCGCGGATGGGGGACGACGGGATGTCGCTGCCGGACGTGGCGGCGCTGGCCCGGGAAGTCCGTCCCCGCTGGACGGTGCCGATTCACCTGCACTGCGCGGGGAAGTGGCTGGACCGCGCCGCGGGCCTGCGCGTCACAATGGACAACGCCGCCCAGGTAGCGACCGCCCTCTCGGAATGGGCCGCCTCGCTCCAGACCGAGGGACTGGGGATGAAAATCCTGAACCCTGGAGAGGTCTGGGAATTGTGAGGACGGAATACGGAATACGCGATACGTAAAACGTAAAACGTAAGGCGTAAAACGCAATTTTGAAAGGAGGTACCGATGAGCCAGGAACCAATCTCGCTGGACGAAATGATTGCCCGCTACAAGCAGGTGCGCACCCCCGCCGTCGCCGACATTCTGGACCAGAAGGGGCTCTTCCACCAGATTCTCCCGCCCCAGATTCAGGCCATCGCGCCAGGGATGCGGGTCGCCGGGCCGGCGCTGACGATCAAAGGGACGCCGACCGTTATCCACAAGGACGAGTACCTTCAGGTGGCGGTAGAGGCCTACGCTACCCTTCAGCCCGGGCAGGTAGTCGTCTACGACACGTCTCAAGACCCCGGCACCGCCCACTGGGGGGAGATGATCAGCACGACCACCAAGGCCAAGGGCTGCGGGGGGGCCGTCATTGACGGCGGCGTGCGGGACGTGGAAGCCATCATAGAACTGGACTTCCCCGTCTTCGCCCGCTACAAGACCCCCGCCGACATCCGCGGCCGTTGGCGGTACGTGGAGATCAACATCCCCATCCGCATCGGCGACGTCCAGATTCACCCCGGCGACTGGGTGATTGGGGACACCAACGGCGGGGTCGTCGTCCCCCAGAGCCTGGCTGTGGAGGTGCTCCTGGCCGCGGAGAAGGTCATGGAGACCGAACGGAAAATCTGGGAGGAACTGCGCGCGGGCGAGCATCCCCTCAACGTCTTCCTGAAGTACGGCCGTTTCTGACGGGGGTGGGCGATGAAAATTGCCGACCTGATCGTCACGCCGGTCGCCATCCCCCTTCAGACGCCCCTGCTGCATGCCTGGGGCGTCCACCCGGGCTTCGGTCGGGTCATCATCCAGGTGGTCACCGATGAGGGGCTGGTCGGGCTGGGGGAGACCACGCTGACCCCCAGCGGGCGGCAGATAGAGGAGGTCCTGCGCGCCTGCAAGGTGCTCATCGTCGGCGAAGACCCCTTCCACCTGGAACGGCTGCGCTGGAAGGTCTCCAACCCCTTCTACGTGCGCATGTTCGGCCCCAACCTGATCAACGCCTACGCGGCCATTGAGTTCGCCTGTCTGGATATCCAGGGACAGGCGATCGGGCGGCCGGTCTGCGACCTGCTGGGCGGGAAGATGCGCGACCGGGTGCCGGTCTCCGCCTACGTCTTCTACGAAAGCCCCGGCGGCGCGCTGGAGATGCCCCCCTGGGAGGAGGCGAACGCCCGCATCATAGAAAAGTGCGCCGAACTGGTGGAGGGGCGCGGCTGTCGGGCCATCAAATTCAAGGGGGGAGTCTATCCGCCCGACGTGGAGGCCCGTACCGTGGAGCACATGCGCCAGCGCTTCCCGGACGTCCCCGTCCGCCTGGACCCCAACAGTTCCTGGGCGCTGACGACGGCGGTGCGCATCGCCCGCCGCCTGGCCGACTGCAACCTGGAGTATCTGGAAGACCCGGTGTGGGGCCTGGAGGGGATGGCGAAACTGAAGCGGATGGCCCCCTGGATGCCGCTGGCTTCCAATATGGCCTGTTTCGGCTATGAGGACATCGGCCCGGCGGTGCGGATGGACGCCGTGGACGTCGTCCTGGCCGACCCCCACTGGTACGGCGGCCTGCGGGCGACGAAGGAACTGGCCCGGCTCTGCGAAACCTTCGGGCTGGATATGGGGATGCATTCCGGCACCGAGTTTGGCGTCTCCCTGGCGGCGGTGCTGCACCTGGCCGCGGCGCTCCCCAGCATCCACCACGCACCCGACGTCCATTACCACTATCTGGGGGACGATGTGATTGAGGGGGGCCCGCTCCCGTACGAAGACGGCGCCATTCGGGTGCCCGAGGGGCCGGGCCTGGGCGTCCGGCTGGACCCCCAGAAACTGGCCCAGTACAACCAGGTCTACGAATGGTACGTCACCACGCTGGCGACCCAGCCGCGCCAGGAGCCCATCTACACCAAAGCGCGGTGGTAGAAGAGAGGCCACAGAAGCACACGGAAGCACACAGAAGATAACTCTGCGCCCTCCGCGTCTCTGCGGTTTTTCCTGACTCACCACAAAGGGCAAAAAGGACGGCACAAGGGGCACGAAGAATCTCGTCACCTCTGTGCCTCTCTGCGCCCTCCGCGTCTCTGCGGTTTATTTTCTGACTGCTCACGATACCAGGGGAGGTGGGAATATGAGCGGACATCTGGTCACCGGCGCGGCGGGATTCCTGGGGCGGTATCTGGTGCGCGCGTTGTGGGCCCGGGGCGAGCGGGTGCGGGCGCTGGACCTGCGCCGGCCCGACGACGCCGAAGCCGACGTGGAGTGGGTCATCGCCGATGTGCGGGACGCCGACGCCGTGCGGCGGGCCTGCGCGGGGATGGAGGTCGTCCACCACCTGGCCGCGCTGATCCCCCAGCGCCGGGCCGACCGCGCCACTATGCAGGCCGTCAACGTGGAGGGGACCCGCCACGTGCTGGAGGGCGCGCGGGCAGCCAGGGCCCGGCGCGTCGTCTTCCTCTCCAGCGCGGAGGTCTACGGCGTCCCGAAGGTCGTCCCCTGCCCGGAGGACGCGCCCTTCGCCCCGCTGGGGGAGTACGCGCACAACAAAATCGCCGCCGAGGCGCTCTGCATGGAGGCGGTGGCACAGGGGCTGGAAGTCGCCATCCTCCGCCCGCCGACGATTGTGGGGCCGGGCCTGGACGAGCCGTTCCTGGTGGGCCTGCTCCAGTCCATCCACGACGGTCAGCCGGTGATGCTCATCGGCAAGGGGCAGAACCGCTTCCAGTTCGTCCACGCCGACGACGTGGTGGACGCCTGCCTGCGGGCAGCCGAACACCCCGCCGCGGTGGGCCGGGCCTTCAACATCGGCGCCGCCGACGTGCCGCCCATCCGGGAGTTGGTGGAGCAGGTCGTCGCGCGGGTCGGGTCGGCCTCCACGGTGCGGCTGATCCCGGAGTGGCTGGCCCGGCTGGCAGTGGGCCTGCTGCGCCCCTTCGGGAAAGCGCCGCTGGAGCCGGAGCATCTGGAGATCGCCGTCGCCGACTACGTCTTTGACATCACCCGGGCGCAGCAGATGCTGGGCTGGGAGCCCCGCTGGAGCGTCGCCGACGCGATGGTGGATACCTACCGGGCCCGCTGGCCCGGGTGATTCGGGAAGAGGTTCTGGGCGACCGGAGGGGCCGCCCGGAACCCCATATCGTACCAAGGAGCAGAGATGTCAACTGCCGAAAAACCCAGAATTTCCATCCTCACCATGCTCCTCTACAGCGTAGCCAGCCTGGGCATGGGGTTCTTTTACGCCTTCGCGAACTTTTCGCTCCCCCTCTACCTCCGCACTTATACCGCCAGCGACGCGCTCATCGGCATCCTGGCGAACACCCGCTCCTTTGCCGGAGCGATCATCCAGCCTCTGGTCGGGGTCTGGAGCGACCGGACCTGGACCCGCCTGGGCCGACGCCGTCCCTTTTTCGTCACCGCGATGCCCGCCGTGGCAGTCCTGATCCTCCTCTGCGCGCTGCGCCCCCCCTTCGCCGTGGTCATTCCGACCGTCCTGCTGATGACCGTACTCTTCAACGTAGGCGCCGACCCCTACATGGCACTCCAGGCCGATATCACCCCCCTGGAGCAGCGGGGGACCATTAACAGCCTCGCGACGATGCTGGGCGCCGTGGGCCAGTTGGCCTTTGCCCTCATCAGCGGACTGGTCCTCTGGGGCATCAATCCCTCCTACAGTTTCCTGTTCGTCGCCCTCGGGCTGGTGCTGGCGTTCGCCGTGACCGCGGCGACGATACGGGAGCACCCGCGCCAAACGGAAGCGTACCGCCCCCTGCGATTGGGGGAACACATCGCCACCCTCCCGCGCTACCGGGAAGCGTTCAAGTTCTACATCGTCCAGTTCCTGCTCTGGTTCGGTATCAACGCGGCGACCCCCTTCCTGACACTGTTCGCCAGCCGCGAGATCGCCGGGGTGGACGAAAGTCTGGCCCAACTGCTGGCGGGCCTGCTGCTGGCGGTCACTGCCATCTGTGCCATTCCGGTGGGCATCCTGGGCGACCGCTATAGCCGAAAGCGCCTGTTGGGGATCGGCCTGGCGCTCTTCGGGGTCAGCGCTCTGCTGGCGGCGCTCCTGGCCCGGAACGTGACCGAAATCGCCATCCTGCTGGTCATCATCGGCATCGGCAACGCCGCCCACACCGTCCTCTCCTACCCCCTGCTGACCGAACTGGTCCCGGTGGAGCGCATCGGCGAGTTCTGGGGCATCAACACCTTCTTCGCCTCATCGGCCGCCCTGATCTCTGCGGCGCTGGCGGGCGCTCTGGCAGACATCTTCCAGACCTACCGGGCTGTATTCGTACTGACCGGCCTCTGCCTGCTGGCCGCGCTGGTGGCCCTCCAGTTCGTCCACCCCGAACGCGCTCCGAAGCAAATCCAGGAGGCCATATGAACATCTACGATACGGCGGTCTCCCTTCTGACCTCCCGCCGGATGCCCCGGTTCCTCCTGCGGGGGATTGTGCGGACGGCGGTCCATCTCCTGCGTCGCCGCCTGGAGCAGGAGGACCGCCGTCAGGCCGCCGCGCCGCCTGCCCACCCTGCCCCGGCCGGCCCCCTGGCTCTGGTGGACGGCTACCACGGCGGGGTGGTCTTCTGGGACTGGCTGGCGCTCCCCGACGGGGGCCTCTGGTATCTTTACAACTGGCCCCTGTGCTTGCGACCGGCGGTGGAACGGGCCCTGCGCGACCCCCGCTTCAAAGTCGTCCTGGACCTGGACGCCTGGACTTTTGAGGAGATGTCCCGGAAAGCCCCCGAGGCCGTCGGACAGATGCGGGAGGCGATCCGGGCGGGACGGCTGGAAATTGTCAACGGCACCTACGGGCAACCCCTGGCGATGTCGGTCAGCGGGGAGTCGTTCATCCGGCATCTCTTTTACGGACTGGAGGCCATCCGCCGGACGCTGGAGGCCGATGTGGACGTCTTCTACTCCCAGGAACCGGCCTACTTTCCCCAGTTGCCCCAGATTCTGTGCGGTTTCGGTCTTCGGGGCGTCGTCTTCCGCACCCAGTGGGCCGCCTTTGGCACCGACCCCGCCTGCGACGCGTCGGTGGTGCGCTGGCAGGGGCCTGACGGCAGCACCATCCCCACCGTCCCCCGCTACACCTTCCAGCATTACGACCGCCTGCGCGCCGAACACCCAGGGCTCCCCAACATGGCCCTGGCCTCGGGAGACCAGCCGGACTGGCACCCGACCCGTCTGGCCCCCTTTGAGCAGACGGCGCGGGCGCGCGGCATCGCCCATCCCCTGGCGACCGACCTGAAAGACACCAACCTGCCCGACGCGCCCCTATCCTGCGCCTACGAACTGGCCGCGATGGAGAACGTCCGCTTCGTGACCCTGGGCGAATATTTCCGCCAGGTCCCGGAGGAAGGCCCTCCGGTCTCCTGGACGCTGGACGATATCCCCAGCACCCTGCCCTGGGGCCTGCAGGGGGAGATACTGATGCGGGCCCGGGAGGCCGCAGAAAGCGCATTGCTTCTGGCGGAGCGACTGGACGCGCTGACCCATTTTCTGGGGCGGGCCAGCGACGAGGAGAAACTGCACCGGGCCTGGAAAGACCTCTGCCTGGCCCAGCACCACGACCTGCATGTCTGCGGGCCGTGGCACTCACAGTGTCACGGGAAATCCATGGCCGAAGTGGGGATGGATTTCGCCGACTCCGCCCGACGGACCGCCGAAGAGGTGAGATCGGCCGCCCTGGACTTCCTGGCCGACCGGATGGCAGGCGACCTCTTCGTTCTCAACCCGTCTCCCTGGCCCCGACGGGACTACGTGGAGGTGACCATCCCGGGAACGCCCCTGGAGTCCCGCGATATCGTTTTCCACGACGGCGAACGGGAGATTCCGGCCCAGGTACTCACCTCCCGCGGCGGCGCGCTGACCGTGGGGGTGGTGCTGGACCTGCCCGCGCTGGGATACCGCTGCCTGCAGCGGGTCGCCGGACGCCCTCCCGAAAGTGCAGAGTTCTCCAACCCCTGGTACGAGGCGACGGTCCACCCCGACGGCAGTCTGACCCTGACGGCCGACGGTCGGCCCTTGGTGCGCGCGGGCGGTTTCCTCACCCTCTGGCGGGACGGGGCCTGGTACGATTCCCGTTCGGGGGTGCGGCGGGTGGAACTGGCGGAGAATGGGCCGGTGTACCGTCGCTACCGCGTGGAGGGCGAGGTCGCCGGTGTGCCGTTCCATCAGACCCTTACCTTCTACCAGGGACTGGCCCGGATAGACATCTGCGTAGTGCTGGACTTTGGCCCGGAGGGGGTGTATCTGGGCCCCCAGATGGAGGACGACGCACCCGGGCGGGCGATGGCGATTCAGGACGAGAAGAAACTCTGCCTGGCCCTGGAGTCGCCCCTGCGAGAGGTGTGGTGCGATTCCCCCTTTCTGGTGAGTCGGACGGCCCAGGAGCGGGCCGTCGGCCTGCACTGGGCCGGGCTGGCGGACGCGGGCGGTGCGGGGGTGGCGGTCCTCAACCGGGGTACCCCCGGCTACCACTTTGACCCCCGGACGGGCCTCCTGCGGAACGTGCTGGCATGGGGGCCGCGCCGCTGGATTTACGCCAGCGACGACTCCATCCGTCGGGGACAGTCCCGCTACACCGCGCTGCGCGGCCGGCACCGGTACGACTGTGCAATTTTGCCGTACACCTCCCCCCTGGAAGCCCAGCGGGCGGCGATGGACTTCCGTCTCCCCCTGCAGGGCCGCTGGTTGGGCCGCCCGTCCGACCGTCTGCCGGAGGGCGGGAGTTTCCTCGCCGTGGAGCCTGCGGAGATTCTGCCGACCGCCCTCTTCGTCTCCGGAGGAAGGGAGTACATCCGTCTCTGGAACGCCGCGGACCGGCCGACGACGGCCCGGGTGCAGGCGGAGGCGCGCGTCTACCCGGTTAACCTTCGCCTGGAGGATGCCGGAACTCCCTTCACCGACGGCATTCCTCTGCCGCCTTGGGGCGTGCGGACGGTAGGGATCGGCCTGTAGACGACCGAGTAGGTCCGAGCACTGCGCCGTACCCGGGGGATTTGGAAACACCCGCCCTTGACACTCCCCCCACTTTATGATATTATCCCCCTGACCTCTGGAATCCGGACGCCGACATGTTGCAAGAGCGGGTTTCCAGCGATATCTACCTTTTCACCAGCGACCTGTACACCCAGGTCACCGCGGGCCTCATCGTGACCCCCGAAGGGGCCGTGCTGGTGGACACGCTCCCCTTTCCTGTGGAGGCGGAGGTTATTCTGGAGTTCCTCTCCCGCCGAGCACCGGCCGGTCTCCGCTACATCATCTACACCCATTACCACGCCGATCACATCTACGGTGCCACCCTTTTCCCCGATGTCCCCATCATCGCCCACGCCCGCTGTCGCCAGAAACTGCAGACGATGGGCGAAGCGGGCCTGGCTGCCGCGCGCGAGGAGGCCCCCGACCTGCTGGCCGATGTGGTCATCCGTCTGCCCGATATTACGCTGGACGATGGCGAGATGCTCCTCTCTCTGGGCGGGAAGACGCTGCGCCTTTTTCCGGCACCCGGCCATTCCGACGACGGGCTTGCAGTGTACGTTGAAGAAGACCAGGTCCTCTTCGCCGGGGACGCGATGATGCCCATCCCCACCATTGTGGACGGCGATCCCGATGTGCTGAAAGAGACACTCCGGAAATTCCAGGCCCTGGAGCCGGAGAGCATCGTCCAGGGACACGGAGAGGTCATCCTGCGCGGGGAAGTTCAGGACGCGTTGCGGGCCAACATCGCCTATCTGGAGACGATCCAGCGCATTGTGACCGAGGCGGTGGCGAACGAACGCCGCCGGACAACCCTGATGAAGACCGACGTGGAGAAATGCGGGGTGCCGCGCGTGGCCCTCAACGGAGAGGCCCCCCGCCTGCATACCGCCAACCTGCGCGCCCTTTTCCGCCGGATGAGCCGGTAGGTTTTTCCACCACAGTTTAACATGCCCCCAAGGGCACCATGCATGAAAATAGCGCCCTGGATACTACGAGCCGGCAATCCCTCCGGTGAGTAGTGATTCTGGGCAAACGCCCCCTCACCCCCTTCGGCCCCCCCTCCCCCCTGCCCTGCGGGCGGGGGGGAGATGGGGATAGAGAGAGGTTTTGCGGGGCGGCGGCTTCGCTGCCGCCCCGCAAAACCCCACTTTTCTCTCCCCTCCCCGTGGGGTTGTAGATTCATTGTCAAGTTCAGATAAGTTCGGACAAGAGGGGAAAGGGGTTTCGGGGCGGGCGGCCGAAGGCCGCCCGCCCCGAAACCCCTCTTTTCCCCCTTCTCCCCCGCCGCGGCGGGGGAGAAGGGGGCCAGGGGGATGAGGGGGCGCTAAAGGCCAGACCCTGCCT
>Ga0209721_1001117_pt1 | contig 21110 bp, 25 predicted proteins | sample TshhotsprinmetaG_FD_184139 | JGI IMG/M metagenome (GOLD analysis project Ga0209721, IMG submission 184139) | Hot spring microbial communities from South Africa to study Microbial Dark Matter (Phase II) - Tshipise hot spring metaG (SPAdes)... | ecosystem: Environmental > Aquatic > Thermal springs...
CGCCTGCCACGGGTGCTGGGGGCTATGCTGGTGGGGGCCGCTTTGGGGGTGTCCGGTGCGGCCTTTCAGGGCTTGTTTCGCAACCCCCTGGCCGACCCCTACCTGATGGGTTCCGCTGCGGGTGCGGCCTTTGGTGTCACGCTGGCGGTGAGCTGGTGGGGAGGGTTTTCTGGAGCCTTTGCCTTGCACGCCGTTTTTGAGCATGTGCCGCTCTCGGCTACCTGGTTTGGTTTCCTGGGGGCGCTGGGAGCCGTAACCCTGACCCTGCTGCTCAGCGGCGGGGCTAGCCGTACCCACGACCTGATTCTGGCCGGGGTGGTGGTGGGCAGCGTGCTGGTGAGCCTGACCAGCTACTTGATGCTGCAGGACGCCGACCGGGTGCGGGCGGTGTTTGCCTATACCCTGGGCAACCTGACGTTTGTGAACTGGGCTGGGGCGACGGTGCTCGGGCTGCACCTGCTGCTGGCTTTGCCGCTGTTGATGCTGCTGGGCCGTACCCTCAACGCGCTGGGTCTGGGCGAAGAGACCGCCCGGAGCCTGGGGCTTCCTCTGGCCCAGCTCAAACTGCTGATTATTGCGGTCGCTACCCTGCTGACTGCTGCGGCGGTGGCCCAGGCCGGCATCATTGGTTTTGTGGGCCTGGTGGTGCCCCATATCCTGCGCCGCCTGCTGGGGGGCGACTACCGCCACTTGCTGCCCGCCTCGGCACTGGGGGGGGCGGTGTTGCTCACCTTCGCCGACTTGCTGGCCCGCACCCTGGTGGCCCCCGGCGAGCTGCCGGTAGGCATCCTGACCACGATGCTGGGGGGACCCTTTTTCCTGTACCTGCTGTGGCGAGGGAGGTACCGGACATGAGCCTCCTGGAAGCCAAGGGGCTTTTCTTTGACTACCGGGGCCGGGGGGTGCTGCAGGGGGTGGACCTGGTGCTTCAGCCGGGTGAGTGGCTGGCCTTGCTGGGCCCCAACGGGGCCGGCAAGAGTACGCTGCTGCGCCTGATGGCAGGGTTGCTCAGGCCCGGTGCGGGCGAGGTGCGGCTGGGCGCAGCGCGGCTGGAGCGGTGGTCGAGCTGGCAGCGGGGCCAGCAGGTGGCCTTCCTGCCCCAAAACGGCCATTACCCCGAGGACCTCACGGTGGAGGAAATAGTTGGGCTGGGGCGCACCCCCCACCTGGGCTTGTTGGGGCGGGCCGGCAAGGCCGACTGGGAGGCGGTGGAATGGGCCATGCAGCAGACCCAGGTGAGCAGGCTACGCCACAGGCTGCTGCCCACCCTTTCGGGTGGGGAGCGGCAGCGTGCGCTGCTGGCTCGAGCCCTGGCAGCGCGGCCACAGTTTTTGCTGCTGGACGAGCCGACCAGCCACCTCGACCTGCACCACCAGGCCGATTTCATCGACTTGCTGGCGGGCTTGCGGGGGCAGGGAATCGGGGTGCTGACGGTACTGCACGACCCTAACCTGGCCGCTCAGGCCGACCGGGTGGCTTTTCTGCACCAGGGGCGTATCATGGCCGTAGGAAGCCCCCTCGAGGTGCTGCAAGAGTCCTTGCTCCAGGGGGTCTACGGCCCTGGGGTGCAGGTGCGCCGCCTGGAGGGGCGGCCGGTGGTACTGCTGGGGGGGTAGGATGGGCCATAGGCTGAAGGTAAACAAAAAGTATCTGCTGCTGGACCTGGGTGAGGTATGCGTACTGTGGACCCAGTACCACTTTCCCCGCCTGGCCCAGCGGGTGGTGGTGCTGCCGGATCGTCAGGCGGCCTGCTACGATCGCCTAGCGTACCCCGCGACCCTGCAAAAGCGCTTGTTGGAGGCCGGTATTCCCCTGGTGAGCAACCTCATCTACACCCTGCCGGTGGATCCCTTCGACTTCGAGCAGGAAGGAGATACCCTGCGCCTGCCTGGCCTGCGGGTTTACCTGGCAGGGATCCCTGAGTTCGTGGAGAGCCCCTGGTATACCTATGTGTACCTGCGTCCGGTCAAAGGGAAAGGGAGGGGCGGGTGCGCGTAGCCAGCCTGGTACCGGCGGCTACAGAAATCCTGCGCTTTTTGCAGGTGGAGCCGGTGGGGGTCTCGCACGCCTGCGGCTGGCCGGGTAAGCCCGTGCTCACCGAGAGCCTGCTGCCTTCCGGGCTGTCCCAGGCCGAGATTGACCAACGGGTGGGCCAGGCGGTTCAGGCCGGCCAGAGTCTCTACCGGGTGGATGCCCGCCGGCTGGCCGAACTCGAGCCCGACCTGGTGCTGACCCAGGGGGTGTGCGAAATCTGTGCGGCCACCCCGGGGGAGGTGGGCCGGGCGGTGGCCCTCCTGCCCCACCCGGTGCCCACCCTGAGCCTGCAGGGCACCCGGCTGCACCACCTGTGGGACGATCTGCGCCGGGTGGCGGCGGCGGTGGGGGTGGAGGCGGAAGAAGCCCTGGCGGCCTTGCAGGACCGCCTCGAGCGGGTACGCGAAGCCGTTTGTGGCCAGTCCCGGCCCAGGGTGGTTTTCCTGGAGTGGCTCGAGCCCCCTTTCCTGGGGGGGCACTGGGTGCCCGACCTGCTCGAGGCCGCGGGCGGTATGGCCCTGGGGGCCAGCCCCGAGGCCCCCAGCCAGCGCAGCGACTGGGAGGCCATCGCCCGCCTCGAACCGGAAGTGCTGCTGTACTCTTTCTGTGGTTACGACCTGAGCACTGCCCTGCAAGCGCTGCAGGGGTTTGTGCCCCCACTGCCGTCGCTCCGGGTGGCCTGGGCCCTCGACGCAGCCAACTTTTGTGCCCTGACCCCACGGGTGGTGCGCGGGGTGGAGGTCCTGGCCGGGCTGCTACATCCCGGCTGCGGGGGTTTTGAGCCCCCCAGCCCGCAGGAGGCCCAGCGGCTATGAGCGAACTCTGGCTGGTGCGCCATGGGCAGACCCCCTGGAACCGGGAGGGCCGCCTAACCGGCTGGACCGATGTGCCGCTCACCAGGTTGGGGCAGGGCCAGGCCCGGGCTTTGTCGGTCTGGCTGCGGGCCGAGCGCTTTTGTGGGGTGTGGGCCTCCGACCTGCAGCGGGCCTTGCACACCGCCCGGCTGGCCTACGGTGAACCCCAGGAAGCCGTGGCCGACCTGCGAGAGATCAACTTTGGCCAATTGGAAGGTCTGAGCTGGGCCGGGCTACCCGAGGAGCACAAAACCGCCTTGCTGGCCTTCGAGGGCTTTCAAGCGCCAGGGGGTGAGTCCACTGCCCAGTTACGGCAGCGCATCTACCGCTTCCTGGGGGGCTTGCCCGCGGGCCGACATCTGATCTTCACCCACGGAGGGGTGCTGCGCATGCTGCTGCGCGATCTGGGCCAGGACCGTTGGGTGCCGCCCTGTGCGGTGGTGGGGTTGGACTGGCAAAGCCGTCAGGTGCGGTTTGTGCGCGAACCGGCAGGCCCAGACCTGCCGCAGGCCCAGCAGCCGGGAGGGGCTCGAGTATGTCCACCCAAGCCCGTCTGATCCTGGTGACCGGAGGCGCCAGGGCCGGTAAGAGCGCGTTCGCCCAGGAGTGGGTTCGTGCGCTGGGGGATGGCCGGGTAAGCTTCATCGCTACGGCCCAGCCGCTCGACGAAGAGATGCGCCAGCGCATCGAGAAGCACCGGGCCGAACGCCCCGGTAGCTGGGAGGTTCTGGAGGAGCCCCTCGAGGTGCCCCGGGCCCTAGCCCAGGCCCAGGGCCGGGTGGCGCTGCTGGACTGTCTGACCTTGTGGGTCTCCAACCTGATGCTGGCCGGACGGGAGGTGCTGCCCGAGATCGAGAACCTGCTGGCGGTACACACCCAGACCGGCAAAACCCTCCTGGTGGTTACCAACGAGGTGGGCCTGGGCATCGTGCCCGACAACCCCCTGGCCCGCCGCTACCGCGACCTGCTGGGGGCGGCCAACCGCCGCGTGGCCGGGGAGGCCGATCTGGTCTACCTGCTGGTCTCGGGTATTGCGCTGAAAATCAAGCCGCTCTGATTTCAAAGTGACACCATGAGCAAGCCCAGGATTCAACCCGTTTCCCAGGAGTGGCTGGCCCGAGCCAGCGAGTACCAGAACACCCTGACCAAACCACCCGGCTCGCTGGGTTTTCTGGAGGAGATAGGCGTGCGGTTGGCCGCCATTCAGCAGACGCTCCAGCCCCAACTGGGCAGGGGCGCTGTGATCGTTTGCGCGGCCGACCACGGGGTGGTGGCCGAGGGCGTCTCGGCCTATCCGGCGGAGGTGACCGCCCAGATGGTACGCAATTTCCAGGTGGGAGGAGCAGCCATCAACCAGATCGCCCGGGCAGCCCAGGCCGAGGTGGTGGTGCTGAATGTAGGGGTGGCTGCACCGGAGGGGCCAGCCTCTAGGGTGCGCCCCGGTACCGGCAACATCGTTTTGGAGCCGGCCATGAGCCTTGCCGAGGCCGAGCAAGCCCTGCAGGTGGGCATGGCCGCAGCCCGCGAGGCCGTTGCCCAGGGGGCTACCCTGCTAGCAGCGGGCGATATGGGCATTGGCAACACCACCGCTGCAGCGGCGCTTACGGCAGCGCTGCTGGGCCAGAAGGCCGAGACCGTTACGGGCCGGGGTACGGGTATAGACAATCTGCGTTACCAAAAAAAGGTGGAGGCCGTCCGGGCTGCGCTGGGCCGCGCTCAGTCCCGGCTGGGCAACCTGAACGAGAGCGACCCAATGGAGGTGCTGGCCGAGCTGGGGGGGCTGGAAATTGCGGCCATTACCGGGGTCTTCTTGGCCGGGGCCGAGGCCGGCCTGCCCCTCGTGACCGACGGTTTTCCGGTGACCGCCGGGGCTCTGCTGGCCTGCCGCCTCGAGCCGGCGGTGCGCGGCTACCTGTTTGCCGGTCACCGCTCGCAGGAGCCTGGGCATCGCTGGCAGCTAGAGGCCCTGGGGCTGCGGCCCATCCTCGAGCTCGACATGCGCCTCGGCGAGGGTACCGGGGCGGTGCTCAGCTTCCCCGTGTTGCGGGCTGCAGCGGCAGTGATGACCGGGATGGCCACCTTCCAGCAGGCCGGGGTGGCGCAGGGAGCTAGAGAGTAATCGGTTCTGGACAACAACGCAGAATGGTTCTGAGGAAACAAGATGGCCAGGAAAGAACTCATAGCAAATGTCGATTACTACATCGAGAACGGGTTGTATGTCTTCACCGAGACCTACCACCGGGCACGCGGGTACTGTTGCGGCTCGAGGTGCCGCCACTGCCCCTACCCACAGGAGATTCAGGCCCAGACCGTGAAACTTCGGCTCGAGGGCCGCCCCATCCGCAGCCGCAGCGAGTTCGAGGCTTGCTTCGGTGCCGTTCTGGTAGAACCTTAAGCTGTGCGACCCTTCTGGCTGGCAGTTGGTTTCCTGACGATTTTTCCGACTCCCCCACTGGGCGAGGTCAAGGACGGTGAGATGAAAGCCGCCTCGGCCTTTTATCCGCTGGCGGGTTATCTGATCGGGGCAGTGCTGGCCCTCCTGGCCTGGCTCTCGGCCCCGCTGCCGGACGGCCTGCAGGGGGCCCTTCTGCTGGCAGTCTGGCTGGCCTGCACCGGGATGCTTCACCTCGATGGGCTGCTCGACGCCGCCGACGCACTCCTCTCGATGAAGCCCCCCGCCGAACGCCTGCGCATTCTGGGCGATGTGTACCTTGGTAGTTTCGCCTTTGGGGTCGGTTTTGTGGTGCTGCTGCTGAAATGGCAGCTGCTGGCAGCCAACCCCTCGCCCTGGCTGCTGTTGTGCCTGCCTGCCCTGGTGCGCTTTGGGCTCTTGCTGCCCATGAACCTTTTTCCGGCAGCGCGACCGGAAGGACTGGGAGCCCGCAGCCGGGAGGGCCGCATCGTCCCGGCGTTTTGGCTGGCTCTGCCTGCGATGTATTTCTTTCCCTGGGTTGCCCTGGCCGTTGTTGCCACCATGCTGTTGCTGGCCTACTGGGCTGCAGGACGGTTGGGCGGTGGGCTCTCGGGCGACGTCTACGGGATGCTGATCGAGCTGGGAGAGTTGGTGGGCCTGCTGTTTGGCCTATTTTTAGCGGTCAGCATTTCTGACTGAGCTGCGACCAGGCAAGGCACGGCTTCCTGGTGGAGCAGCGTTCTGGGCGCGCTCGAGCACTGCCTGTCATCGGGAGCGGGAAGAAGCCCGTGCCGCCATACCGGGTTCAAATCATCCATAGTCAAATAGAGGCTAGGTTGCGCCGTGCGCGGCGCAACTACTAGAGCACTCCCGTATCGGTCGGCGAAGCCAGCGTCTCCCTTCGGTCGGGTTGGTTCGTCACCGGATGGTAACGAACCAACCGAATCCGGCATCAGAGGTAAGGGTTGCTGGCTATTTCCTGGGCAATGGTGGTGAGGGGGCCATGGCCGGGGTAAACCACGGTTTGGGGGGGCAGTAGGGTGAGCCGTTGCAGCGAAGCGAACAGGGCCTGCGGGTCGCAGCCCGGCAGGTCGTAGCGGCCAATGCCACCGCGGAAGAGCACATCCCCGCTGACCAGATGGCCCGGCCGGTAAAAAGCCACGTGCCCCGGCGCATGGCCGGGCAAGAATAGCACCTCGAGGTCCAGGCCAAAATCCAGGGTCTGCCCTTCGGCCAGGAACTGCGTGGGTTCGGGGGGCTGTGGAATGGACAAACCCCAACGGGCCGCGCTAGGGGTTGCTTGTTGGTAGAGCGGCAGGTCGTTTGGGTGCAGGTACACCGGCAACCCCAGAGCCTCCACCAGTGGGGCCACCGCCCCCACATGATCGAAATGGGCATGGGTCAGCAGGATGGCCTCGGGACGCAGGCCTACCCGGTGGATTTCGGCCAGAATCCGCTGAGGCTCGTCGCCAGGGTCCACGATGACCCCCCGCCCGTCCTCGCTCACCAGCAGATAGGTGTTCTCTTGCAAGGGACCTACCGACAGACCATATACCTTCATGCCCTACAGCCTACCTAGAGAAGCAAGGCGGCACCAAACCAGCCTGGCAGCCTGACCCTTGCAAACCCTCGGCTGGCGGGGACTGTGAGGTATTTTGCGCTGTGGTCTTTTTGGATCCGGTATAAGCGGTTATTTGGCTAGCGTTCGACCGGCAGGTCAGGTTCGGCTTCCCACTCGAGCATGCTGCCCAGGTAGTTGCGGGCCAGCACCCCCTGCTGACGCAGCAGCCAAAAAGCGCTGGCACTGCGGGCTCCGCTGCGACAGTGGACGCCCACCACCTGACCGGCCTGCAGGCCCAGAGCAGGGGCATTGTCCTGCCCAAAAGCCCCCAGGGGAATGTTTTTCGCACCTGGAATGCGGGCTGTGGCAAACTCGTGGGGTTCGCGCACATCCAGCAGCAACCCCTGCGGGTTGGCCAGGATTTCTTCGGCGGTGAGCAGGATCTCGCGGTTAAGCCGGGCCCAGGGAGGGGTGGCTGTGGGCGCGGCAGGGGTCTGGCTGGTGGCCAGGGACTCCCAGCCCTGCGGCCACAGCAAGACCGAAAGCCCTCCCAGCGCCAGCATGAAGGCGGTCTTGCTCAGACGGGTGTTGAGGCCGCTATCGTAAACCACAACCGGCTGACCGGAGCTGGCCCCAATGCGCCCGTTCAGGTCGGCCAGGGTTTGCTCGAGCTGCCCCAGCTCCTGTTCGCTGCGCAGACGCCCTCGAAAACCCGACAGGTCGAGATTAATGGCTCCTTCCAAGTGTCCCTGGGCATACTCGGCAGGCGAGCGGCTGTCGATCAGCAGGGCATCGGCAGGGGGGTCGGTGCGAAGAATCATGCCCTCGATTGTACTAGCTTGTCCGCTGCGGTGGGCCGAGCCTGCGAGCAACTTGGAGCGGTTACGGTTGTGTCCCAAAGGTCAAGACAGATGACAAGCATCGAAAAAAGCCCTGCCAGCACATCTGATACCAGATTCAATCATCCAAATCGAAAATTTACAGGCTGGGTTGTGCCGCCGAGATTCCCAGCGCACACCCCACCCCTCCTTCCGGTCTGCAAGACCAGCGTCTTTTCGACGGTCGGCGAAAAAAGCGTCTCCCTCCCAAAGGGCAGTATCGCGTTTCGAATAAATCGGTGCCGCCCCCGCCAGAGCCGATGTTCGGTTGGGTGAGTTCGTCACCATCCGGTGGCGAACTCGGCGAAACGGAAATAGGGCCTCTTGCCTGTAGGCAACCTTGGTTCTGGGGTGGAAACCGGCGCTCCCAGACGGTATCCTCGAGGCTATGAGCCTGCGCGTGGAGGTACTCTCGGGTTCTGAGGTGGCTCCTTGGATCACCGAACTGGCCCGTTTACGCATAGCCGTGTTCCGGGAGTGGCCCTACTTGTACGAGGGGAGCCTCGAGTACGAGCAGCACTACCTGGCCAAGTTCCAGGATCTTCCCGAGAGCACCCTGGTGGTGGTGCGGGACGGCGAGCGGGTAGTCGGGGCCTCCACCGCCCTGCCGCTCCTGCAGGCCGAGGCCGAGTTCCAGGCCCCATTCGTACAGGCAGGGCTGAACCCTGCGGAGTGGTACTACTTTGGCGAATCGGTGCTGGAACCGGCTTACCGAGGGCAGGGCCTGGGGGTGGCCTTCTTTCGTCACCGCGAAGCCAGAGCCCTCGAGCTTGGCTACCGCCGGGTCACCTTTTGTGCGGTGGAGCGCCCGCCCGACCATCCCCTCAGACCCACCGACTATGTCCCACTGGATGCATTCTGGCAGCGGCGGGGCTTTTCTAAGCGCCCCGACCTGGTGGGCTGGTTTAGCTGGCCGGACCTGGGGCAGCCGCAGGCCTCTGCCAAGCCGATGGTTTACTGGGTCAAGGCGCTCTAATACAAAACGCATACAACGGCAATCGTTTCACAACTGCGGCTGCGAGAACAGCCCTGTGTCTAACGCATTGGATCCAGCCTCTTTAGCTGAGAAACACCCGGATACCCACAAAGTTATCCACAGGAGGCGAGGGGTTATCCACAGAGTTATCCACAGGCCAGCCCATCGGTGAGAACAAGATGGGATAAAGCCGAAGCCGGCCATAAGCCCTATATGAGACAAGCCTCACTTGCTCGACCTTCTAGACCATAGTATGTTGTCCAAAGGACACCTATGAAACCCGTAGATGCCACGTCCAGCCTCGACCGGAAGGGTTTTTTGCGATATGTGGCCGGACTGCTGAACCGCTGCCCCTACTGGGCGGCCTCGCTGAGTCCTGAACAGGACGATCTGATAGCCCGGTCGCCCTCCGGGGTGCGCTACCTGATTCGGGTCGAAGCCCAGGCCCCGGCCCGCGCAGAGGATCTGCAGGCGTTGTGGGCTGCCCAGCAGGCCCACCGCGCCGATGGGGCTCTGCTGATTGCTGTGGCCGGGCAGCATAGCCCGCTCATAAGGGAGGAGGCTCGAGCCCGGAGGCTTCACCTGTGGACCCTCGAGGAGGTGGACTACCTGATCATGGCCGCCGACCTCGAGTCCAACGCCCCCCTGGCTTATCTGGGGTTGGAGGTCGGGGTGTCCACTACTACCCCTAACCCCAAGACCGCACTGGTTCAGCAGGCCGCTCAGAGGTTCTGATAGCTTTTCCTGCTGGGGCGGCGCGGCGGTTCTTTCCCTGAGCCCACCGCTGGCGCGAAGCCTCTGAACCTGCTCAAAAAAATGTCCTGCTCGTGCCCTAGCCTCTGCGCAAGAGGACACCCTGCCAGGGCCTGCAAGCGCCAAAGTGAAGCGGTTGGTATAAGCTGTGGACATGAGCCAGAAGCATGTTCAAACCGATCAAGCGCCCCAGGCCATCGGTCCTTACAGCCAGGCTATTGTGGCCGGGGGTATGGTGTTTTGCTCGGGCCAGATTCCCCTGACCCCTTCTGGTGACCTGGTGGCCGACGATGTAGAGGCCCAGACCCATCAGGTAATGAAGAACCTGGGGGCGGTGCTCGAGGCCGCGGGCAGTTCGTATGCCAAGGTGGTGCAGACCACCTGCTACCTGGCCGACATGGCCGACTTCCCGGTGTTCAACAGGGTCTATGCCGAGTACGTGCGTGAGCCTTTTCCGGCCAGGGCTACCGTGCAGGTAGCCCGCCTGCCCCGCGACGTGCGGGTCGAAGTGGCCTGCATTGCGCTCCTCTAAGAGCTGGCCCATGAAGATCCTGCATCCCACCGACTTCTCCCCGGCCTCACGCAAAGCCCTCAAGCTGGCCCAAAAATTGCGTGACCTGACTGGCGGTTCTCTGACCATCCTGCATGCCGCCGAGCCCCGCTACGCCAGCGCAGCCCATTTCTTCGATACCCAGACAGAAAAAATCTTCGATGAAGCCGAGCAAGCCTGGTCGGTGCTGATGGCCCGGCAGCTCGAGGCCCTCGACTCCAGAGCCCACACAGTGCTCGAGCCAGGCAAACCCATCCCGGTCATTCTGCGCCACGCCGCCGACCACGACTTGGTGGTGATGGGTACCCACGGCGAGGACAGCCTGGTCGACCGGTTGCTGGGCACCACCGCCGAGCGGGTGATTGGCCAGGGCGCAAAGCCGGTGGTGGTAGTGCCCAAAGAGGCCGAGTTAGCCGGCCTTGCTCACCTGCTGGTAGGCTGGAGCCCCACCCCTGGGGTCGAACGGGCGCTGCGGCTGGCCCACCACATCGCCGAAGTCAGTGGGGGCAAGATTACCGTGTTACACGTGGGTGATGCCGAGGAGCTCGAGGCCATCAACCAGGCCATCAGGGCCTATCCGCTAGCTCTGGAGGGCCGCCTCGAGGCCAGGGTGCTCGTTTCCGAACAGTCGCCGGCGGTGGCCTTGCTGAGCTTTGCCCAGGAAACCCAGGCCGAGGCCCTCTTTGTGGGGCGCAGCCGGGTCGGTGGTTTTTTTGGCTCGGTTACCCGCTGGATTCTGAACCACGCCCAGATGCCGGTCTTCGTACTACCCTGAGGAACCATGCAGACCGAACAGCGATTAGAGCAGCTTGGCATAGTACTGCCGGAAATCAAACCCTCCATGTTCAGCTTCGTGCCCTGGGTGCGCAGCGGCCCACTGGTGTTTGTTTCGGGGCAGGTTTCCAGCCTCAAGGGCAAGCTTGGGCGCGATGTCAGCACCGAACAGGGCTACCACGCGGCCCGTGAGGTGGCCATTCGTATGATTGCGGTGCTCAAGGATGCGGTCGGCGATCTCGACCAGGTGAGCCGGGTGGTTAAGCTGCTGGGTATGGTTAACTCGATGCCCGACTATGAGGAGCAGCCCAAGGTGATCAACGGTGCCTCCGATTTGCTGCTGGAGGTGTTTGGCGACCGCGGCAAGCACGCCCGATCGGCGGTGGGCATGGCCCAACTGCCCTTTGGCAGCAGCGTGGAGATTGAGGGTATTTTTGAGGTGGCCTAGCCGGCCGCGATAGACTGACCCTATGAGTTTGTACGAACGTTTTCTGGCCCAGGATATGCGGGCTTTGGCCCGGGCCATCACCCTGGTGGAGTCGGGCTACCCCGAGGGGCAGGCCTTGCTGCGCCTGCTGCGCGGGCGCGGACATGCCAAGGTGGTGGGCCTGACCGGCAGCCCCGGCGCGGGCAAGAGCACCCTCACCGACCGCCTGATTGAGGAGGCCCGCAAGCGGGGCGAGCGGGTAGCGGTGCTGGCGGTAGATCCCAGCAGCCCCTTCACCGGGGGGGCCATCCTGGGCGACCGCATCCGCATGATGCGCCATCATCAGGACAAGCAGGTGTACATTCGTTCGCTGGCCAGTCGCGGTGCCTTGGGTGGCCTGGCTGGGGCTACGGTGGCCACGCTGGCCCTGCTGGAAGCCTTTGGTTTCGACCGAATCTTTGTCGAGACGGTAGGGGTGGGCCAGAGCGAGGTGGACATCGCCCGTGTGGCCGACACCACCGTGCTGATCCTGACTCCAGCCGCTGGCGATGCGGTACAGGCCTTCAAGGCTGGGGTCATGGAAATTGCCGATGTGTTTGTGGTCAACAAGTTTGACCTGCCCGGCGGGGAGCGCATCGTACAGGAGCTCAAGACCACCCTGGAACTGGCCCCCCCGCGCCCTGGGGGCTGGAAGCCTCCCGTACTTACCGCAGTGGCCCCCAAGGCCGAGGGGGTGCCGGAGCTGTTTGAGGGCCTCGAGACCCACCACCGGCACCTGCAGGAGCACAACCTGCTCGAGGTCGACCGGCTCGAGCGGGCCCGCTTCGAGATTGAGAGCGTCATCCAGGAATGGGGCCGCCGCAGAACCCGCCAAGGCCAGGAGTTGATCGCCAAGGTGGCCCATGGCGACCTAACCCCCGAGGAGGCCGCCATGCAACTGCTGGGTGTCCGGGGAGAAATTCGGGTGAGCTGAAATTCGACTGCGCCGGGAATGCTGTAAACAGCGTCATCAGGATGCCCCTGACCCCAGGCCCGACTGGGGGTGTTAGACTGTATGCGTGAGTGACCCGCTGGCCGAGTTGAACCGTTTGCAGGAGCGCGACCTCGAGCTTGACCATATCCGCGAAGACCAATCCCGCATTCCCGAGGAACTGAAGCAGGCACGTGCCCAGTTTGGGGCGTTGGAAGACCAGCTCGGCAGCTTACAAGACCAGTTGCGCGAAGTGCGCATGGCCTACCACAAGGCCGACCTCGAGTTGCAAGACCTCAAGGGCAAGCATACCAAGGCAAAGCAAGCCCAGGCCCAGGCCCAAAGCGCCAAGGAGCAGACCCAGTACGGCGAGCAGATGCGCCAGCTGGAAGACCGCATCGAGGAAATTGAAGGCAACGACAAGAAGAACATCGTGGGCGAGATACTGCCCCTGATGCAGCAGATGGAGGATCTAGAAAAGCAAATCGAGAAGGTCAAGGCCCAGCTGGGGGAGGCCCGAACCCGGCTGGATGAGCTGGAGCTGGCCAACCAGAAGAGGGTGGACGATCTCGAGACGACCTACCAGTCCCAGAAAGCCGACCGCGACCGGCTGGCGGCCACCATTCCCGCCGCCATCGTCAAAGAATACGAGTCCATCCGCAAGGCCCGCAAGGGCACCGGCCTGGCCAGGATGCTCAAAACCAGCAGCGGTTATCGCTGTACGGCCTGCAATGTGCAACTCCCCATGCACGTGGCCCAGCAAATCCACCAGGCCCAGAAGGTGGTTCGCTGCCCGTCCTGTGGACGAATTCTCTGGAAGGGTGAGTAGGCAACCAGCCCAGCCGGTCTGGGCCATGTGCCGCTTTAGAAGCGTAGGGCCGGCTGACGCGAATCCTGGGGTTGTACCTGCCCAGCAGTGCAGGGCCATGTAGTACACCTGCTAACGTAGAGCTATGCCGTATACCCCCATCCTCGCCACCTTAGGCTATGTGCTTTCGCCCGATGGTCAGGAGGTACTGCTAGTTCACCGCAACGCCCGACCCGATGACCCGGCTATGGGCAAGTACAACGGCCTGGGGGGTAAGCTCGAGCCCACCGAGGACGTGGTTGCCGGAATGAAGCGGGAAATCCGCGAAGAAGCGGGCCTCGAGGCAGTTCAGCTCACCCTGCGTGGAACCCTCTCCTGGCCGGGTTTTGGTAAAAATGGGGAAGACTGGTTCGGTTTTATTTTTCTCATTTCCCGTTGGTCGGGTAGCCCCTTACCAGCCAGTCCCGAAGGGCGCCTCGAGTGGGTTCCCATATATAGGCTCCTTCGCCTCGAACTGCCCATGTGGCCAGGTGATAAGCACTTTTTGCCCCTGGTTTTCGACCGCGACCCACGCCCCTTTCACGGGGTCATGCCCTACCGGGATGGGCAGCCGGTTTCCTGGGCCTATTCTCGCTAAAGGCCTGTGCGGCTGGGATACCAGGCTTCCAAAAGCCGGGGATCCGCAACTGCCGCCTACAGCCCTCCAGCAGTATTGTTCTGGTGTAGCCGGTAGCTTATCGAAAAAGTTGCTACAGGGCGTCACAAAAACCAACTCACCGAAGCCCCGGGTATGCACAGCCGTGGGCGCCCAACGGAGGGTGCGATGGCCATTTTGACCCTGGGGCAACCGAACACCCTTCCGGGCTAATTAACGCCGCCTCATTCCATTTGGCCTCGGTTGTGCTACCCTAGCGTTACGTAGGTGTAGTACTTTACGGTTATTTGTCACATTCATTGGGGGTCTGGCTTGCTATGATAACACTTCATCGCTCTGGGCAGTATCGCTTTTACGTGAACTCGGGCTACAACCTCGAGCAGCCTTACATCTGCGTGAAGCACGAGGGCCATTTCGCCAAGTTTTCGCTACAGCCGCTGGCCCTGCAATCCAACAACGGTTTCTCACGCAGCGAACTGAGCCGCATCCAACAGGTCATCGTGGATGTCCGCGACCAGCTCCTCAAGCACTGGGCCAACCTCAAGGGCAACGAAGGCGAAAAGCCCAGCGGAGAGCTGCTCTTACACCAAGAGTAGGCATTGGCTTTCGCTGAAGTCTAAACCGGCCTTCCGGCCATCATGAAACTGGCGGTCATGCCGCCATCTACCGGCAAAATCACCCCGGTGATGAAGCTGGCTTTTTCCGAGGCCAGAAATAGCACGGCCTGAGCCACCTCGTCGGGCCTGCCGAGGCGGCGCAGGGCATGTAGGTCTTCCCAGTCCTGGCGGGTGAGTTCGGGGTGCTCCGACATCTGGATGGCTTCCAGTACGTTTTCGGTCGCGATGGCGCCAGGAGCTACCGCATTGACCCGGATCTTCATCGGGGCCAGATCCAGCGCCAACGAGCGGGTCAGGTTGACCAGTCCACCCTTGGAAGCGTTGTAGGCAGCGTTATTCTGCTCGGCGAAAAGGCCCTGCACGCTGGCCACATTCACGATGGCACCCCCCCCAGAGCGCACCATTTCTCGGGCGGCCAGGGCGGAAAGGTGCATGGGTGCGGTCAGGTTCACTTCCAAGGTCTGTTGCCATTCGGCCAGCCCTACCTTAAGAGCCGAGCCGGGCGCGGCGATGGCCGCATTGTTGACCAGTACATGGATTCCGCCCCACTGTTTGACGGCCTGCTCCACAAAGCGCTCGCGGTGAGGGACCTGGGCGATGTCGGCGTACACAAATAGGGCTCCAAGGTGCTTGGCTACCTCGAGCCCCTCGGGGCGCACATCGCACAACACCAGCATGGCCCTCTCACTGGCAAATGCTTCAGCAATGGCCCGCCCAATGCCCCTGGCTGCTCCGGTGACCAGCACCACCTTGCCTTGAAACATGGTAGAAGTTTATCCAACCGCCGGCTCAGAAGTGAACAGAGCTACCATCAGCACAGGCTTTTTTGTGGCCTGTTTCCGCCTTTGCAGCGCCCCGGCATGGTGCGGGTTCGCCGGGCGCTCATACCGGATTCAAAAAGATAATCTTCCCGATCAAAAATGCCAAAGGCTTGGTTGCGCTGCGTGCGGCGCAGCGGGAATCCATAGCACACCCCAACCCTCGCTTCGCCCGGCGAAAAATCGTATCGCGAAGAAAACGACTCCCTTCCAAGGGGCGGTATCACCTTCCAGTGATTAGGTCGGTGGCGTAGTCTGCCGCGCGGATCACTTTGGTCGGTCGCCTCGGTGCCACGCCTGGGCGCGGCATGGGCGAGGCGAGGCCACCCTCCGGTATCGGAGTGACCGGGTCTGGTAGTGGCGGCAAACAAACCGCCTCGAGCGCATGTGGCCGCTCGGTGCACGGTGGTCGCTACCGGATGAGCCTGCCTCACCCGATCCAAGGCGCGGTGAGTCTAGGGTCGGCGGGTTTTGCCGTCCAGGGTCAGCAGGGGGCCGTAAAGGTCGGGCCGACGGTCACGGAAAAAGCCAAAGCCAGCCCGGAAGGTGCGGGCCTCTTCCAGGTCGAGCTCTGCCACCAGGACGGTTTCTTCGCTGCGGCCTGCCTCGACCATCTTGTTGCCCATATAGTCGGCGATGAAGGAGGAGCCATAGAAGGTCTGCTGGCGGCCCTCCACCTCCTCGGTGCCCACCCGATTGGCAGCCCCCAGGTAGCAGATATTCGAGACCGCGTGGCCGATCATGGCACGCTGCCACATATCTCTGGTGTCGATACCCCCCGCCTCGGCTGGCTCGGAGCCAATCGCGGTGGGGTAGAGCAGGATCTCTGCTCCCAACAGGGCCATGCTCCGGGCACACTCGGGGTACCACTGGTCCCAGCAGATGCCCGCCCCCACATTGCCAAACCGGGTCTGGAAGGCTTTGAAGCCGGTATCGCCGGGATTGAAGTAATACTTTTCTTCGTAGCCAGGGCCATCGGGAATGTGTGATTTGCGGTAGATGCCCAGGATTTCGCCGGTGTGGTCGATTAAGGCCAAGCTGTTGTAGTGGGCCTGTCCGGCCCTCTCGAAAAAAGAAAGCGGGAGCACCACGCCCAGCTCTGCGGCCAGTTGCTGGAAATGCGGGATGAAGGGATGATGTTCGACCGGGTTGGCCAGGGCGAAATAGCCATCCTGCTCAACCTGGCAGAAGTAGAGGTTTTCAAAAAGCTCGGGCAGCAGGATAATCTGCGCACCCAGAGCAGCGGCCTCGCGCACCATCCGGGTGGCCTTGGCCACGTTACGGTCGCGGTCTTTTGTCATAGACATCTGGATGACGCCAAGCTTAATCATGACTTCTTTATTGGGTGCTGGCTGGCAGTTGGCCAAACGGCCAGAGGTTCTGACTCGGTTGAATTATGCTTCATCTGGGTCGTGCGGGGGTGTTCGATAAAGGGTTTGAGCGCTGCAAATGACGGCCCCGGGGCTCCTGAGTCGGCTACTCGCCCTCGCCACTCCAAACAACCCCCAGCGGCTGCTGCTGGGTCACGCAGTGGAAGCTGCCCCCGCCGGTAATCAGGGCTCGGCTGCTGAGGCCAATAACTTCGCGCCCAGGAAACAGCGAGCGCAAAATTTCCAGAGCCTTTTCGTCGTTGGGGTCGCCATATACCGGCACCAGCACGGCCCCATTGGCGATGTAAAAATTGGCATAGGTCAGGGGCAAGCGGGTCCTAGCATCGAGCCAGATGGGGTTTTGTGGCAGCGGCAACTCGACCACCCGGAAGGCACCCAGGCTCTTTAGGATTTCCAGATTCTCCTGCAAAGGACGGTGGTTGGGGTCGTCCGGGTCCGGGCAGACCGTGGTGACGATGGTGTCGGGCGAAGTGAAGCGGGTGATGGTATCTACGTGCCCATCGGTGTGGTCGCCTTCCAGTCCCTCTCCCAGCCAGACCACGTTGCGGATGCCCAGGAACCGGCTCAAGTAACCCTCGAGCTCCTCCTCATTTAGCTCGGGGTTGCGCTGGGGTGAGAGCAAGCACTGGCGGGTGGTGATGCATAGGCCCTGGGCGCCGACCTCGAGGCTCCCTCCCTCCATCACGATGCCCGCATGGAATAGCCGGGCACCCAGGATGCGGGCCATGTGCAGGGGCATCTGGTTGTCCTGTTGGGCCTCGTACTTCCCCCCCCAGCCGTTGAACTCCCAGTTGACTGCCGCCACCGAGGCTGCACCGTTGCCTTGCGTGGGCCGGGTGATGAAGATTGCCCCTGAGTCGCGCAGCCACAGGTCGTCGTGGGGGATGCGGTGAAAGTGAATGTGGCCCGAGAGCCTGGCTTTGGCGTCGCGTTCGGACTCTTCGTCGTTGATGACCAGCTGGACCGGCTCGAACCGGGCCAGCGTATTCACAAAAGCGGCGAACTCCTGGCGCACTGCTTCCAGGTAGCCCAGCCACTTTTCGTCGTCGTAGGGCCAGGCGGTCCAAGTCGCGGCATGCGGTGACCATTCGGGCGGCATGCTAAAGCCCAGTTGTCCGGGTTTGAGGGTTTCCACAAAAGGAAGAGTATACGCAGGCCCGGCTCAAAAATCTACGCTGCGGAGGCTGCGCCTGCCTGGCCTACGGGGGATGCTGTTTGTGGGAAGGTGGCGGCTTGGGGCCTCAGGGCTGGGTTTCGTCCTCGTCGCGGGCCGGCGGAGCCTCTTTTTGCGCCCTGCGGATGACCCAGGGCATCAGGAACCAGTAGGCGACCCCGGCCAGCAGGCCGAAGGGCAGGCCCCCCAGCAGCGCGGCCCAGAGGCCTACCTGGCCCGCTTGGCTCACGGCGGCGAAGATCCAGGCGATGGCGGCGGCCATGGCGGCTTCCTGCCAGTGCACCTTCACGGCTGGGCCTCGAGCAGATCGGCTAAGTAGACCAGGGCCAGCTTGTAGGAAAGCGGGCCAAAGCCCGAGACCAGGCCCTTGGCAGCCGCAGCCGTGACCGAGTGGTGGCGGAAGGCCTCCCGGGCGTGGATGTTGGAAAGGTGCACCTCCACCACGGGCAAAGGCTGGGCCCGGAGGGCGTCGAGCAGGGCGATGGAGTAATGCGTGAGGGCCCCAGGGTTGAGCACGATGGCCCGGAAGCCCTCGGCCTCGGCCTGGTGAATCCACTCGATGAGCTGACCTTCGAAGTTGGACTGGCGGCAGACCACCCCCAGCCCCAGCTCGGCCCCCCAGGTCTCGCAGAGTTCTTCCAGCTCTTCCAGGGTGGTCTGCCCGTACACCGCCGGTTCGCGCAGGCCCAGGCGGTTCAGGTTGGGACCGTTGAGAATCAGGACCATTGGCTTCATATTACCCAACCCATGCCCTATGAGGCCCGGTGCAGCCAGCGGGCCTGGGCGGCCAGCCGGATGGGGGCGTTGGCCTCGCCGTAGCCGCGGTAACCCCCCTTTCGCTCCACCACCTCAAAGAAGAACAGCCCTTCCTCGGTGGGGAGGTAGGCCTGGAGGAACTCCCCTTGCCCCGCGTCGTAGAGCAGGTGGTGGGCCTGGAGCCGGGCTACCAATCCGGGTTCAAGCCCCCAGCGGGCCTCGAGGTCCAGGTAGTAGTTTTCGGGAATCTCCAGCAGGGGTGCCCTTTGCTCCTGCAGGTAGGCCAGCGTGGCGAGGATGTCGCGGCTTTGCAGGGCCAGGTGCTGCACCCCGCCCCCGTAGTGCTCCAGCAGGAAGCGGGAGGCCAGGCTGCCCCCGCTTTGGGGGATGTTGAGCACCAGGCGGAGGCTTCCTTTGGGGTTCTCCAGGGCCTGGCTTTGGATGTAGCCGCTGGGGTCGGGGATCTCCACCGTAGGGGTGCTTTGCAGGTCCAGTACCGCCCGGAAGAAGAGCAGCCAGGCCAGGAGCGGGCCGGTGGGCAGCACCCAGGCCAGGTGGTCGAAGCCCTCGAGCTGGGCGGGGCCCGGGGTGGGCGTCCAGGGGGCCTGGCCCGGCTCGAGCAGGTAGAGCAGGCTCCCCTCGGGCCCCGCCAGGGCTGGCCAGGGGTGGTCGCCGCTTTGTAACGCGTAGCCCAGGGCCTTAGCCCGCGCCAGCACCGGGTCTGTCTGGGCCACCTCGAGGCCCAAAGCGCAGACCGAAGGTCCCCGCCGCTCCCAGTACTCGCGGGCAAAGCCCTGAGGGGCGTTGTTGAGCAGGATGGCCGCCCGGCCCTGCTGCCAGACCTCCACCCCAGGCCCAAGCGGAGCAGGGGAGAAGCCCATGCGCCCCAGGGTCTTTTCCATAGAAGGCCGGTCTTCCGGGCCCAGGGCGAACTCCACAAAGGCCAGCCCTTCGACCAGAACCCCGGGGGCCTGGGGGGCCTGCAGGTAGCGCAGGGAGCGCCAGCCGTCCCGGGCTACCTCCTGGGCGGGGGCGTAGCGGAAGTGGTCGTTGAAGACCTCGAGGGAGAGGTACCCCCGGTAGCCGGTCTGGGCCAGGGCCTGGTAGAAGGCCTCGAGGGGCAGCTGGCCCTGGCCGGGGAAGGTACGGTAGTGGCGGCTCCAGGGCAGAAGGCCCATCTCCATCAGCGGCGCATCGGCTACCTGCACCAGGAAGATGCGCTCCCCGGGGATGCGGGCCAGGCTCTCCACCTCGTAGCCGGGGGCCAGGATGTGGTAGCTGTCCACCACCAGCCCCAGGGCGGGGTGGCCGGCCCGCCGCACCAGCCGCCAGGCCTGGCGGTAGTCGCGCACCCAGCGGCCCCAGGACAAGGCCTCGTAGCCGGCCCGTAGACCCCTTTGGGCGGCCCGCTGGCCCAGCTCGTAGAGGTCCTCCACCATGCGTTCCTCATCCTCCAGGGTGGCGGGCGAGACGCTGGAGCAGACCAGGATCAGGGGGGCTCCCAGGGCGGCAGCCAGGTCCAGCTTGCGCTCGAGGCGCTCGAAGGCCCGGCGGCGCTGGGGCTCGGGCAGGCCCTCGAGGTCGCGGAAGGGTTGGTAGGCCACGATCTCCAGGCCCAGGTCGGCGCACAGGGCGCGCACCTCCTCGGGCCGGCCGCTGTAGGCCAGGAGGTCGTTCTCAAACAGCTCTACCCCCTGGAAGCCGGCCTTGGCGATGGCCTCGAGCTTCTCCCTCAGACCCCCTCCGAGGCAGACCGTGGCCATGGCGGTTTTCATACCGTCCCTCCGTGAAGCAGCACCACCTTGGGCACGCCCAGCCTGCCCTGCAGAAGCGCGGCGAAAACCTCCTGTACCTCGGCGAAGGGGCGCACCTGGACCAGCCCCTCGGGCAGCTGGGGCAGGAGGGCCACCGCCCGCAGGAAGTCGGCATGGCTAAAGACGTAGGAGCCCTTGAGCTCGATCTCCTGCAGCACCAGCCGTTGCAGCGGGAGGGGAGGGGCGGTCTCGGCCAGGCCCACCAGCACCACCCGGCCCCCGGGGGCCACCTTTTGGACGGCGAGCTCGAGGCTGGCCGCCGACCCCACCGTTTCAAAAACCAGCTCGAAGCCCTCCTCCGCCGAATCCAAAGCGAAGCCCTGTTCGGCCAGCCAGGACTGGCGCAAAGGGTTGGTCTCGCTCACCCAGACTCTGGCCCCCCCCAGGCCCAGGGCCCAGGCCACCAGGCTGCCGATGGCCCCGCCCCCCACCACCAAAGCCCGCCGCCCCAGCAAGGGCCCGGCCAGCTCCACTGCCCGCAAAGCCACCGCCAAAGGCTCGGCCAGGGCCCCTTTCCATAGGGGTAGGCCCGGCGGCAGGGGGTAGAGCTGGCGCAGGGGTACCCGGATCTCCTCAGCAAAGCCCCCGGGGTAGTGGAAGCCCAGGTTGGTGCGCTCCGGGCAGAGGTTCTCCAGGCCACCCCGGCAGTGGGTGCAGCTACCACAGGCTACCAGGGGGTTGACCGCCACCGCCCGGCCCAGCCAGTCGGGGGAGCCTTCCACCACCACCCCGGCCACCTCGTGCCCCAGCACCAGAGGGGGTTGCCAGCGGGCCCGCATGGCCGGGCTGCCCCTGTAGACGCTCAGGTCGCTGCCGCAGACCCCACAGGCCGCTACCCGCAGCAGCACCCCTTCCCCCCGGGGAACCTCGAGGCAGCGCACCTCCAG
>Ga0209721_1001119_pt1 | contig 21088 bp, 18 predicted proteins | sample TshhotsprinmetaG_FD_184139 | JGI IMG/M metagenome (GOLD analysis project Ga0209721, IMG submission 184139) | Hot spring microbial communities from South Africa to study Microbial Dark Matter (Phase II) - Tshipise hot spring metaG (SPAdes)... | ecosystem: Environmental > Aquatic > Thermal springs...
AGAAAAAATGCCGTCGCCCCCCGTGCGGGGGCGTGGATTGAAACAATGTGCTAGAAAGCGAAGGATACTGATTATCTCCGTCGCCCCCCGTGCGGGGGCGTGGATTGAAACAAAATCTTCTTCCACGTTTATTAAGGCCAAAGTTTGTCGCCCCCCGTGCGGGGGCGTGGATTGAAACAATCTTTTCTGCTATTGTCATTTCCTTCTTAGTTTCGTCGCCCCCCGTGCGGGGGCGTGGATTGAAACCGAACGAAGCTATCAGGATGCTTCGTGAGGCTGGGGTCGCCCCCCGTGCGGGGGCGTGGATTGAAACATTATATTCCTTAGTGTAGGTTTGTATTATTTTTGGTCGCCCCCCGTGCGGGGGCGTGGATTGAAACAAGTTCGGGGACATATATCCTGTTTCCAGCTATCGGTCGCCCCCCGTGCGGGGGCGTGGATTGAAACTCCACTCGCACTGTGAATATTTCGCCCACGACAGGTGTCGCCCCCCGTGCGGGGGCGTGGATTGAAAGCTCGGTCCTCTAGGGCTGTTTGTGTGCGAGCGGTTGGTGGGTCGCGTTGCAAGCGTAAGTTGGGGCGTTCAGAGGCACGTGTTGAAAAGCGCAAGCTAAGGAATGGCGCGGTAGGTCTGCTGGAGGAGGAGGGCATCTTGCTCTAAGTCGGGGACGCTTTCGCTGATGACCACTCCCTTCACCTTCCGTTCCTTCAGGGCTTTGAGCAGCTCGCCATATTTGAAATCCGAATCGGGGAGCATCAGGTGTTTGATTTCGCCACTCTTGCCATAAGCAATGCCCGAAAGATGGATGTGCATATTGTCTAAGGCTTGTCTGCCCAGCTTCCGTTCAATCTGGTCCAGGATATCGAGGAACTCCTGGTAGGAATTAGCCTTTCCTGTGCGGGCGTGCCAGTGAGAAAAGTCAACGCAGGGCAAAATTCCTTCTATCTCGCTGCTGAGCTGGAGTATTTCCTCTAAAGTGCCGAACTGAGAAGGCTTGCCGGTGACCTCCGGGGAAATAGTGACCTTGTTTCCCTCTCGGCGCAAGGTGTTGACGATGTCCTGGAGGTGCTTTTTGACTGTGGCGTAGGTCTCGGCGGGGGTGCTTTTCATGTAGAAGGCAGCGTGAAAGGTGATACTTCTGGCATCCAGCAGGGCAGCGATGCGAGCAGTCTGGAGTATCCTTTCTTTGCTCATGTGTACTTTCTGCGGCTCAGCGGCATTGAGGTTTATGTAGTAAGGTCCGTGAGCGGTGAGGACGACATTCTTTCTGGCAGCCAGCTCGCCGGCGGAAATAGCCGCCTGGGGACTCATCTTTACACCCTGAACGAATTCTATTTCCATGCAGCCGAGGCCAAGCTCGGCAATGCGCTCAATGCCTGCCTCTGTGGAACGAGACTTAGCACTGACCGGCACACCACCCGTGCCGAAGAGAAGCCCATCCGTTCGTTTTGCAGTCACGGCTTTTCCTTCAGGCTTATTATAACTGGGTGGACTACAACATTCACAAGAGCTCGCAAAGTTCAGCGAGTATGTAAAATAAATCATATAAGGAGGCCAGGAGTATGTTGCGTAATTATACCGCTAAATATACCAAAATTAACTCCGGCTACATGGGACAGCTTGTGGAATGGCCAGAGGCATAGGACGCTGGACAGGATAACAGCAAACGAGTTATGTAAGCAGGTTAGACTAGACCCCAGATTTTGATGGGAAACGCTTAGCGTAGCGTTTCCGTTACGAGGTTTCTATAAGCGGCGAGCAGCTTCCTGGTCAACTGACCGGGTTTGCCTGTGCCGATGGGTTTGTTCTCAAACGAGGTCAGGGGCATCAGCTCTATGATGGAGTTGGTAACAAATGCTTCTTCAGCTTCGGTTAGCTCCTTTAGCTCCACTCGTCTCTCCTGAACTTTAATGCCTGAAGCCTGGGCTATTTCTAGAACTGCCTCTCGAGTGATCCCCGGCAGCGCACCGCTGTCTAAGGAAGGCGTGATAAGCTCACCTTTGCTCACCAGAAAGATGTTGGTCGTGGTGCCTTCGGCGACAAAGCCTTGCTCGTTGAGCAGGATAGCTTCATCGCAGCCGGCGGCTCGGGCTTGCGTGCGGGCAAGGATGTTCTCAACGTAACAGAGGGACTTAAGTTGCGACAGGGGCGACTGGCTATTGCGGCGCAGAGACGAAAGGACCGCCTTAAAACCAGACAGGTATTTTTCTGAGGGCGGAGGGACGAGGTTCTCAGCACTGATCAAGACTGTAGGACTGCCGCAGGTACTGGGGTCGGGCAGGACATCGCCTTCTCCGGCTGAGACGGTGATCCTGATGCGAGCATCTTTGAGCCTGTTGGCATCCAGTATTTCGGCGCACGCCGCTTTTAAGTCAAATGCAGCTAGCTTGTGTCCAAAGCCCAGAATCTCGGCTGAGCGATGAAGGCGAGCCAGATGGCGATCGAGGCGAAAGATATGTCTGTCGTAAGCTCGCATGGTCTCGAACAGCCCGTATCCGTAGAGGAAGCCATGGTCGAAGATGGACAGCCTAGCCTGGGAGCTGGACATGAATTTGCCATTAAGATAGACAGTTTCTGCCATCTTTGCTCCTGAGTCGTAAGTCTCTTCCTGTTGTCCGCAACCGGGAACCTTCTATGTCTTCGTCACCTAGACACTGAACGCTGTTTTGCCAATTCGCAGCCTCTTAGGATCTGGTCTTCCATTCCTCTCAATGGTCTTATCCGGGCGAAGATATTGGTGAACCTCGACAATCCAATTGCCAGCCTTGTCGCTGTAACGGATTGTCTGGCTACGCGTGCAATGTGGCTCATGCTTCTCCTCAGGTCTTTTCAAGTGGCTATCACGTAGGATCTTTGGCACAAGCTCTCCCTTTTGTATCATATATGGATATTGACTTTGGTTAAACATACGGCGTGTACTTTCCTGTGAAATGTAGTTGACTTCGTCTGGGAGTAGGGGTGACATTATGCTTCACCAAGTCCTAAAGTGTGTACGTAGATATTTGAACGGTTACTCAACCTTGAAAGACCTGCAAACATGGCTATTATCCAATCTCCAACGAATCTTGCAGTCTGGTGACGAGGAAGCGATAAATTTGGTGAATCAGATAGATGCTGATCTCATTGAACTCAACGAGGGGCTGGTAACTGAAATCGAGGTCTACTGCCGACTTGAGCGGTATGTGAGACTTGGAGAAACCATACTGCGTTCTCTTGTTGAAGAACAAGCTTATACTGCCACTCATGCAACTGCCGCTGTAGAGACGTTCAATAATCACATTCGGGTTACGGGAATGGTGGAAGATCTCCCCTTGAAGTATGCGTTCATCTGACCTGAGGTATATAAATAACCCTTCATGAAGAGCTTTCTGCCAGTATTGTCAATTATAGCACATACCTAGTGAATCGTAAGTCTGTTGCCTTCGGTAAATCGCCCGTTGTCCGGGTGCTCAGAGGGAAATCCATTGCTTTCAGTCGGCGTGTCCTAAGCTCTACGCACTTTGGTACCTAGTGAAAGAACTTTGTTAGCTCCAGACAGGCTTGGTGAAACGGAGGAAGTTGGCTAATAGATCATGTCCGACCTCAGTGAGAATGGACTCGGGATGAAACTGAACGCCCTCTACCACATAATCGCGATGTCTGACTCCCATTATTATGCCATCGGGAGTCCTGGCAGTAACTTCGAGACAGGATGGCACGCTCTCGGCTTCAATGATCAGAGAGTGGTAACGTGTTGCCGGGAAGGGATTGGGTAAGCCCTGATAGATGGTTTTGCTATCGTGGTGGACAAGAGAAGTTTTACCGTGGACAGGCAGTGTTCGACCGATTTTACCCCCGTAGACATAGCCAATACATTGATGCCCTAAACATACTCCCAGGATAGGTATTTTCCCACCGAGGTGATGCACCACATCGTTAGAAATCCCAGCTTCCAAAGGAGTGCAAGGACCTGGTGAGATAATAATGTGGCTGGGAACCAGGTCTTCAATTTGAGTTAACGTTATCTGGTCATTACGGTAAACCACTGGCTGCCACCCCAATTCACCGATGTATTGAGCAAGGTTGTAAACAAAGGAATCATAGTTATCTATTATGAGCACCATTTTAAAGTCTGCCTCCAGCACTAAATTATGCCCTGATTTGAATATCGTTGACAAATTTGCCTTTGGTGTTTATCCTATTCCTGTTATTCACCAAGAAGTGATTCCTAGTTAAATTAGGCTTTTTCGTGACAATGTCAAAAAGATAATTGGCTAGGATTTCCGAAGGAGATGCTATGGAAAAAGTCATTATTTTTGATACTACATTAAGAGATGGCGAACAAGCTGCCGGGGCAAGTTTAAACCCACAAGAAAAGCTAGAAATAGCCAAGCAGCTAGATAAGCTCGGTGTGGATGTTATCGAAGCAGGCTTTCCAGCCAGTTCAGTTGGTGATTTCGAAGCTGTTCAGCTCATCGCTCGAGAGCTTGAGCGTCCCATAATTTGTGCTCTGAGCCTCGCTAATGCTGAAGCGATTGATAGAGCGTGGGAAGCAGTTAAGGAAGCTGCGCATCCGCGGATTCATGTTTTCCTTTCTGCTTCAGATATTCATCTGGCTCATCAGCTTAGAAAGACCCGTCAAGAAGTTCTGAAGATGTCTCGGGAGATGGTCGCTCGCGCGAAAAGTTATTTGGACGATGTTGAGTTCTCCCCAATGGATGCTACTCGCGCTGACCCAGCTTATATCTATCGGATTCTGGAGACCGTTATTGACGCTGGAGCTACTACGGTGAATATTCCTGATACTGTGGGCTACGCAACTCCCCAGGAATTTAGCAACCTAATCCGTGGCATACTGAAGAACGTGCCCAACATCAGTAAAGCTGTGGTCAGCGTGCATTGTCACGATGACTTGGGGTTGGCTGTGGCTAATAGCCTTGAAGCAATAAAAGCAGGTGCTCGGCAAGTCGAGTGTACTGTTAATGGCATTGGTGAGAGGGCGGGCAACGCTTCTTTAGAAGAGATTGTCATGGCTCTAAAGACTCGTCAAGACTTCTTCAATCTTACTACTAACATTGATACAACTCAGATTTACCGGACAAGTCGTCTGGTTAGCGAGCTGACGGGTTTTCCGGTTCAGCCCAATAAGGCTATCGTGGGGGCAAACGCCTTTCGACACCAGTCAGGCATCCATCAAGATGGTGTATTGAAGAAATCCATCACCTATGAAATCATAGATCCTAAGTCGGTAGGCATTCCTTCCAGTGCGTTGGTGCTCAGTAAAGTTAGCGGCAGGCATGCCTTTAAAGAAAGGTTAGCCGAACTTGGCTACACTTTGAGCGAAGAAGAATTGAACCGCGCCTTTCAAGGCTTCAAGAAGTTAGCAGATAAAAAGAAAGAGGTCACAGACAAGGACATCGAGTCGTTAATAGCGGAAGAATTGCGCACTACTACTGAAGTGTACCATCTGGACCATGTTGAAGTCTCCTGTGGCGACCATAGTATCCCGACGGCAACGGTCAGGCTTATTGGTCCGGACGGGCAAGTTCTGGCTGATGCTGCTTTAGGTACGGGTCCTGTAGATGCCGTGTATAAAGCTATCAATCGCATAGTCGGGATACCCAATAAGCTTACGGAATTCACGGTCAAATCGGTTACCGAGGGGATTGATGCTATCGGAGAGGTTTTGATACGAATAGAAAGCGACGGAATAACCTATACCGGACGTGGTGCATCCACTGATATTATTGTTGCCAGTGCCAAGGCGTATATGAATGCTCTGAATCGGTTATTGATAGCAAAAAAGGTAAGCAGCAGTGCCAAGAACAAGAATTCTTGAGTTGAAATATCAAGCTCTTTAAGGTGTTTTTATATCCCGGAGGTGATGAAATTGAATCCTATATTAGAATATTTACCGGAGATGGTAGCTAGGTTTATGCTGGCTATTGGTTTAGGAGCATGCATTGGTTTGCAACGGGAGCGTGCACATAAAAAAGCAGGATTGCGTACGTTGACATTAGTGAGCGCGGGTGCAGCTCTTTTCACCTTGGCATCTATCTATGGATTTGGTGATGGGATGGTTGATATCTCTCGAGTTGCTGCTGGTGTGGTGGTGGGGGTAGGTTTTATCGGCGCCGGGGTTATTGTGCGCGGCGAACGTGAAGAGCAGGTGGCAGGATTAACCACGGCGGCTACTATCTGGATATCTGCTGCCGTCGGACTGGCTGCTGGAGCAGGATTGTATTTGATGTCGGTTATAGCAACCGCCATTATCATAGGTATTCTGATGCTTCCCAAGTTCCGTGGCTAGAAATACATTGTGAATCTCGATAAGAAGTATAGTTTAGTAATTTTAGTGTTTCCTTTTACACATATTAACCATGCTCAAGATTTTGCACACGGCTGATATTCACCTCGGGGCAAAATTCTCAGGCCTGGGAAATAAAGGTGTCCCTCAGCGCGAACAATTGAGAACTACCTTTAAAAAAATCGCAGCCATGGCGATAGACGAAAGGGTAGACATTGTTTTGATTGCCGGGGATCTATTCGATTCCAACCAGCAACCACAAAAGAATATAGACCTGGTAATAGAGCAATTTAATTTACTAGGTCAAAACAACATACCGGTCTGCCTGATCCCTGGCACACATGATGCTCTGGATGCCTCATCAATCTATCGGAAGGTCGATTTTGAAGAAAGATGTCCCGGTCTCAAAATTTTTACAGACGAGGCTATATCCTACAAGGAATACCTTTCTCTCGATTTGACGGTGTACGGGAAACCAAACTTGAGTAATAGGTCGCACACCAGCCCACTGAAAGGGCTCAAGCGTTTCACATCAACCAAATTTCACATCGCTATGGCACATGGCTCGCTCTATATCCCAGAAAAGATAGCCGCAGATGACCATGTTTTTAAATTGGAAGAAATCCGGGACAGCGACATGAATTATGTGGCATTGGGACACTGGCACAGGACATATAGGTGCTCTGAGAAACCTTCAGCATGGTATCCCGGTCCACCGGAATGGATTCCTGACCAAGAAGAGAAAGGTGCTGTGCTTTTGGTGAGCCTATCTGACGATGGTGAAGTTAATGTTGAGTCTAAAAAGATTGCGTCCTACAGCTATGATGAGATAGAGATAGATGTTGGCGAGATACAGGATTTGGCAGTGCTGAAAACGAAAATTTCAGCCGGGGCAAGTCCAAATTTAATAAGAAAGGCTATTCTAAAAGGATTGCACGAAGCTGAACTTATAGTAGACCCCGAAGAATTAGCAGCCGAACTGGGTAATAAGTTCTTCCATCTCAGCATCGTGGACAAATCTCATCCTAAGTTAGGAGAAATTATGGAGCAGGAAGAAAGGTTGATCAGGAATAGATTTATTAAGCTGATGAAAGAGAAAATTGAAAATTTAAGAGGAGAGGAGAAGGAGATTGCTGAGAACGCTCTTCAATATGGTGTGGCTCTTTTGGATGGGAAGGAAGTTCTCTAGATGAGGTTAAGGAAGATCGCACTTAAAAACTTCAAGAGATTTCTTGACTTTGAGGCTCAGTTCAGCCCCGGGATAAACGTAGTCAAAGGTCCCTTGAACGAAATTGGAAAATCTACTTTGCTCGAAGGTATTATCGCCGCCCTCTTCTATAACCCCAAAAGCACCGCAAGATGGCTGAAGGATTATGCTTCCTGGGGTTCAGCTAAGCAGTGTCAAATTAGCCTGGAATTCGAGAATAACGGGACTAAATACTTGTTAGAAAAGGATTTTGATAAAGGGACTGTCAGATTTATCAGCGAGGATGGACGAGAAGAGCTTGACACTTTCAAAGAGATTTCAGAGAAAATGGCTGGGCATCTAGGCACAAAATCTTGTGGTTTGTTTCTTTGCTCTTCTTGTATCCGCCAGTCCCAGGTAAGTGAAATCGAGTCGGGCAAGAAAGAGATTAGTGAGAATTTAGAAGAAGTTGTTAGTGGGGGTAAGGAAAGCACTCTTGCTGGGCAGGTCATACAGAAGTTGGACAGTAAAATTACTGAGATGAAGAAGGGATTGGATAGACAAGCAAAAAACCCAGGTATATTAGCCAGTCTGAAAAGTGAAATAGAGCATGTTTCACGGAGGCATAGTGAGGTCAAGGAAGAAGTTTCCAGAGTCGAGGCAGTAAAGCTTAAGTTAATGGAAACGAAAAGGCAACTGGCTGAAATTAAGGAGCAGTATGAAAATGCCAAAGCCTTGCTAGAGAAAAACAAGCGACGTATCGAGATTGAGGCGTCTATTCAGAAATTAACCAAGGACTACGACAGTGTAGAAACCTCGCTCGGTAAGATAAAGAAATTGATTCAGGACTCCGAAGGAGCAGACAAAGCAATCAGTTCCCTCGAAGGATTCAGAGATAAGCAACAAGTTGCAGGAGTTAGAAAAGACTTAAATACAATTCAAAATAGACGTGACATTATTGAGAAGGACTTAGCCCAAAGGGAAGAGGAGCTAGCTCTGGCGAAGAAAAAATGGGAGGAACGGAAATTCGCTGCGTTCTTCGGCTCAGGGAAAGGGTTAGCCGTTGCCTTAGCTATATTGGCAGGCGGCATCATTGGAGTTATAGCGGGGCTGTCATATTTTTTGAGCTTAATAATCTTAGGTGCAGTCCTTGTTGCGATAGCTGTAAGGGCAAAGGTCAGTACCATACGGGATAGGACCAACATTGCAGTTGTTCAAGAGCGAATCCAGAAAATGAAGGATGCTCTCGTTGACCTCCACAAGGAAGAGCACGAATTGTTGGCTAAAGTGAAATGTACCACGGTTGTAGAGTTCAATCAGAAAGAAAGAAAGTTTTACGATTGTCTAGATAAGAAAGCCTCAGCAGAGCTACAGTTGCAGGGAATGCTGGACAGCAAAACAGTTGAGGAGCTTGAGAAACAAAAGCGGGAGATAGCAAGGAAGCTGGCAACCGAAGAGGCGAATCTTACTGATGATTTGAAGCAAACACGTTTAAGCCAGGAAAAGTACGTAGAGTTAGAAAGAAAAGTTCAGAATTTGGAAAAACGCCAAGCTGACTTAGAAGACCAAAAAAGGCGCTGCGAAATAACAATCGAGCAAGCTAGATTCAATATAGAGGACCAAATTAGCCTGGAGGAAGAATTGGAGCGACTTCGAGACTCATTGAAGTGTGAAGAAAGGAAAATGAAAGCTTATGAGATTGCCAAAGAATTTATCTCTAAAGCAAGAACTGAGATTCTTTCATCAGCAGGGGAAATCTTGGAAAAAGAAATCCAGAAATGTCTGGCTATCTTCACCAACGACAAATATAAGTTGGTAAAAGTTAACAAAGAAGACTTGGAATTCTGGGTATATTCAGACGAGAAAGGTGACTGGGTTAAACCTGAAGAACTAAGTGGTGGAGCGATTGACGAGTTCTACCTGGCTTTTCGTTTGGCCTTAGTAAAGTTGATATTTCAGGACAAGAAACCGCCTTTGTTGCTGGATGACCCTTTTGTTAATTTTGATTCAGTTCGGCTGTCGAAGACACTAAATTTTTTAAAAACATTGGCCAGCGAGTATCAAATCATTATATTCACGCTAAGCGATTCATATGATAAGGTAGCTGACAATATCATCTTACTAGGTGACAAATAGATGTTATTGTGGTTAACTTAAGGTTTGCTACACAAGCACAATCCTTATATCAAAAAACGAAACACGAGAGAGGTAAATTATGGAATTTGATATAGCAGTTCTACCAGGTGATGGCATTGGTCCTGAGGTAGTAGATCAGGCACTCAAGGTTTTGCGGGCTGTAAGCAAAAAATTTGGACATCGTTTTCGCTTTCATGATGGTCTTGTTGGAGGGGTTGCTATAGATGCCTTAGGCACAGCATTAAGTGACGACACTTTAGAGATGTGTAAGCAATGTGATGCTGTGCTACTCGGTGCTGTAGGTGGTTACAAATGGGACAACCCTCAGGCAAAAGTTCGGCCAGAAGATGGACTCCTAGCTTTGCGCAAAGGATTGGGAGTGTTTGCCAACCTGCGTCCGGTGAAGGTTTTCTCTATGCTGGTGGACTCTACTAATCTCAAGCCAGAAGTAGTTAAAGGAGTAGATTTAGTAGTGGTCAGAGAACTTACCGGTGGACTTTACTTTGGTCAGCCCAAAAAACGGTGGCAAACTCCCGAAGGGCGTCAGGCTGTAGATACTTTAGCTTATTCTGAAGCAGAGATTAAGCGGATATTGAGAGTGGGCTTTGAATTGGCTCGCAGCCGTCGAAAGAAACTGACCTCCGTAGATAAAGCTAATGTTTTGGAGTCATCCCGACTATGGCGTCAGATCGCTATAGAGCTTTCTGCCGATTATCCTGACGTTGAGCTTCAGCATATGCTGGTGGATGCCTGTGCTATGAGGCTAATTCAGCGTCCCAGCGAATTTGATGTCCTGGTCACCGAAAATATGTTTGGCGATATACTCACTGACGAAGCTTCCATGCTGGCTGGCTCCATGGGTATGCTCCCTTCGGCTAGTTTAGCAGGAATTCCTAAAGGAAAAACCTTTGGCTTATATGAGCCGATTCATGGCAGCGCTCCCAGTCGAGCCGGGCAAAACCTGGCTAACCCTATTGCCACTATTTTGAGTGTAGCTATGATGCTTCGTTATTCCTGTGCCCTGGAAACTGAAGCTCAGGCTGTAGAGAATGCAGTCCTGGCTGTCCTCGAGCAAGGTTATCGAACTTACGATATAATGTCAGAGGGCAAAACCAAGGTAGGGACAAAAGAAATGGGCGACTTAGTTGCCCAGAAGATCTAAGGGAGTTTTTCGTGCCCAGAGTGCAGCTTTATGATACCACCCTGAGAGATGGAGCCCAACAAGAAGGTATTTCTTTTTCCATCGAAGACAAGTTGAAGATTTGCCAGAAACTCGATGAACTGGGCATCCATTTCATTGAAGGCGGTTGGCCAGGCTCAAATCCCAAGGACACCGAATTCTTTGCTCAGGCGCAGAATTTGCGTCTTAAGTATTCTACGCTGGTAGCTTTTGGCAGCACTCGGCACCCGGATTCGCTGGCGAAAAAAGACCCTAACCTTCAAGCTTTGATTCAAGCTGAAACCAAAGTGGTCACCATTGTGGGAAAAGCCTCGGATAAGCAAGTGACCAAGGTTCTTAAGACAACACTGGACGAGAATCTCAACATGATCACAGATTCCATAATCTACCTCAAGTCGAAAGGGCTACGGGTCTTCTTTGACGCCGAGCATTTCTTCGATGGTTATAAAAGTAATCCTGAATATTCTTTGCAAGTGGTTACAGCAGCAGCTAAAGCTGGCGCCCAGTGTGTCGTTCTTTGTGATACCAACGGTGGCACCCTAACGCAGTATATAGTAGCAGCTATTAAAGCCGTTCAAGAACGTTTCGCCTCACTTGCTATGACCGCGGTTTCTTTGGGCATTCATGCGCACAACGACAGCGAACTTGCTGTAGCTAATTCTTTGGCTGCTGTGCAAGCAGGAGTTACTCAAGTTCAAGGGACTATTAATGGCTATGGTGAGCGGTGCGGAAATGCCAACCTATGTTCCATCATACCCAATTTGAAGCTAAAAATGGGTATTGACTGTGTGGCGAACAAGCAGTTGAGCAAACTAAGCGAGGTTTCTCGCTATATATCAGAACTGGCTAACCTGCCTCATAATGACCGACTTCCTTATGTTGGTGATGACGCCTTTACCCATAAGGGTGGGCTGCATGTATCGGGACTAATGAGGTGGGAAGATAGTTACCAGCATATAAATCCAAAGTTGGTGGGCAATCGCCCACATGTAGTAGTCTCTGAACTGGCTGGGAAAAGCAGTATTATCTTTAAAGCCAAAGAACACAAGTTGCCTGTCCCGAAAGGCAAACGAATTGAAGAAGTGCTTAAACAAATCAAACTGTTGGAAAAACAAGGTTTTCAATATGATGTCGCCGAAGCATCCTTTGAGCTTTTGCTCCGTCGTGCTCAGCCAGATTACCAGCCACCTTTTGAGCTGGTGGATTTCATAGTGGTAGTGGAAAAGCGGCGTCGCCTACCCACCAAAGGCAACCAAGAGGAAACATTAGCAGAGGCTACCATTAAAGTAAGGGTGGATGATAGTATAGTGCATACGGCTGCCGAAGGCGACGGTCCAGTGAATGCCCTTGATCAAGCTCTGCGTAAAGCTTTGCTTGAGTTCTACCCTGACCTGACGGCTGTAAAGCTTATTGACTATAAGGTGCGCATCCTAGAGGAAACTGCCGGCACTGCAGCACAGGTTCGTGTGCTTATTGAATCGAGCGATGGTAAGGAAAATTGGCGGACAGTGGGCAGCTCCACCAACATCATCGAGGCTAGCTGGCTGGCTCTAGCTGACAGTATCGAGTACTGGCTGATAAAGCGGACTGGCAAAGCGAAGAGCTGACTTCCATTGCGTGTCTGCGGTCGCTGCACAAAATTGCTCCTTAGAAGAGAAGGAATAAACTGCCAAGGATAAACCAGCAGACAATCTTCATTTTAATGCCATGTCTTTGAGCTATAAATTTCGCGATTTCTTCTCGCCCGCTAGGCGGACAAAAATCCTCCGTCAACAGGTATGAGTGCTCCGTGAACATAGCTGGACAAATCGCTGGCCAGAACCACAGCAATACGAGCCACTTCATCCGGTTGTCCACCCCTTCTCAGTGGCAATCTCATGGCGAATTCTAGACCCGTTTTAACGAGGCCCATCTTAAAGTGGGCGACTTCTTTGGCAACAGCCTTTGTTCCAGGGGTTGTTATGCCTCCGGGTAAGATTACATTTATCCTGAAACCATTTTTGCCGTACTGTTTGGCTAGACCCCTTGTCAAGGCAATGACTCCCATCTTGCTAATGTCGTAGGGGATCACATCTTCTGCGAAAGGCAGAATGGCTTCAATAGAGCCGATATTTATAATTACCCCTCCCTTTTTTAATCTCTTTTTTATCATGTGCTGGCACATCAAAAAAGCTGACTTCAAATTTACGTCTATCACCCTTTTAAGAAAAGCATCATCTACTTCTAGGAAATTCTTGAAAGGATATATCCCAGCGTTGTTTACTAGTATGTCAGGCTCTATTCCCTTTAGTTTTTCCCATAAAGCATCTATCTCCTCTTCATTTGAAACATCTACTTTATAGATGTCTATCCCCGACTTGAATCGCGAAAGCTCCTTTTTTACGAGCTCTAGCCCTTTTATGTTCATGTCTACCAGTTGTAAGCCCGCACCCGCCTCTGCAAACCTGTAGGCCATAGCCTTGCCGATGCCAACCGCAGAGCCGGTAATCAAGGCTCTCTTTCCTTCCAATGAAATAAGCTCGGATAAAGGTTTCAATTCTTTCATGCTGTCAAACCATTTTTCTCATCGCTGTTTTTCCATTATACCACTAGTGAGAGCACTATCCGAAGACTGCTGCAAAATACTTGGTAAAGGAAAGGGAGAGGAAGGCTCTTGCTACTGCTCCTGATTTTTGTAGTTGCTCCGATGAAATCGGGGCACAAGCACCCAATGAACTGCCGAGGCGTGAAGGAATCCCTTCCTTCACACAATCTTGGTTAGTAGGTGAGAAGAATTAAATTTCTCTTTTCTTTTGTTTAGAGTTTGGGATTTTGTTCTTTTAGCATCTGGATTTTAGCCAATCCAAGACAAAAGCCATGGCTGACTTTTCTAGGCGCATCTTGTGCTTGGCACCAGGCATTATTTTTAGCTCTTTGGGCTCTTTAGCTTTCTGGTAGAGCCTGTGAGCATGCTCTACAGGTATTAGCTCGTCAGCATCTCCGTGAACCAGCAGCACAGGGCGGGGCGAAATTCTATCAATCCACTTGATGGGCGAAACTACTTCAAATCCCTTTTCCCATTCCTCTACCGAAGGAGGGAAGCTTTTATCCCGAATAGCTCCAATGCGGCGAAGGCGTTCTATGGTCTCACCGGGATTTTCCTTTTGCGATAGGCTGCGGAAATCGGCAGGGCAGGCACAGGCTGCTACCACGGAAACCCTTGGGTCATGGGCAGCAACATAGACGGAGACCGCTGCTCCACCACTAAATCCGAGCAAGCAAATGCGAGTCTTGTCTCCCTCCTCCAGTTCGGTCAGGAAATCAAGCGCAACTTGCAAATCGCGTGTCCAGCCCAGTATGTCCAGGTTGCCCTGACTCTTCCCCGTGCCGCGGAAGTTGAATATCAAGGTGGCAAAGCCAGCTTGGCAGAAACGCTCCCCCAGCATGGCATAGCCTTTGTCCTTAGGGTCGGGGGGAGCAGCCGGAATGCCATGACAGATGCACAGCACAGGACAAGGCTTGCTTGCTGATGGAACACGAAGCTCACCCACAATTTCGAGTCCGTCGGATTGCAGGTGTACTTCGTTTATCTCCATTCTTCCAGAGGCTAGAAATAGTAAGTTTGCCTTCTTTTCTTAAGAACGAGACCTGCTATGAGCCCGAACAGCAACCCACCCAGATGAGCCTGCCAGGCTATCTGAGGCAGAAAGGACAGGAAAAGAAAGATTATGACCGCCGCCCACAGCGGCACGGGGATAGGGATGGGGAATATGAGGACTGGCAGTCTTGGGACCATGACCGCCAGGGCTCCACCCAGTGCGTAGATAGCTCCCGAGGCACCGATCCCCGTGGAAAAAGGATGCGCAAACAGGACGAAAAAGATATTTCCCACTAATCCTCCCAAGAAGAATACCAGAAGGAAACTTTTCTCCCCCGTTGCCCGGATGAGAAAGCTTCCGAGAAAATACAAACTTATCATATTAAATAGAATGTGCGCAAAATCGGCATGGACAAATATGTTAGTTATGATAGTCCAAGGTCGTTGAGCCACCAGAACAGGTGTTAGACCCAGGTAAGAAATAAGAGGACTATGTGCTGCAACGCCCCGACCTGTTAGCAGTTCCAGCAAAAACATCAAAATATTCAGAGCTACCAGGAGCCACAAAGCGGTCAAATTGACAGCACGATAAATTCGCATTAGCCAATTATAGGTAAAACCGTTCGCTGATTCAACAAAGAGTATACGACTGTTGTAATGTTTGCTGCAATAAGTCTATAATAGGCAAAGTATCTGAACCGCGAAGACAGTTTTGCAGGGGAGTATACTTGAGCGAGCAAGCCCCACAACAGAAAAGAAGATTTCTGCCAACAATCATAGTGGGAATAATTCTGGGAGCTCTCTGCGCGTTCTCCTTATATGTGCGTATAGTCTTGCCCTATGACGCTATCTTTGTCAATAATGGCACGTGGGTCTGGTTTCGAGAGACCGACGCCTACTACTATTTGCGTCACATAGAAAATATCCTGCACCACTTTCCTCACTACAATACTTTTGACCCGTATCAGCTCTATCTCGGAGGGACAGGGGCCGGAGGAATTGCTCGCCCGTTTTTCGCCTGGCTTGTAGCCGGCGTAATTCTTATTGTTAGTGGCGGCTCCCCTACGCCGCGCATCATAGAGGTAGTGGCTGCCTACATGCCCGCCATTCTCGGTACTTTGACACTTTTTCCTGTGTACTTCATTGGCAAGAAACTCTTTAACCGGTGGGCAGGTGTGATTTCGGCTGCCCTAGTGATTATCTTGCCGAGTGAATTTCTGCACCGTTCTCTGCTAGGCTTCACGGATCACCACGTCGCTGAGGTCTTGTTTAGCACTACCTCCATGCTCTTTCTGATAATGGCTATCAAGGTGGCTCGCGAAAGAGACATCTCGTTTTCACACATTCTGAATAGGGACTGGAGCATCACCAGAAGGCCGCTCATGTACACATTGCTTGCCGGCATTTTCTTGGGCATTTACCTGCTTAGCTGGGTGGGTGGATTGCTGATGATATTCGTCATATTCGCGTATTTGGTGATTCAGTTCATCGTAGACCACTTGACGCGCAGGTCAACTGATTATCTATCTATTATAGGCACCCCACTTTTCCTTGTTGCTTTCCTCATGGTGCTTCCCGTGCTGGGCGCAGAAAGATTGGATATCTTCTATCTCATCTCAATGCCAATCGCAATGATAGTACCGATGGTCTTGAGTATTATCTCACGATTTATGGTTGGCAAGAGACTCAAGCCCGTTTACTATCCTTTGACTCTGTTGGGCATCGCTGGAATCGGGCTGGCTGCTTTGCGTGCTGCCAATCCTATTCTATTTGCAAATCTGCTCGGGCTGTTCAGAATCTTCACGCCAACCGGTGCAGCATTAACTATAAGCGAGGTGCAGCCCTTCTCTCTCGAAATGGGGCGGTTCAGTTTTACCACGTCCTTCTTCATCTCATTTATCTCCCTAGCCATGCTAATTTACGCGGTTACTAGAAGACAAGATGCCGACAAAATTCTCTTCTTGGTCTGGTGCATACTAATGTTGATGGCAATGCTGGGGCAGCGCCGCTTCAGTTACTACTATACTGTGAACGTTGCTTTACTTACAGGATACTTCTCCTGGAAGATGCTGGATATTGCTGGCTTAGACAAATTGCTCACCAAGTCCAGGATAGTAGAGACTGCCAAGAAATTCAAAAAGAAAGTAAAGAAGGACAAGGAGAAGACGAAGGCTAGAATATTTGTGCGACCCAGGCGTGCATGGGCAAGAGTCATCGTTGTTGGAATAATCCTATTCGTTGTCGTCATTCTACCCGCTGCTTACAGGGCAACAGTATTTGCTGGTTTGCAAAATCAAGTTATGGACGAAGGATGGTATACTTCCTGCCTATGGTTAAAAGACAACACGCCCGACCCGTTTGGTGACTTCGGCGACCCAGACTTCTACTATGCTCTATATCCGCCGCGCGACGAGTTCCAATATCCTGACTCCGTTTATGGCTGCTTGTCTTGGTGGGACTATGGACACTTCATAATGCGCCTAGGTCATCGCATACCTAACGCCAACCCCGGTCAGGCTGGAGCTGTCGAAGCTGGGAAGTTTTTCATTGCTCAGAACGAAAGCGCAGCTCAAGAAATTGTGGAACGGTATGGCTTGCGTACGAAGTATGTGATGATTGACTATATGATGGCACTGCCATCCAAGTTCTATGCCATGGCAGAATGGGCTGGCAACAAGAGCAGTAACTTCTATGAGCTCTATTACTTACCTTCTCAGGGAGGCGGGAGAATTCTATTCTATCCTGCTTACTACAGTTCCATGGTGGTCAGACTCTATAACTTCGATGGCAAAGCTGTAAGTCCAACGCGGCCAATAGTTATATCCTATGTGGAAAAAGAGTACCAAGGGCAGAAATATAAAGAGATTGTGTCGGGACAATACTTTTCTACTTATGCAGAAGCTCAAGCTTTCGTCGCCAACCAGACATCCGGAAATTACAAAATAGTGGGAGATGACCCATTTGCTAGCATCGTGCCTCTAGAGGAAGTGAAGTGCTACAAACTCATACACTCGTCTAGTGCCACGGTAACGGTATGGGGACAAGTGCTACCCAGTGTGAAGATTTTTGAGTATATCCAGCCAGGTCAACCTCTTGAATAAGAGCATGACTACCATTATCGGTGCTGCCTGTTAACCTCTAGTGCACTCTGTACTGAATATAGCGGGTGTGGTCACAGACAAGGTGGTAGAATATTAGCACCAATAAAGCACTGGCATCGAAAATGAAAGCATTGATACTGGCTGGCGGCAAGGGGACAAGGCTTAAGCCACTGACCAATACCATGGCTAAGCAGCTCATCCCCGTGGCTAATAAACCAATACTTTACTATGTGCTGGAGCAGGTCGTCGAGGCAGGCATAACAGACATCGGCATTATCATCTCACCGGAGACAGGACAGGGAATAAAGGAAGTCGTGGGAGATGGTTCGAAGTGGAATGCTCAAGTTACTTACATTCTACAGCCTGAACCATTGGGGTTAGCTCACGCCGTCAAGACAGCTCGAGATTTCCTGGGTGATTCTTCTTTCCTGATGTTCTTGGGTGATAATTTGATTCAGGGTGGTGTCAAGAGCTTTGTCAAGGAATTCACTGCTAACAAGTTTGATGCTCTCGTTCTGCTTAAAGAAGTCCCTGATCCGCGCTTGTTTGGTGTTGCTGAACTGAACGAAAAAGGTGAGATAATGAGGATTGTAGAAAAGCCTCGTGAGCCAAAAACGAATCTGGCTGTGCCCGGCGTTTACCTGTTCACCAAAGATGTGCACCAGGCAATAGACAGGATTAAACCTTCCTGGCGGGGCGAACTGGAAATAACTGACACTATCCAGCAGCTGATAGATTCGGGCAAAAAGGTGCACAGTCATATCCTGACCGGCTGGTGGCTGGACACTGGTAAGAAAGACGACCTTTTGGAAGCTAATCGCATCGTTCTGGATGAGTTTGTGAGGCGGGACTTCAGAGGCAAGATTGACGTTGCCAGCAAGATAGCGGGCAGAGTCGAAATTGGAGAGGGAACGAATGTGGAAAACAGCACGATACGCGGGCCGGTTTCCATCGGCGACAACTGTCATATCAAAGATTCTTACATTGGCCCTTTCACCAGCATTGCGGCTGGGACAACCATCGAGTGCTCTGGAGTCGAGCATTCTGTTATTCTGGAAAAGTGTACTATCCGTAACATCGAGCGTCTCAGTGACTGCGTCATCGGACGATGTTCGGTAGTGACCAAGCGGGGAGAAGGCTTCAAAGCAACCACGCTCTTCGTCGGGGATGATGCTCGAGTGGAGCTTTGAGTGAGCGCACACATAGGCTGCTGTTCCAATTGGGAAAGTGAAAGGAGAAAACGAGAGAATGATGAAGAGGTATCACTTAGAGGGGGTTAGAACCTACGAGCTTAATGTCATACCGGATGAGCGGGGTTTCTTCGCTGAAGCTCTGAGACAAGATTGGCAGGATTTTATTGACGAGTGGATTACTCAGGTGAATCTGAGCTATAGCTATCCGAGTATGGTCAGAGCTTGGCATAAACACACCCGCGGTCAGATAGACTATTTTCTGGTGGTAAAGGGTGCTATGAAGATATGCGCCTACAATGAGGAAACAAGACAGCTCGTCGAGGTTGTTGCTAGTGGAGAAAAGCCTATGCTGGTAAGGATACCCGGTCTCTACTTGCATGGCACCAAGACGGTCAGCAGTGAACCATCACTTACGGTTTACTTTGTAACGAGGCTTTATGAGTACAAGAATCCCGACGAAGTTCGCAGACCATGGAACGATCCCAGTATTGTCCCGTTGGAGATAAACGGCAACAGGGGCGACCCCAGGGTGAACAAACCATGGGATTGGTTTTACCCGCCACACAAATAGGAGTAAAGGAGGAAAGAATGAGCATATTCTCTATGTTCCTGAGGGCTTTGCTCATGGTTTCTGTGTCCTTTCCAAAATTGCCGAGGTCATATATAAAACCACCGATGTCTACTCAGCTGAATCTGAAGCTGGTATTATCTGGAATGATGCAGACTTGAATATCGAGTGGCCTATTAAGGAACCGATTCTATCCGAAAAAGACAAGAAATTGCCTACTCTAAAGAACGCAAATATCAGGTTCTATTACGGGAGGGAAGTAAAATGAAGCTCCTTGTCACGGGCGGCGCTGGCTTCATCGGCAGCAACTTTATCCGTTATGTGTTAAAAGAACATCCTGATTGGGAGGTAACCAATCTGGACAAGCTCACCTATGCCGGCAACCTCGAGAACTTGAAGGATATTGAAGACAATCCCCGATATCACTTCATTAAAGGAGATATAGCTGATAGAGAACTGATCAACAATCTTCTGCAAGACGGGTTTGATGCTGTTATGAACTTTGCTGCTGAGTCTCATGTTGACCGCAGCATTTTAGATGCTTCGCCCTTCATTGAGACCAACATCAAAGGCTCTCAAGTTTTGCTTGAAGGAGCACGTCAATACAGGGTCGGAAGATTTGTCCAGGTATCTACGGACGAAGTCTATGGCTCCATAGAGAAGGGTAAGTTTACCGAGAAATCACCCCTGGCTCCCAGCAGCCCTTACGCTGCCAGCAAAGCTGCTGCCGACCTCTTGTGCCACGCTTACTGGAAGAGTTACCAGCTCCCTGTAATTATCACTCGCTGCTCTAATAACCTGGGACCGTTTCAGTTTCCCGAAAAGCTCATCCCTCTGGCCATAACCAATGCATTGGAGAATAAGCCGATTCCCGTCTACGGAGATGGACTGAATGTGCGGGACTGGATTTATGTTGCCGACCACTGCCGCGCCTTGGACATAGTTCTCCAGAGAGGAAAACTTGGGGAGGTCTACAATATCGCTGCCAATCAAGAGAAAACGAACCTGGAGCTAATACATCGCCTTCTAGATATCATGGGTAAGCCCCGCGAACTCATAACCTTTGTTGCTGACCGGCCTGGTCATGACCGCCGTTATGCTCTGGATATAACCAAAATAACTCGAGAATTCAACTGGAAGCCTATTTATTCCTTTGAGAAAGCGCTCACTACCACCGTTGACTGGTATATAAATAATAAAGCTTGGTGGCGCAAGATAAAAAGTGGCGAGTACGCCAAATACTACGAGAGAATGTATTCTCATAGATGAAAGTCTTAGTCACGGGTGCTAATGGGCAACTGGGCACCGACCTTTGTAAAGTCCTTCGAGATTTCGAACTTATCCCGCTCACCCATAAAGACATCGAAATCAGCGACATGAATTCGGTGAGGCAGGCATTCAACAAATATAAACCTGACATAATCATAAATACCACTGCCTATGTTCGGGTTGATGATTGTGAGGAGAATCCAGATAGAGCCTTCCAAGTCAATGCTGTGGGCGTGCGCAATGTCGCTGTCGTTGCTCAAGAACTCGGAGCCCGGCTGGTCCACATCAGCACCGACTACGTCTTCGGCGGCGAAGCTGAGCCAAGGACGAGTCCTTATACAGAATTTGATACGCCTATTCCTGCCAATCTGTACGGCAGATCCAAGCTGGCTGGTGAGAACCTTGTTCGCCATTTTTGTCTGAGGCACTTCATCGTCAGGTCTTCGGCGCTTTTCGGCATTGCCGGCTCCAGTGGCAAGGGCGGCAACTTTGTGGAGACCATGCTCAGGTTAGGCAGAGAACGAACTGAGCTCAGAGTGGTCAATGACCAGGTGTTTTCACCCACATATACGAAGGATCTAGCTCGCAAGA
>Ga0209721_1001121_pt1 | contig 21061 bp, 23 predicted proteins | sample TshhotsprinmetaG_FD_184139 | JGI IMG/M metagenome (GOLD analysis project Ga0209721, IMG submission 184139) | Hot spring microbial communities from South Africa to study Microbial Dark Matter (Phase II) - Tshipise hot spring metaG (SPAdes)... | ecosystem: Environmental > Aquatic > Thermal springs...
AAACTTTTCCCTGTAATTGTTTTTATAGATACTGGGTTCCCAAACAACTTTGCGTCTACTTCTGGTTCTGTGATTGGAATTTCTGTTTTAACATTTGACTCGCCAAATTTATAAATAAGCAGGGCAACTATTATTCTCTCACGAACTGAACCAACCTCCATCCCGGTTTTGCCTGCTCTTGAACTTTCCAATTCTGCAAGCTGGAACAAGTAAGGCAAACGCCTTTTTATTTTATCGACAAGATTTACATCTTCAAATATCTCTATCAAGCTGCCGGACATTATTTATTACCCTCAAGAATTCATTTACACATTGGCTTAAAACAATTAATGATCTGCAGGGTGTAATTTGTAAAAATCCTACCTATTCGGTTGATTTTTGTCAATGGTTACATCACGGAGAACAGCTTCGTTAGTTTGATGAGGGTGGGGAAGTGACGGAGCATGCCTTTGATGAGGAGTTGTCGGGCAATGAGTTTCTTGAGGACCTTTAAACCATTTACGTCAAAAAAGTATGGAAGACCGAATTTGATCTTCAGAAGGCATAAATCAAGCACGGTTGCTGAATCGGCGATGATATGTAGGTTGGGCTGAATCATTGGGTTTCCTGAAGAGATGATCATCTCACCCTGTTTAAATCCCAATTCCACAGCACTCTGGATGTCAGGAGACTCTATCATTACTCTTATTTTTAAAGATTTAAGAAGTTTTATTCTCTCCGGATGTTGATTCAGGTTCTGCTGGATGAGTTCGGAGAGCATCACGGCAAGGCCGTTATCGCTGGCTTCTTGGAGTAGGGTTATTGGCGGATTCATAATAGAATGGGTGCCACTGACGAATTTATGGTTGCAACTGAAATTAACTCCCCTTCCCTCTTAACCTAAGGGGGGTGACTTCCCCTCCTCTTAAAATAAGGGAAGGATGGATGGGAGACGGATTCAAAATGCCTTTTGATATACTTTTAAGACCTCTTCGGAATCGAAGATCGGTTTGGGATTATAAACGATTGCTCCATCCATCAAGGCGTCATTGGCGCATTGAGCCAGACCGGATTCATCCACATTGACCTCTCTTAGGGATTGCGGCATTCCCAATGCCTTTGTAAACTCCCATATAGCAATGGCCGCTTGTTCTGCTGCTTTCAAAGGGTCCATTCCTTTAACCTCTTTGCCCATGGCTTCAGCAATCAAGGCATAAAGATCAGGGCAGGCGTCAAGATTGTACAGAATGCAATGGGGCAAGAGGATGCTGTTAGCAACCCCGTGAGGCACACCAAATCGTGCACCAATACAGTGGGCAAGAGCATGAACCATTCCCACTTGAGCATTTGAGAAAGCAGCTCCTCCAATGGTTGCAGCAATAAGCATCTGACCTCTGGCAACGATATCCTCTCCGTTTTGCATGGCCCTTGGAAGAAATTCCTTGATCAGCCTTATCCCATGAAATGCCAACCCATCTGCAATCGGTTCTCTCTGCAAAGAGTGGATGGCTTCAATGCAGTGGCATAGAGCATCCATTCCTGTAGCAGCAGTAAGGCTCTTAGGCATTCCAACTGTCATGTTCGGGTCGAGGATAGCAACGTTTGGGACGAGAAAGTTGTCTGCAAACAGTAATTTCCGGTTCTGATCATGATCCTTGATTACAGCTGCATAGGTAACCTCACTTCCTGTCCCTGCGGTTGTGGGGATGACGATATGCGGCATAAGAGGACTTCCAAGTATATTGATCCCCGAATAATCTTCCAACCTTCCTCCTTTAGATAAACAGATTGCCATTCCCTTAGAAGTATCAATGGCGCTTCCTCCTCCGACGCTGACGAGGATATCTGCTCCAAGAGCTCTTCCATATTCTGACCCAGTATTGACAATATGCACTCCAGTGTCAGGGGTGACATCCGAGAAGATGCCGACACATCTGGTACCCATGGCTTTGCGCACGATATTGACGAGGTTGGTTTTGACGAGGTCCCGATCCGTCACAATCAATGCCCTCGTTCGCTTTAACTCGTCCACTTCCATTCCAACTTCTTTGGCTGTGCCTGGTCCAAATACGATCTTGGTAGGAAGCCTGAAAATAAAATTGAGATTTTTAGAATAGTTCATTGGGGGTTTTCCTTATTCGTCAATGAATTGGGTGTCCACTTTTGATGCGCATTGCACTAGGTCCTGAGAAGCCTTCACATAACGGACAATTGTCGGCAGATCGCCTTTCAATTTCAGTTTGCCCTGCATCATCCCCTGAACAGGGTCAAGCTCGCCCAAGACAACCTGCTTCCATCTCGAATAGTCACCGGAGATGACAAAGGGAGCTTTTTGAGCCTCTTCCAGAGAAACGATCTTGATCGCTTCGCATACGCCTTTATGCAGACCTAACCAAATTCCCACATCCTTCTCAATGCCGATCGAAGGATTGGCCGTCACCACCAAACAGACCGGCCCCGCCGTCCAGGTAGACCCTGATTGTTTGTAGGCATCGCTCGTATTAATTGCCTTCTGGTATTCCTTGATCCACTCTTCGCTCGGAAACTTGTATGCCATCTTACACCTCCTTAATCGATTCTTGAGATTATGTCCTTAAGACCGGCTGCCTCAAGGGTTCCTCTTTTGGGCCGTCCCATCTCATCCAGCCCGCGCAATTCGTAATACTCCTTTAACATTAGGTCCATGTCAGGGATACACCCCTCGTGAGAAAGGGACGTCAATAGCCTTTTAGGAAGTCGATCATGCTCTCGCCTTATTCCCATGATGGCGTTGATCGTCCTTTTTAGAAGATTGATCCGTTCCCCAGACTCTAAAAGTTCCCTCACATCAAAATGATTGAATCCTGTGGTCACCCGCAACATATCTACAAAGTCCGTTGCAGAAAGGCATCCCAATACAAAGATACAGAGGCAGGCAGAATTGCAAGGAACCCCCAGGTTTTCAGAAATCAGGTACATCTGGGCCTTGCCATCGCTTAAAGGACCTTTATAGCTCGACTTTAGCCCTACCTCTGGATAAGCAGACATCCCCTGTTCAATATAGAGTGTCATGTGTTGAAGATGGCATGCGCCCCTTGTTGAAACAGCATAGGCCAGACCCATGCCGTGGAATCCTCTTGGATCATGCATGGGAGCCTCAAGCCCCTTCACCTCAACTAAGAATTCCTTTGCTCCCTTACCAAAAATCTTTGCTGCCTCCCTTGAACCTTCGGCAAGAATGGCACCGATTCCTTTTCTTGTCGTGATCATTTCGATCAGTTTCAGGGCTGGATCAATCTCTCCCCATCTCAATTCAAGGCCATCGGTATCCTGTTTTGAGATGATCCCTCTTTCAAAACACTCATAAGCAAAGGCTATGACCGATCCACAGGAAATAGTATCAAGACCAGCCCTGTTGCAGAGTTCATTCGCCTTGATCACGCCTGCAAGGTCCTTGTTCAGGATCATCGTGCCAAAGGTGCAGCAGGTCTCATATTCGGGTCCAGGACCTTCCTCGGTTCGATAAGGGCCATCCTCTACACAGATTACGCGTTTACAAGCAATGGGGCAGGCATAACAGGAATGGACTCTCTTGAGATATCTCTCTGCCAGAACAGGGCCGCCCAGATTTGCCGAAAGGTCAAAATCAGGCGGGAAGGTCCAGTTCTTGATCGGGACATCCTGGGTCATCATTCCAAGGTCCATGCCTGCATCGGTTCCCATCTGTCTAAGAGCCTGAGCAGGAACGGCTTCGTTTACTTTTTTAATCAAAACTTGTCTAAGTCCTTTGTATTCATCTGCAAGGGCTGGTTCACATGTCCCTCTTCCACGAACAACGATCGCCTTCAGTCTTTTTGAACCCATCAGGGCGCCCATTCCAGTCCTTCCTGAAAAATGGCCCTTGTCATTTCCAATTCCCGCAAACCTGACCAGGTTTTCGCCGGCTCTTCCAATGGCAAAAACTTTTGCATGTCTTCCACCCTTGTGTCTGGCCTTGAGAATGTCTGTGACCTGATAAATATCCTTTCCCCAGAGGTCTGAAGCATCGAGAAGCTGGCTATGGGAATCTTCGATCAGAAGATAACAGGGCTTTTCAGAGACGCCCTTGAATATAACCCCATCCCAGCCGGCCATCTTCAATTCAGCCCCGAAATTGCCACCGCAGGCCGATTCCCCCCAGATTCCGGTGAGCGGAGACTTTCCGCAGGCAACAAACCTCGATGTTCCAGGCAAAGCAGTGCCGGTGAGTGGTCCACACATGATGATGAGCGGGTTATCCGGTGAGAGTGGATCAGCCCTTAGATCAAACCGATCGAGAAAGAGTTTTGCCGCAATACCACTTCCACCAATGAATCGCCTTTTATCTTCATCGGCGACATCAGTCACCTCTATTCGAGACGCAGACAAATCGATCTCAAGGATTCTGTTCTTATATCCTCCCATGGGATCTCCAAAAGGTTTAATTAAGATACCAGAAATGCCGTTTTTGTCAATTTATTTAATCTGTTATCAGCCGAGCTTCATACGGAGGACTTTTTAACGAAATAAACGAAAGGGATCCAAAAACGACAAGGCTATTCCCAGCCTACCTAATCCCCAGTAGATAACCATTCCCAGGATCACGGATCCCCATAGGCTCTTTGCTTTCCATGCAAAGAGAAAAACTGGAATGGCGGTCAGGATCGGCTGAGGCTGAATCCTCAATCCCCCTTCCCCATTGAAAAAGAAGATGGGAAAGACAATGGCACTCAAGATGGAGATGGGAAAATATTCCAACCCCTTTTTAACCGTCTCTGGAAGGACCCATCGGTTTAAAAATGCCATGGGCAGAAATCGGGGGAGAAAAGTGACCAGCGCCATCCCTAAGATGAGTAAAACGATCTCTTCTCTCATTATCTCCTCATTGATTCGGAACGAAGACTCCCCTCACCCTTTCCCTCTCCTCCAAGAGACTGTGTCGTAATATGAAAAACTCCGACTTTTTCAAAGGGGGAGAGGCGATCAGGTGGAAAAGATTTAGAGCGGTAACCTTTAAATGTTCAGATTCATACGTATCAACCTTATGAACATATTCGGTTTTATACTGACGACGATTTCCCATTCTCTAAAAGACCCGCATTCTAAATCTTTGGAACCTGATTGCCTTTCCCCTTCTTTGACAATTACGACACAGTCTCCAAGAGGAGAGGGTGGGATTAGGGGGATTTCATTTTTGAACTTTGAACTTTGGAATTAAGATATATGCCTATTCCCGATGCGAGAAGGGCTGTCAGTACGATATACCAATTTCCAGGCAAGACCCATTTGAAAAAGATGGAAAACACCCCTGCGACGACCATGATATAAAAGTGGTGAATTTTTTTGACCTGAAGGATGAGAAGACAGATGAAAAGAGCAGGCAGTGCAAAAGGAATTCCATACGATCTGTGATCGATCAGTCCACCAAACAGTCCCCCTGCTACTGAACCCGTGATCCATGCTACATGAGCGGTGAGTTGAAGCCCAAAGAGATAGTAAGGTTGGTTTTCTATCTTTGCCACGTTCGACATCGCCATAGCAAAAGACTCATCGGTCAACTGGGCGGAGAGAAGACCAAGTGTCCGAAGTCGATTCCGGTAAAAATAGAGAGAGAGGGTTGAACTCATGAGCAGGTGGCGGAGGTTGATAAAAAAGGTCGCAATAACGGTTGGAAACCATGCCATGCCTTTTAGAATCATTTCGATGGCAAGAAACTGACTTGCCCCGGCATAGACAAGGAGGCTCATCAACCCTATTTCAATGGGAGTTAGTCCAGCTTGACGAGCCAAAACCCCAAAGGCCATGCCCACTGGAAGGTATCCTAAAACGATGGGAAGGGCAGCCTTGGCTCCATTTTTGAATTGGCGATCATCCACTCGTAGAAAAGTTTTCCTTAGCTTTATTGAAATAACCGAACTGGAGTCGGGGAAATTCCCTTTTGAGAATTTGAATCATCTTTGAAATCCCAATTCCACTCCCTTTCCCCATCGCATTCAGATAGAGATCTGGGTCAATATTCAGATTGCGCATCTGAATGAGATCGAGCTCCGTCTTCCGGATAAGTCTGATCAATCCTTCGATCTCCTTCTCCCTATCTGTAAATCCAGGAAAAACAAGAAGGTTTATCGAAGTATAGATCCCTTTCTCTTTTGCGATGAGCAGAGAATCCACCACCTTTTTAAAAGTATACCCTTTGGGCTTGTGATAAAGGTTGTAATATGTCGGGTGCGGACTATTGAGGGTTATACGAATGCTGTCGAGTCCAGCATCACAGAGTTTGGCTACCCGATCTGGAAAACTACCATTGGTGTTGAGGTTGATCGTTCCACGGTCTGTTTTACTCCGGAGCTCACGGATTGACTTATCCAGAACCTTCCACTGCATCAAAGGCTCGCCTTCACAACCCTGACCAAAACTGACGATCGCATCCTCTGCCTCTCTCAGATGGGGTAAGGCAACCCCTAAAATTTCATCGGGAGTGGGCACAAAACGGATCCTTTCCATCGAAGCCGGACAGCACTCAGAGGGCTGAAGCGAAATGCAACCGATACAAGCTGCATTGCATGTAGGAGAAGTGGGGATCGGACACTCCCATCTCCGATAGAAGACATTTTTTGCCGCAAAGCAATGATATTCCAAGGCGCACCGTGCAAGCTGTTGAAGGAGCCGGTTACCGTTTCCACTCTTCAATGAAATCGCAACCCTCTTCTTTAAAGACTGATCATTACCGAAATACCTCGGATTCCAGTGGGGATTGGGATCGATGAGGATACCTGTTGTCCAGAACCTTCCATCTTTCCAGCCTGCAGAGCTGTAAGCCCATAGCGGAAGGATCGGAGTTTGTGGTTTTGATTCGGTTGCTGGAAGTAGGGTGCGAACATAGCCAGGAGGAAGAAAGGCAGCAACCCCTGTGCAATCAACCTCTCTGCTTCCGATTTTCATCCTTGGTACAGGTTTGAAAGAGACCTCATCCCATCCAATCGGAACTCTTCCAGGAAGCGTGAAGAGCTGACTTCCACAAGGAAGAGGGACCAATTCCGAGGGATCGGGAAGAACGATACGATCCCCCGATCGTCCAGCGAATGTTAGCTCGGGATGGTCAAAAATTTTCCCTTCTGAATCGGAGAAAATGAGGCTGGGGTACTTAAAACCCTTCATTGAACAAGGCGATCTTTTTCTTCATTTGGAAATCGATTACATCTTTTCTACCAAGGGGCTCATATTAAGAAAGGGAATGAGACCTTTATGAGGGGTATTTCCTTTCTCCCTTCGATTTCCGAAGGCAGCTTTTCACATTCTTACGCTTTAAGGCTGCCTTTAACCGATTGGTCTTATCTCTTTTTCTCATGATTCACCTCTTTCAAACTATCCCGACTCTCAAATGGAAAAAGGAATAGAAATTGACCTATTTCACCAGCCAGATCCCTGATACAATTAATGCCGTGCCGATGACTCTCGACACACTCAATCCCTCATTGAGGATCAAAACGCTTAGAAGGGCGGTAACCAGTGGATAACAAGCAGCAATGGGTACAATTTTGGAAGTGGCTTCCATTTGAAGGGCCGTATAATAAGTCCACATGCCGAGAAGACCAGCCATCATACCGCTTGTGCCGAAAAGCAGTATGCTCTTCCCATCGAGAGAGATTAGTGCTTTTCCCTTCCCTAAAAGGAAGGTGAGGATTAATAGGCCAATGGTAACGATTGTGCTCCGAATTGTAACGGCCACCAGAGGATCCACCTTTGCAAGACCTATCTTCTCAAGAATAGGCGTTGCCCCCCATAACAGAGCCGTAATCGTCAATAAAAGGACAACCACTCTTGCCTCCCTAATTCTCGGCTTCCCGATCAATTTGATCGGGATGATTCATCCTTGGTTCTTTTAAGAGCCTCCACCATTGAATAGGGAAGCCTCATCTCTCCCCTTCCAACACCAACATCAATGTTCTCTTTTTCAATTCCATGGTAGTCTGTTCCACCAGTCATGATGAGGCCATACCTCTCAGCGAGAGCTTTATATTGAATAACTTCTGAAGAGGAATGCTCCGGATAATAAACCTCTATTCCTTTCAGACCCTGTTTAATAAGTCCAATGATTAAGTTTTCCAGCTCCCTTGCGCCGTTAATACCAAGGGTGTTGGGATGACCAAGAACAGCTACCCCTCTTGCATCATTGATGAGATGAATGGCTTCTGCCGGTGTAAACCGGAACTTATCCACATAGGCAGGAGCTCCCTTCTTTAAATAACGATCGAAAGCCTCCTGAAAATTCCTGACATATCCCTTTGCAATAAGCACTTGGGCAAAATGAGGTCGCCCCACCTGCCCACCCCCAGAGGCATTCACAACCTCTTCATAAGTGATATCAATCCCCAACTGAACCAGTTTCTCGACCATCCTTGGATTTCTCTCTTCCCTTGCTCTCTGAAGATCTTTCAGCCTCTCTTTTAGGAACGTATTCTGAAAATCTATTAAATAACCGAGCAGGTGCATGGACCCGGGTGAGTATTCAGCGCTGATCTCTATGCCAGGTATTACCTCAAATCCAATCCTCGCCCCTTCAGCCATTCCTTCCTCCAAGCCATCAATCGTATCATGATCAGTGATGGAGATGGCTTGAAGGCCTTTGGCATTCGCATATCTTACTAGCTCGGAAGGGCTCTTCACCCCATCTGAGGCAGTAGTATGAAGATGGAGATCAACATATCCCATTTAAATCATTCCTCTATTTGCTTTCCCAATTGCCGACAGTGCCCCAACAATCGTCACTTATAAGCCTTTAGAATCTTTTCTAAATCAGTTTCAAACTTATATAAAAGAAGGTATTCTCAAAGTCAACAGTAAGAGAGGCTGACCATGAACTGTTCGGTTCCTAAACGACTTGAGCTTCTTCTTTTAAAATTGGAGCCCCACGGGCAAAGCCTGTGGTTCCAAAGAAACGCTTACAGCGGGCGAACATCCTGCACAGAGGACCACACGTAGAACCCAAACTCCTCTTGGTTCGGTATTGGTCCCTTATTTTTAAGGTAATCCTATCTGAAATCATGGATTTTTTAAAATATCATATAACTATATGATATTATTGATAAATGTTTTATGTAAATAATGCTTGACAAACAGATTTATTTTGAATATATTTAATTTAAAAAAGGATGAGTCACCTGTTGAGGGTGATGGTAGAGAAGGTTATCAAAATAGTATAGATTATCTTAATCTAAGAAAACAATTTTGGGTGTCTCACCCTTTCCATTTATATGAGTTTGGAAGGGGTTTTTTATTATTATATTTAGAAAGGGGTTTTTGAAGTGAAGCATGGTAAAACAAATGGGAAAAAGAAAGAGGATTTAACCCTCATCCACCTTTCTCCCGAAACGACGCCATCTGCACCAATTATGGATGAGACTGGAACTTCCATGCCCTCAATTTATAATGTGGGTGAGCTGGACGAAGCGGCCCTCGAGGAGTTCGAACTTCAGGCCGGAGAGGAAGTTGTGATTGAAGACGCAGGAGAAATTCAGCCTGATCAGGGTCTCCAGGAAGAACCCTACTATTATCCTCATGATATCACCCTCGAATACCTTAAAAGTCTGGAAAAGATCTCCCTCCTAACCCCTGAGCAGGAGGTGGATTTAGCCAAGAGGATTAAGGAAGGGGAGGAGCAGGTCAAAAACCTTGAGATCAAAACGAATCGTTTGAAGGCACAGCTGGCCTCATCTTCAGTTTCAAAGTCAGGTAAGAAGCGGGATAATGGGAATTCCAGACAGAGTCAGAAGGCTAAAGGGAAAAATGGGAAGAAATTAAAGTTAACTCTTGCCGAAAGAAGAGAGAAGAATCGAAAATATAAAGAGATGTTAAACCGTTATCAACAAGCTGTCATTGATACTCAGCAGGCAAAGAATGCCCTGATCCAAGCCAACCTCCGTCTGGTGGTCAGCATTGCTAAAAGGTATGCGAATCGGGGACTCTCCTTCCTCGACCTCATTCAGGAAGGTAACCTTGGTCTCATGCAGGCCATGGCCAAATTCGACTATACCAAGGGATATAAATTCAGTACCTATGCCTCTTGGTGGATCAGGGCTGCCATTCTGAGGGCCTTTGCTGAGAAGTCGAGAACGATCCGTATCCCCAACTACCTCTTTGAGATTAAAGGCAAAATGATGAAATCCTTTAAAGATCAGGTCAAGAGGTTAGGACGGGAACCCACTTCTCAAGAACTGTCAAAAGACAGTGGTATCCCCTTGAATGATGTTGAAAAGATTCTCAACCTGATTGAGGAACCGATCTCTCTCGACATGCCAATTGGTGAAGAGGATAGTACACTCGAAGACCTCATTCCTGATGAAAAGAGCCTCTCTCCAGCGGATTGCCTCTTGGAAAAGGATCTCGTCCACCAGATCGGAAAGCTCCTTTCCGGGCTTTCTCCGAGAGAAGAGAAGATTCTGAGGCTCCGTTTTGGAATTGGAGAGGATGGCGAATGCACTCTCGAAGAGATTGGAAGGCAGTTTGGGCTCAGCCGTGAGAGGATCAGGCAGATTGAGGCTAAAGCCCTTGAGCGATTGCGGGATCCCAGTCGTTACAAGGAGATCAAAGAATATTTTGATTGATTAACTCAGTCCCAAAAAAACCGAAGGGGCATCTCTCTATGGGGGATGCCCCTTTTTTACCCCATTAGAAAACCCCGCTCCTTGCCCTGTGCGAAGCTTAGCTTCTATCGGGGTTTAATCCACTAAGGTAATGCACTCGACAGGACAGTTTTCTGCGGCCTCCCTGCACGATTGAATGAGGTTGTCAGGAACTTCGTTAATTTTCACCACGGCTTTGTCGTCTGCTAATTCAAAGACTTCTGGACAGGTATCGACACAAGCCTCACATCCGATACACGTCTCTTCATCCACTTTAACCTTCATTCCCAATGCTCCTCTCTTTCTCCATTTCTCCTATGATCGATTCGAATTTCTCAATTCAACCTTGCTTTCGGAATTTATAGTAGAGGTAAATCAAAAAAGTCCCCATTCCAATTAATATTAAGATGGAAATGATTGTCTCGGCCGAATCTAAATGGGTGGCCACTTTTTCATAAGTCGCACCAATCCACCATCCCAAAAAGCCGAGAAAGAAACAACGTAAGATAGAACCTAAAAAAGTATAAAGGGTAAAAGGCCTTATTCGAATCCGTAATAGTCCCGCAAAGATGGAGACCAGCGAGAGAGGAATGACAGGAAGCGCACGTAAGAAGAAGATCGCCCATGCCTCTCTCTTTCCCTGAATCCGCCTCTCCAATCGTTCGATTTCGTTCCAATCCACACCTAAAATGCGCTCAAACCGGACCACCAAGGCCTTACCCCCATAGTAACTGATGGTATATCCAATGTAAGAGCCTAAGGTTGAGGCAATCGTTCCGGGAAGGACAATAACCCACAGAATTTGAAGAAAGCTATACGGGATGGAAAGGTTGGGTGGGATTAGAAGGGCACCGGCACCCATGATGATCATTGGCGAAGGAATAGGAACGATGATCTGCTCGATGAGCACCCCGATGAAGACCGAGAGCTGGCCATGAGCTCTCATCAACTCTAAAATCCATTGTGTGATTTCCGAGATCAGACGAAGCTCCTTGAGAAGGGGCTTAATACTTTTAATCCGTTAGAGAAACCCGCTGCTTAAATATTCGAGATCTACTGTGGCGACATCCGAATAACCCTTGAGACCCGGTTCAATGCCTAAAATCACAATTCTTTTTCTAACTTTTTTATTTCTTCTTCAAGGGCCTCAATCTGCTGAAAGAGTTCTGGAGACATTGAATGTCCGGTATGGCCAATAAAGGTTTCGGTCCCTGAGCAGTGCGAGGGATCCCGTCTTCTCAACTCTTCGAGCTTCATTTTTAATTCATTCAATCTTTCTTGTTTACTCATGGAATTCCTCCTTCTTCTATCGCTCTCTTAACCATATGATAACATGATCGCCTCCTTTTTCAAAACACTTACTGGATTAATATATTTTATCCCGTTTGAAAGCCGCGCGCTTGCCCCTACAAAGCTCAGCTTCTATGGGGGCGAGCTATCCCGTTTAAAATGAAGACTCTCTAACAGGGAAAAGTGGGAGCTATAAGACTGGGTGAACCAAATTTTTTAAGGATTGTTCTCTCTGTATTCACCCGTGAAGTTGATCACGCATAGGTAGCCAAATTGCGGATGAGATCCAATGGCCACTCCCACAAACCTAAAAGCAGGTTGCATCAAATTCTTGCGATGTCCGCGCGAAGGCACTCCATCATCCACCAACATCTGAAATATGATCTCCTGGGCGCAATCCTGTCCGTATGAGATATTTTCTGCTGCCATCTTTCCCCATTTGCCATAGCGGTTCATACGGATATCGCCCGAAGATCCATCCTTTCCAATGTGTCCAAAACTGCCTGTCTCGGCCTGATCAATGGCATGATCTGCTGCAGCCCGACTTAACCCTCGTGAAGGAAGTAAAGGGTTGATGGTTTTTGCTTTCTTCAAATGGGAGATACACTCTTCAAGCGCACGCACACCCTCTGATGTCATGATGTCAACCTGACTGGGTCTTTTGTACAGTTTCCCAGAATAGCTTCTTATCTTCGGAATAAGGTAGAGCTCTGCGTAGCGACTCGGTTCGGACCGTAGTTTGTTAATCTCGAAGACCACATCTTTCTCCACGGCAGATAAATAGTCCACTCCCCGAGCGGTATCCAGCTTGGTCTTATCCCATGTCTCCCCTGCATACGCTATCGCATATGCTCCGACGAGAAAACAACACAGAACCACACTCAATGTCAATCGGATCATTCTATCAAATCTCCGTTTCACACCCTTTACTTCGATATCTCAAAATATGGATGTTATCTCACCTATTTCAAAAATACCAAAACCTCAGAACATGTCAACCTAAATCTGATTTGAGCAACTTTTTAAATTTGATTGTAGCGCAACCCCTTAGGGTTGCTTCTCATGCCTGCTGCGGCAGGCAAGTGAAGCTATAGCCTTTCGCTACAATCACCCTTCGGGTGATTGTAAACATGAGATGAAGCGTTGCTGCTAAAGAGGTTTTCAAAAAGAATCGCTCAATTTAGTTAAGAATTTCCTCAAGTCTCTTCGTATCATATCCAAAATGGATCAATATCTCTTCGGTGGCTTTTAGGAGCATCTCCTGATATTTCTTGATATCGTAGGTGTCGTCCGGACTTACCAATGGAAAAGGACTCACCCGCTCCGCTTTATCTTTCGATTCAGCATCCTTAATCACATACTTCACCTTCTCTCCCGGATGAATCGGAATTCCTGCATCCTCTAACTGCTGTGCAGCAAGGGCGGTGAGGTTATCCACTTTATAGGCATTCGGTTCCCGGGAGATCCTCTTGGCAATAGCCAGATCCTCTTGTTTCATCTGGCCATCTTTCAACACCAAATTATATTCGAAGAAGAGGTCTAAAATCTCTGGAATCTTGAATTGATATTCGCTTAAATCTTTTGCCTTCCCCAGGGTCTCAAGCATCCGTATCTGAACCTCTCGAATCAGAGGAGGGGTATCGCTCCGTCGAAACGCCAAACCTCTTGCTTTGATCTTCCCATTTTTAAAAAGACCGAAATAACGATTGGCCACAGGGCTTTCCTTATTCCCCTTTGAAGGAAGAAAGGCCACCCACCGATAAATCCCCTCCAGACTCATCGTGACCCCGGTGGCTTCGCTGATTCTCTCGCAGAGTCTGAAAACCTCTTCCTCGTCCAACTTTTTCTTTCGAATCCAGAGAGAATCGGTAATCGCATGAAGAAGTTCAAACCCCTCCTCCTCACAGATCTCCTTGGCCTGAAGGAGCTTCTCCCTTCCAAAGGCGGTCACTGCTTCATGGGCTTCGATTTTCCCGAAGCGGGCATTCCGGTAGCCTAAATATCCAAAGCAAGTGACAAGCATCCATTTGAGCGCCGTCTGCTTCCTATTGTAAATTTCTTTTGGGTCCTCTGCTTCCTGCCTGCTGTCTCTTCCCCTCTGTGCCTTACCCTCACTCGTCCGTCGTCTCTCACTGCTTTCCATCTTCTTATCCTTCTCTCCAAACTCCGAACTCATCACTCCGAATTCTTTGATTTTCCCTTTCAGCCATGCCCTTCTCTCTAAAATCGGCTTCAAGGTTTTGGGAACAATCCCTTCCCTCTTTTCGCAGATCGTATAGCCTGTTTCTGGAACCCGTTGGTTGTCACAGCATCTGCAGAGTACGGTCTCCGGAGAGATATTATGGGTAGCCATGATCGTTGGATACATCGAAGCGAAGTCAATCTCCGCCACATCTTCGAAGATTCCCAGCTTCGGCTGAAAAACAAGACCGCCCTTGTCCGAAATGAGTAGATCCCAGGCTGTCTTGAACTGTTCTGGCTCCCCCTTTCTCCATGGGATCAGAATGCCCTCCTGAACCGCACGGTCAAGCTGCATCGAGGTTATAGCTGTTCCTGGGGAGGTACGGGCCATTCTCTGAACCGGAACTTTTGCCAGCCGCGCCAGCTCGATTACTCCTTCCAAGCCTGACTCTCCGTAGATGAAGGAGTTTTTTCGGTCAATGTGCCACCTTCCGAAAAAGAGATGGGCAGGAGCTCGGTAGTAAGTCCGGCCGTAAGAGAAGTAGGAATAACCTCTGGGATTGATCTGCCTTGCGATGGGATGGGGTTCCCTGTCCCAGGGGACGGGAGTTTTTTCTCTCTTCTCTAAGGAGAAGAGAAAAGGTAGAAGAGAAGCATCGCCATGATCGCTCAGAATTACATCAGGATCGAACTGCTTGATAAACCTTCCGATCTCTTCAATATCTGCATCCTCCATCTCCACTCGGTATCCCTCGCATTCTAACAGGAGAGATCGTGAGGAACCGTTCGGATTCAAGAGGCGAAGCTCCATCACGCGAAGATCTATGAAGTCTCTCTCTGCCACCCACACCGACTCGGCTGGATCAGGGCGAATCTCAAAGATCCGGGCCCCCTCATTCTCAACAATGCATCGTCCTGTGGGAAAGAGTCCCCTTTTGTATAAGTAGGCCTGCGACAGAGGAATGTCACAGTTGTAGAAGACGATTCTCTCTTCCCATGGAGGAAGAATTCTCGGGAGTTGCGCATAATGTTCTGGATCGGTCACCTCGATCTCCATAACCTCCACTTCGTCTCCGCTCCAGAATTCCCTCTTTCTAACCCATTGACACGCGGCAACCAAACGTCCTTTCTCTAAAGCTTGAAAAAGGGCAAAAAGGTCTCTCCTGTTGCCCTGGGCGTAGAACCTGGGTCGAAAAGAATCTTCAAATCGGTGAAGTTTTCCTCTCCGGTCTTTGATCCAGAGGATCATCGAGGAGTCGAGCGGGTAGAGATCGAAAAGCCATCCCCGAATCTCCATCGCTTCACCTGATTGTAGGGAACGCATCTATGCGTTCCCTACCGCATTCTCCCCTTCTATTCTTTTCCCTCTAAGGTCTTCAACTTCTCTCTCAACGCCACCAATGCCTTCTCGTGTTCGATCAGGATGGAGATCAGAATCGTCTCAAAAGGCCAGGGCCGTGAAGCATAGACACCTGCCTGCACATGAAGCCTTGCTTCTTCAAAGAGCCGATCAAAAAATTGCTGATCCTCTTTTCTCAGGCCTCTTCGAAACTTTCGCCACTCCTGAACTTCCTGTTCCAAAACCTGACTGAAAGGCAAAACAGTACGTCCCATAAACAAAACCTCGCAAAGAGCATAGGGCATAGCGCATAGCGGAATTCAAAATAATGCAAAATCTTCTTCTTCTAAATTTCCATTTTTCATTTTCAAATTTACAATTTTCAATGGTGTTTTTAACTCTGATTTCTTCTCCAAAATCATTTTTGTTCCTTGATCCTCGAGAGATATCTTCCAGACCAAATCCGAAAATTGGAAAAGCCTTTTCATGAGAAATGCCCTTTTAGAATGATGAGAAGCAGGAGACTGAAATAGAAAGAAAGGCACACCCTCCGAAGCCATTTCCTCTACCTTCCGCAGAGCCTTCTCAAAGAGAGGTTGGACCTCCCTCTCTGGCACATCCTCATCCAGGAAGGTTGTGAGCGGCCCCAGCAGGATTACACGGATTTTTTGTTGAGGCAATTCACCGATTCCCCCCAGAAGGGAAATCAGCTTGTCTCCCATCAGGGCGGCCATCTGGTAGCAGGTGAATGCTCTTGCAATCCGAATCCGCTTAAGAATTTTTTCCGGCGAAATCAATGCTTTTCTGGCAAATGAGGACGCTATATAAGGATTAAAACGATTCGCACCATCCAAAATGATGACCTCCATCCCTTTCCCCGCCATCCATCCCGCCACATGGGAGGCAATTCCTCCTACCCCTTCTCCTCTGAAGAGAATCTTCCGCGGTGAAACAGAAGACCCGCTCAGAGTGAAGATGGACAGAATTTCATCCAGTGGGGAGATAGTTCGGAGTTCGGAGTTGGGGGTTCGGAGTTTAGAATCCATATGTTTTAGACCGAAGTCTTTTAGACCTTTCTCTGAACTATCTTTAGTCTTGATGCCTCCGAACTCCCAACTCCGAACTGTTTTTAGCATTTCCGAAACACCCCGATCACCTTTCCGATGATCTGGATCTCTCCTTCCCCTTCTTCGATCCGAATCGTCTCCCAACGTTCGTTGTCCGGCTTCAATTCGATCTTCCCCCTCCTTTTGAAAAATCGCTTCACCGTCGCCTCTTCACCCATCAGGGTTACCACCACGTCTCCGTTTTCAGCCGAAGGCTGGGAACGAACGACTACATAATCGCCCGGGAGAATATAAGGAGACATGCTGTCGCCCTTTACTTTCAGAAGGAAGGTCTCTTTCCCCTTTGCCCATTCCGCCGGAAGCGGAATGGTTCCCTCCACATTCTCCACAGCTAATGTAGGTTTCCCTGCCGCAACCCTTCCTAAGATAGGAACCTCCTTGACCGCTGGCCTCTCCCCTCTTCCTCGAAACCGCTCTCCCTGAAAGACAAGAAGCTCAATGCCTCTGGACATCGTACTTTGCCGTCTCAGATAGCCCTTTCTCTCCAGAGCCTTGAGGTGGTCAAAGACAGCACGGGGATAAATATTAAAATGGTCGCCAATCTCCCTCACTGAAGGAGGATATCCCCTCTCCCTCATAAATCCCTGGACGAACTCAAAAACCTCTCTCTGCCGTTCTGTTAGCTCCATAACTCCCCCTTCTAATGTTTCCGAACTCTGTAGGGAACGCAGATCTGCGTTCCCTACGAACTGCGAACTATTTTTCTATCTTTCCATCCTTTCTTCCTGACCCCGAACTCCTAACTCCCAACCCTGAACTGTATTTAATAGATACTATACATTTGTTTAGTTGTCAAGACCTAATCTAAGTTTAACAAAATCCTTCCTTGGCCCGAAATCAGAACCTGTCCCCAATTGGTATTTTTTTTGTTTATTTCAAAAAAAGGTTATAATTGAATTGTTACAGAAAAGACCCGCCTATCTCCAGAATCCATTAAAAGGAAAGGAAGTAAGATGACAAAGGCGATCTCCTTCTTATTGGGGTTCATTATTTTTTTATTGGTTCCGCTCACCAAAGCCGAAGACTTTAAATTTCCGGAGATTGCCGGATGGAAGCAGTCCGGAGAGGTCGATACTTTTATCCCTAAGACGCTTTACGAATATATCAATGGGGCGGCGGATCTCTATCTGGCTTACGACTTTGAGGAATTAAAGGTAGCGGAATATAAGAACGAAAAGAATGCCTCAGTGACCATTGATGTGTATCGTCACAGAACTCCTCTTCACGCCTTTGGGATTTATAGCCAGGAACGCCTTGCCGGAGCCAACTTCCTCGACATCGGGGCCCAGGGCTATTACGAGAAAGGATTCCTCAATTTTCTCGCAGGGCCTTACTATGTAAAACTAAGCGGTAACAATACCGGACCGAAAGAACGGGAGATTCTAATAGCTTTTGCTAAAGAGATGTCTAAATTATTAGGCCCGAAGGGATCTCTTCCCTCCATCTTATCTGCATTCCCCCCAGAGGGAAAGAAATTGAATTCCGAAATGTTCATTTCCAAAAACTTTTTAGGCTATTCGTTTTTTCACTCCGGTTTTACGGCTGATTACGAACTTCAAGGCAAAAAATTCAAATTATTTATCATAGAGAGGGAAAACAGGGATGAGTGCAAGGCCATGATTGGAAAATACCTCCAAACCATCAAGAGCCCAAGAAAAGAAGTAACAGAGGGCCGCTACGCACTCTCAGATCCCCATCATGGAGAAATTGGTCTTCATTGGCAAGGGAGATATATCTGGGGTATACTTAATCTTAATGAAGTTTCGCTCCGTTCAAGATACCTCAAGCTCTTTGGAGAAAGGCTACCAATAAAGTGATCTAAAGTTTCTAAAGTTAAGTGGGAGAAAGGTGGAAAGCATGGGGCAAAAGCTAATTGGCCGAAGGGATTTCATGAAATCCACATTGGCGGGGTTTGGAGGACTCTTTTTTCTTCCTCCGTTCAATACGAAACAGGAAATAAAACTTGTCGAGGCGAAAGGGAAAGAGAAGAAGTTTATCTACCGCACTCTGGGAAAGACCCGCCTGAAGCTTCCGGTCATCAACATGGGCGTCATGCTCACCGACAATCCAAACCTGATCCGTGCGGCGCTGGATTCAGGAGTGTTGCTTCTCGACACAGCCCATGGATACATGCAGGGCCGGAACGAAGAAACCATTGGCAGTGTTATTAAGGGACGACCCAGAGATTCATTCTATATTGCTACTAAGGTGGGGCTTCCCCAGAATAGGACGACAGGCCTCTATCTGGAAGGGGCGACAACCGAAGAGTTTCTAAAAAGGCTCGATATCAGTTTGAAGCGGCTGGGGCTCGACTATGTGGATATCCTCTATCAACACGGGGTCTCCAGAAAAGAATCCGTCATGTACGAGCCCATCCTGAAGGCATTTGAGCTGGCAAAGAAAGCCGGGAAAATACGTTTCTCGGGGGTTTCCACACACAGCAACGAACCGGAGGTTATCGATGCGGTGACCGACTCGAAAGTCCATGATGTCATCCTGACCGCCTACACCTTCAAGCAGAAACATTATCAAGAGGTAAGAAAAGCCATTGCCAGGGCCTCTAATGCAGGCCTTGGAATTGTCGGTATGAAAGCGGTACGTGGTGCTTTCCAGCAGCAGCCAACCACCCGAAATATCGTCGCCTCTTTCAAATGGATCCTTCAGGATCCAAACGTCCATACCGTGATTGCTGGCTTCACCACTTTCGAACACCTCGAGACCGATCTTGCGATCATGAATGATCTCACACTCACTGAACAGGAAAAGATGGATTTGCAGAAAGAAGCCTCTCTGCCCGGATTATACTGTCAGGGTTGCAGGCAATGTCTTGGACAATGCACCGAAAAACTTCCGATCCCTGATTTGATGCGAGCTTATATGTATACTTACGATTACCGAAATATTGCACATGCTCAGGATTTGATTACCTCACTCGACCTTCCCGATAGGGTCTGCGAGGATTGTTCCTTTTGCCGAGTGAAATGTGCGATTGGTTTTAACGTCCTGAAGAAAATTCGAGATGTGGCCTGGTTGAAAAAAACATAACCCCACTTCGCCTCCCCTTAAATTAAGGGGAGGTAGGGAGGGGTTAAAAAGGGGAAAGGGGTGATTTGTGGATAGACAAGGAAAAATAACACGGCGTAAATTTTTGAAAATGGTTGCCGCAGGAACCGCATTAGGGGTCACGGGTAGGTCATCTCTCTCTTTTTCTAAAGAAGAATATGACCTTGCTGTGATCTCCGGAGAGCCTGCTGATGCGACCAAAAAGGCATTGGAAGCCCTGGGTGGGATTTCCCGCTTTGTTAAAAAAGGAAATCGCGTCGTGCTCAAACCCAATATGTCTTTTGCCCGAACGCCTGATGTGGGCGCCACCACCCATCCCCTTGTCGTAGCCACTGTAGCAGAGGCTTGTATCCATGCTGGTGCTCGTCAAGTTTTAATACTGGATCATACGCTCCATCGGGCAGAACTCTGCCTCGAACGAACCGGCATTCGGGAGGCATGCAAGAACATCTCTGGAGTTTATGTCCAGGCCGTCCAGGAAAGAAAGTTTTTTAAAGAGATCCATATCCCCCAGGGCAAGGTGTTGGAACGGGTCGAAGTCATCAAAGAGGTTTTGGATAGCGATGTCCTGATCAACATTCCTGTTGCTAAATCCCACTCTGCAACAGGCGTAAGCCTAGGTATCAAGGGGCTTATGGGCCTGATCTGGGATCGAGAAATTTTTCACTCCAGGATCAACATCAATCAGGCACTGGCGGATCTTGCTACTGCGGTCAGACCTCATCTAACAGTCCTCGATGCCTCACGGGCTCTCACTTCAGGTGGACCTGGAGGGCCTGGAAAAGTGATAAAAACAAACCTCATCATTGCTGGAACAGACCTTGTTGCCGTAGATTCCTATGGGGTCACCATCGCCCCCTGGTATGGCCAGCATTTCAAAGGCAGGCAGGTGGAACATCTCCTCATCGCTCACCAGCGAGGCCTGGGAAAGATAGATATGGATCAGCTTAAGGTATACAAAGGAACATTATGAGGAAGGTCGTCCAGGCTCTCTCTCTTCTTCTATTCTCGCTCCTCTTCTTTTTTGCCACCTATAAGCTTCCCGACTGGCTTCTGGCAGACATCTACCTCCGGCTCGATCCGCTGCTGGGTTTAAATGCCATCTTTGCTGCAAGGGAGTTGATTGGCCGCTCCCTCTGGGGGCTGGTGACCATCGGGCTGACTCTCTTCATTGGCAGGTTCTTCTGCGCTTATATCTGCCCGATGGGCGTTTCGATTGATTTCCTGCACGGGTTGTTCATCCGAAAGAAAGAGACGAAGAGTTTTAAGAGGGATACAGGGTTTCGAAAAATTAAATATTTCCTATTGATCATTTTTATTGTGGCCGCAATCACCGGCCTGTCTCTTGCCTTTCTCATGGATCCCATCGCACTCCTGACCCGTTTTTATACGTTCTTCATTTACCCTCTGGCAATTACCCTGATCAATCTTCTTCTTGACCTTCTCCGCCCTTTATTTAAAGG
>Ga0209721_1001123_pt1 | contig 21035 bp, 14 predicted proteins | sample TshhotsprinmetaG_FD_184139 | JGI IMG/M metagenome (GOLD analysis project Ga0209721, IMG submission 184139) | Hot spring microbial communities from South Africa to study Microbial Dark Matter (Phase II) - Tshipise hot spring metaG (SPAdes)... | ecosystem: Environmental > Aquatic > Thermal springs...
GACCACCCCCCTGCTGCACCGCCTTGCCGAGGGGCTGAATATGGTCTATGCCGAGGTGGTGCGCCTCGAGGGCCACACCATCCACCTGCGCCCCAACCCCCAAACCCCCATCCCCTCAGCGCTAACCGCCAGGCTGGTCATCTACGCTGGAGGCGCCAGCGGGGCGCATCTGGTGGGGCTGGGGGGGCGCTTTACGCCCGGCTCGGTGCTGGTCACCCGGGAGCACTTCAAGCAGGCCCGGTCGTATGGGGTGTATGTGGCCGGGCATAGCCTGGGGGGAAGTTATCTGCCCCATCAGAACACCTATACGCTGCATCAAACGCAAGCCCACGAGGTTGACTGGCTGCTCTCCGAGGCCGAGAAGCTGCTGGGCTACCGGCCCGAGTGGCGTTCGTCCTGGGCAGGGGTACGCTACCGGCTCGACCGCGACTACCTGAAGCCCATGCCCGCGGGTTATGCCCTCACCGGCTTTGGGTCGGCGGCCTATTTTTACGCGCCGCTCTATGCCTGGCGGCTTGGGCGGTTGTCGGCCGGTTCCTGGTAAACTGATTTTTGATGCAGCAGTACCACGACCTCATGCGTTATGTGCTGGAGCACGGCCAGGACAAGTCCGACCGCACCGGAACCGGCACCCGCTCCATTTTTGGTTACCAGATGCGCTTCGATTTGTCGGAGGGCTTTCCGCTGGTCACCACCAAGAAAGTACACTGGAAGAGCATCGTCCACGAGCTGCTGTGGTTCTTGCGCGGCGAGACCAATATCGGCTACCTCAAGCAGCACGGCGTAACCATCTGGGACGAGTGGGCCGACCCCCAGGGCGAGCTGGGGCCGGTCTATGGCAAGCAGTGGCGTAGCTGGGAAGGCCCCAACGGAGAGACCATCGACCAGCTAAGCTGGGTGGTGGAGGAAATCAAACGCAACCCCGACTCCCGCAGGCTGGTGGTCAGCGCCTGGAACGTGGCCGACCTGCCCCGCATGGCCCTGGCCCCCTGTCACATCCTGTTTCAGTTTTACGTGGCCGGCGGCAAGCTATCCTGCCAGCTGTACCAGCGCAGCGCCGACATCTTTTTGGGGGTGCCCTTCAACATCGCCTCGTATGCCCTGCTGACGCTGATGGTGGCCCACGTGACGGGCCTGAAGCCGGGCGAGTTTGTGCATACCCTGGGCGATGCCCACCTGTACTCCAACCACTTCGAGCAGGCCCGGCTCCAGCTTCAGCGCGAGCCACGCCCCTTGCCAAGGGTCAGGCTCAACCCGGCCATCACCCACCTGTTCGATTTCCAGTACGAAGACATCGTGCTCGAGGGCTACCATCCGCACCCGCGCATTGCGGCTCCGGTGGCGGTGTGATGCGAACCATTGCCCTGGTTGCCGCCATGGATGAGAACCGGGCGATTGGCCGGGGGGGTGCGCTGCCCTGGCACCTGCCCGACGATCTCAAGCGCTTCCGGGCCCTCACCCTGGACAAAACCATTCTGATGGGGCGCAAGACCTTCCAGAGCATCGGTCGCCCGCTGCCCAAACGGCGCAACGTAGTCCTGACCCGCGACCCCCGGTTCCAGGCGGAGGGAGTGGAGGTGGTGCACTCGCTGGGGGAGGCCCTCGAGCTGGCCGACGAGATCATGGTGATTGGCGGGGGTGAAATTTATGCCCTCACCCTGCCCATCGCCACCCACCTGTACCTGACCCTGGTCCAGACCACGGTTGCCAACGCGGATGCCTTTTTTCCGGTCTGGGACAGCTCTGAGTGGCTCGAGACCCACCGGGAGTTGCACCCCGCCGACCCCAGACACCCCTTCGCCTTCACCTACCTTGACCTCCAGCGTAAGGTCCTCAACCGCACAGCCACTGCAAAAACCTGAGCCTCTCCGGGGCCTGGTCGCTCTCGCCGACTTCGCGGTTGACGTGCCATAATCAAACCCATGTCCGGAGTTGCCCTCATCACCGGCGCCGCCCAGGGCATCGGCAAGCGAACCGCCCAGGTGCTGGCGGCGCGTGGGTACAGACTGGTTTTGAACGATCTGCGCAGCCCCTCCGAGACCACAGCCAGTCTTCCTGCCGGAACCGAGGTACTCGAGGTGGTTGCCGACGTCTCCGACGAACACCAGGTGCTCCAGATGGTCGCGCGGGTTTTGGAGCGCTTCGGGCGGCTGGATGTGCTGGTCAACAACGCCGGCATCAGCTTCATAAAGCCAGCCGAGACCATCCAGAGCGCCGAGTGGAAGCGGGTGATGGACGTGAACCTGTTTGGCCCCTTCTTGCTCTGCCGGGAGTTTGGCAAGGTCATGCTGGCGCAAGGGCAGGGGAGCATTGTCAACGTGGCCAGTGTGGCGGGCCTGCTGGGCATCGGCGACCGGGCTGCCTACAATGCCAGCAAGCACGGCCTGATTGGGCTTACCCGCACCCTGGCTTCCGAGTGGGGGGCCCGGGGGGTACGGGTCAACGCGGTGTGCCCAGGCTGGGTCAAGACCGAGATGGACCAGAAGGACATGGGCAGCGGGGCCTACACCGACGCCGACATCGAGAACCGGGTGCCCATGGCCCGCTTTGCCCAGCCCGACGATGTAGCCCAGGCCATCGCCTTTTTGGCCGACCCCCAGCAGAGCGCCTTTATAAACGGCCACGCCCTCAGCGTGGACGGGGGCTGGGCCGCCGACGGAAGCTGGGATAGCCTGCGGCTCAAAAAGCGCTGAACAAAACCCCTGTTTTTTTGAGGGCGGGTTGTTGGCGCGATCTGGTAGGTGCGTCGCCGATTTGCGGAGAAGCAATCCGACCGAAAGGGGCTCTCAGGGTTGCAAATAAAACTCTGAGGGGGGTCAGAAAGACCGTCTTTTTGAAGCTGGCAAAACAGGTACTCATACCCTCGAGGATGGCAGGATTATGCTAGGCCAGGCCCAGGCTGAGCTCTTCTTCCTCGAAGGCAATGCCGCCGTCGCGCAGGGTAACGAAGAGGGTGCGGCCAGGGCGTGAAAGCAGCTCCAGGGAAAGGGGGTCTTCGACCTTTTCGCGGATCAGGTTGCGCAGGATGCGGGTGCTGCCCTGTTTGGGGGCCTGTTCGACCAGCCACGAAGCTACGGCAGGGTCGAAGCGCACGGTTTTCTCGCGCGACTCGAGCTCCTTGGCGATGTCCTCGAGCATAATCTGGGCGACCTGTACCAGCTCGGCCTCGCTCAGGTTGCGGAAACGAATCACCTCGTCGAGGCGGTCGAGGAACTCGGGGGTGAAAATGGCCTTCAGGGGGCTTTCGGTATCCACCTCACGGCTGGTAAAGCCAATGGCCGGCCCCACGTTGAAGCCGGTGTTGGAGGTCATGATCAGGATCACCCGGCGGAAGTCCACCGTGCGGCCCAGGCCGTCGGTCAGGCGGCCTTCATCCAGTACCTGCAGGAAGGTGTTGTAGATGTCGGGGTGGGCCTTTTCGATCTCGTCGAGCAACACCACGCTAAAGGGCTGCCGGCGCACAGCCTCGGTCAGGCGGCCGCCTTGCTCATAGCCCACATAACCCGGGGGCGCTCCAATCAACTTGGAAATCGAGTGGGGCTCCTGAAACTCCGACATATCGAAGCGGATCAGGGCCCGTTCGGAACCGAACAGCACCTCGGCCAGGGCCTTGGCCAGGTGGGTCTTGCCCACCCCGGAGGAGCCCACAAACAAGAAGCTGGCCGAGACCCGGGTGCGCCCGCCCAGCCCCACCCGGCTGCGGCGCAGGGCAGCGGCCAGGGCCTCCACGGCTTCTTTCTGACCGATAACCCGCTTGTTGAGCTCTTCCTCCAGGCCGAACAGTTTGCTGTCGTCCTTGTCGTCCACATAGATGCCGCCCCAGCTATCCACCACGCTCTCGATGTCCTCGCGGGCCACCAGGGGCGTACCGTCTTCGTCCATGGCTACCGGCATACCCAGCGAGTCGTTCAGGCGCACCCGGCTGGCGGCTTCGTCAATCAGGTCGATGGCCTTGTCGGGGAAGTTGCGCCCGGGTAGGCTGCGAATGCCGATTTTGACCGAAAGGCCCAGGATCTCGTCGGGGATGACCACCCCGTGGTGGGCTTCGTAGCGGGGCCGCAGGCCCTTGAGGATCTCCAGGGTCTCTTCGGGGGTAGGCTCGAGGACTATGACCGGCTGGAAGCGGCGCTCGAGGGCCGCATCTTTCTCGATGTAGCGGTGGTACTCACCGGTGGTGGTTGCGCCAATAACCTGAATCTCGCCCCGGCTCAGGGGGGGCTTGAGGATGTTGGCCGCATCCAGGGTGCCCTCGGCGCCGCCGGCCCCAATCAGGGTGTGCAGCTCGTCGATGAAGGCCACCACCTTGGCATTCTTTAGCTCTTCGATGATCTGCCGCAGGCGCTCCTCAAACTCGCCGCGGTACTTGGTGCCTGCCACCACCCCGGCCAGGTCTACCGAGACGATGCGGGCTCCCCGCAGCACCGGCGGTACCCGCCCTTCGGTAATGGCCTGGGCCAGCCCCTCCACAATGGCGGTCTTGCCCACGCCGGGGTCGCCGACCAGCACAGGGTTGTTCTTGGTGCGGCGGGCCAGAATCTGAATAACCCGATTGATTTCTTCAGTGCGGCCTATGACCGGGTCGAGCTTGCCCTCGCGGGCTTCCTTGGTGAGGTCGCGTCCGTACTCATCTAGAAAGGGTGTAGCAACGGCTTTTTCCTTGGTTTGCTCGCCGGCCTGCGAGAGCACCCGCCAGCGGATGGTGTCCACATCCTTGGCGTAGTGGGTCATGATGCGGTAGGCAATGCCGTCCCCCTCGCGGATGATGCCCAGCAGAATATGTTCGGTGCCAATCACCTGGCTGGACATGTTGCGGGCCTCGGCCCCGGCCAGCTCCATCACCCGCCGCGCGCGGGGGGTGATGGCGGGCGGCTCACCGGTACGGCTGCCCTCACCCCGTCCGACCAGCTCCTCGACCATCCGGCGCATGGCCTCGAGGCTGGCACCGTACTCCATCAGGATTCGCGCCGCCGTGCCCCCTTCGCGCATCAGGCCCAGGAGCAGGTGCTCAGGCCCGATCATGCTGTGGCCCAGGCGGCTCCCTTCTTCTCTGGCGTAGTGAAACACCAACCTGGCGCGGTCGTCGTACCTGTTCAAGCGCGTACCTCCTGATGTGATGTACAAGTATCCATAGCGCCGCTTTCTACCTACCTCAATAATATAGTATGCCTCGCTCTTTCTGGGTGTTTGCGCCACACGTTACGAAGCGTTGCTAGGGTACTGGTAGGAACCCTTGTAAAAAAGTTAGCCCCACCAAGAAAACACCGTTAGCGACATTTGTCCCACATCAATCGGGGGGCCGTACTTGGGCGTTAGGAACGCCATATCGCTGAGGAAGATGATTAATGGCTCAAGCGGGCTAGAAGTGGGCACACCTGGGCGGCTTCGTACCCGATTCAAAAGGATTCCAGATCAAAAACTTTAGGGGATGGTTGCGTCGCGCGCGGTGCAGCTAAGTGCGCCCGCGATAGAATGGTGCGCATTCGGTTGAGTAGAATCTACATTTGAGACTTGCAGTGGCGCATCTTATGACCCAGCTCTGGATCGCAACGTAGATTTCTGAGGTGGAGATACTTGGAATGAGCACGCCTCATTCCTCCGTACAGTCGACGAAACCAGCGTCACCCCGTCGGTCGGCGAGGAAAACGACTCATTGGGGCGGTACCGCGTTCCAAATAAAACGTTCTCGCGTGCCCGTGATGCAATAGTTCGGTATCGCTCTCCGCTATGCGAACAACTTCGGTAGGTTCCGTTCGTCATCATCCGGCGAAGGACTAACCGAATCTGGTATTGACCAGGACACCTTGCTGGTGGTGCAAGCGACCATCCGGTAGCGCGACCCTGGGAATATCCTTGATGGGAGCACCCCGGTTGTGCTAGATTTAGGCCTGCGCTGAGCCGCAGGAGTAGCCCGAAGTTCGGCTACAGCGAGCCTGGGAGGGTGTGAGCCAGGCAGCTAGAACCGGGTGAACGGCAGCGGGACTAAAGACTCAAGCGCAACTCAAAGGGCCTCGAGCAAAAGCCGAGGAACTGGGGTGGAACCGCGAAGGATTCAGTATTGAACTTTCGTCCCCAGGCATACGTGCCGGGGATTTTTTTATTCCGCGGCGCGGATAGCTGGGTAGGTCGGCGGTGGGTAGTTAGCCTCTGTGCCGATCCCCCAGCAAGAGCGAAGGGAGCGATATGCCTGCTGAAACGATGGAAGAACTGGTCAGTCTGTGTAAACGCCGGGGTTTTATCTTCCCTGGCTCTGAGATTTACGGTGGGCTTCAGGGTACTTACGACTACGGCCCACTGGGCGTAGAGCTTAAGAACAACCTAAAGGCGGCCTGGTGGCGGGCCAATGTTTACGAGCGCGACGACATGGAGGGCCTGGATGCCAGCATCCTGACCCATCGCATGGTGCTGTTTTACTCCGGCCACGAGGCCACCTTTGCCGACCCACTGGTCGACAACCGCACCAGCAAGAAGCGTTACCGGCTCGACCATCTGCTCAAGGAGCAGAAGCCGCCGGTGCTGGCGGTTTTGGCTCAGGCCATGGGCCTGTCCGAAGGCGAGAACCTGGCTGCACTGGTGGCTAGGCTGCTGGCCGAGCCGGAAAAGGCCGCCCTGGCCATGAACGCCGCCAAGGTGACAGACCCCGCCGATGGGGCCCCGGGCGACTGGACCCCGCCTCGCCCTTTCAACATGATGTTCAAGACCCAGATTGGGCCGGTGGCCGACGAGGATTCCTACGGCTACTTGCGCCCCGAGACGGCCCAGGGCATCTTCATCAACTTCAAGAACGTGCTCGATGCCACCTCGAGGCGGCTTCCCTTCGGTATCGCCCAGATCGGCAAAGCCTTCCGCAACGAGATCACCCCGCGCAACTTCATCTTCCGGGTGCGCGAGTTTGAGCAGATGGAGATCGAGTACTTCGTGGAGCCCGGCACCGATGAGGCCTGGCACCAGCGCTGGCTCGAGGACCGCCTGGCCTGGTGGGAGGCCCAGGGGATTCCCCGCGAGCAGATCCGGGTGCTGGACGTGCCCAAGGAAGACCTCTCGCACTACTCCAAGCGTACCTTCGACCTTATGTATAACTTTCCCACCCTGGGCTTTGAAGAGATCGAAGGCATTGCCAACCGCAGCGATTACGACCTGGGCAGCCACACCAAAAGCCAGAGTGAGATGTCCATCCAGGCCAAGGTGCTGGAAAACAGCCACTCCACCACCCGCCTTGCGGTGCAGGACCCGCAGACCAAGCAGTGGATTGTACCCTTCGTGATTGAGCCTTCGTGCGGGGTGGACCGGGGGGTGCTGGCGGTCTTATCCGAGGCCTTCACCAAGGAGAAACTGCCTAGCGGCGAGGAGCGTATTGTGCTCAAGCTCAAACCGCACCTGGCTCCCATCAAGGTTGCGGTGATTCCCCTGGCGAAAAACAAGGAAGAAATCACCCGATACGCCAAAAAAGTGAAGGCCAACCTCCAGGCCCTGGGCTTCGGACGGGTGCTCTACGAGGATACCGGCAACGTGGGCAAGGCCTACCGCCGCCACGATGAGGTGGGCACGCCTTTCTGCGTGACCGTAGACTACGACACTATTGGCAAAAGCCAGGATGGCAGCACCACCCTGCAAGACACCGTGACCGTGCGTGACCGCGACACCATGCAGCAGGAGCGGGTCCTGGTGAAGGAACTCGCGGGGTATCTCCTCGAGCGCTTGCGAAGCTTTTGACCACGCAGGCTACACTCCACTCGTCTGACTAACTCTACGCTCTTGGGCGTGTTGCGTTTAGAAATTTGTACAGGCTGCCACGCCAGGGAGGGTGAAAAGCATTTTGCAGGCTGGCTCGAGCTGCTCGAGTCCCGCCTGGGGGTGGGTTACTGGGGCGGAACAGGCAAGGTTCTCGAGGTGGAGTTTGTGCCGTGCTTGTCACACTGTGGACAGGGTTTCGCGGTGGCGGTGGAAGGCGAGGTGCTGGTGTTGGAAACAGAGGATTTCCCTGCCTTGCAAGCCGGTTGGAGCAAGTGGTCACCACCTTTTAGCGTGTATCGGCGACCCTGACCGGGAGATGCATTTGTCACTGGCTCTGGTTCTCGGCAGTCCTATGATGGGTCTGGAAAAGGAGGTATGGTGAGAAACTATCTTTTGCTCCTCGTAGCATCGGTTATGGTGCTGGGGGGCTGTAGCCAGCCAGCCCAGCCCAACTTTGTCATCTCGCTGAACCCCACCAGCGCTTCGGTCAACCCCGGCCAGTCGGCCTCCACCACCCTGACCATCACCCCCCAGAACGGCTTTAGCGGCACGGTGAACCTGAGCCTGCAAAGCCCGCCGACCGGGGTGACGGTCTCGCCGGCCAGCGTGACCCTCGCGGGCTCGAGCCCGCAAAACTTCACGCTCTCCTTCGCCACCACCGGCGCTACCCCGGTTCAGGTGCACAACCTGACCCTGGTGGCGAGCCAGGGCAGCCTGAGCAAGACCGCCAGCTTCGCGCTGACCGTGACCGACTTTGGCGTGGCCCTCAGCCGCACCAGCACCCTGCGGGCCCAGGGGCAAAGCTTCTCCGACCTCAACCTGACCCTTACCCCCGAGGGGGGCTTCAGCGGCCCGGTAGCCCTGAGCCTGCAATCGCCCCCCAGCGGCATCAGCCTGAGCCCGGCCAGCCTGAGTGCCTCTGGTCCCATCACCCTCTCGGTGGGGAGGGATGTGCCGGATGGGGTCCACGACCTCACGCTACGAGCCAGCAGCGGCGGGGCCAGCAAAACCCTGTCGCTCTCGCTGCGGGTTCTACCGATTCAGACCGTCGCCGCCGGCGGTTACTTTAGCGCGGCCATCAAGCCCAACGGCGAGGCCTGGTCCTGGGGGAACAACACCTACGGTCAACTGGGGCGGGTTACCGGCGCCAGCGACAATACACCCGCTCAGGTTACAGATCTTTCTGGCGTAGTTTCGCTCTCGCTGGGGGAGTATCACACCCTGGTTCTGCGGGAGGACGGTAGCGTGCGGGCTTTTGGCCGGGACGACCATGGGCAGCTTGGGGATGGTCCGGACGACTCGAGCGGAACCAACAGCAATATAAAAATCGTCACCCCCAGCCTGCCCGACGGGGCTAAAGCTGTGGCGGTAGAGGCGGGGCGTTACTACTCGCTGGCCCTGCTCTCCGATGGCACGGTGTATGCCTGGGGTCAGAACGACGTCGGTCAGCTTGGCATTGGCAACACTGACTCGCCCAAAAATGCGCCTGGCTTAATCGAGGGCCTGGACAACGTCATCGCCCTGGCTGCCGGCGACGACCATACCCTGGCCCTCAAGGCCGACGGTAGCATCTGGGCCTGGGGCGACAACCCCAACGGCGAGCTGGGTACCGGCGACAACAACCGCTACACCAATCCTGTTCAGCTGAGCAGCATCACCGCAACGGCTATCGCCGCCGGGGGCAACCATTCGGTGGCCTTGCTCTCCGGTGGCACGGTGTGGACCTGGGGCTATAATAACCACGGGCAGCTGGGCGACGGTTCTACCACTTCTAGAAACACGCCGTTAGAGCTAACGGGCCTCCCGAAAGTGAGCAAGATTGCGGCCGGCTACGAGTTCACCCTGGCCCTTTTGGAAGACGGGTCGGTCAAGTCCTGGGGTGACGACGCCAGCTTCCAGCTTGGCAACGGAACCACCACCGGGGACCAGACTACCCCGGTGGACGTGCTGGGCATTCCTCCGGGCCGAACCGTTCGAGGCCTTTCGGCGGGCATCTTCCATGCCCTGGCCGTGCTCGATGATGGCACGATGCTGGCCTGGGGCAGCAATGTAGAGGGCCAGTTGGGCGACGGCACCAACAACTCCTCGGAAGAAGCCAAGCCCGTGTCTATCACAGGGGTGCAGGTGCCGCCGGTTCCTTCGCCCTAAGGGTCCAGTAGCTCTGCTGCCTGGGGCAACCCAGGCAGCTTTTGCTGGAGGTGCCCGGCTAACGCGGTGCGAGCCAGGGGGGCAGCAGCCTGGGCAGCCGCGGTTGGATTCGTTGCACCGTGAGGGCATTGGGGTTGAGGATGCCCCCGTCGCTGGCGGCGGCAAAGCTGAAGCCGTCCAGGTCCAGGCCGCCGGGTGGGGTGGGGCTCTCGGCCAGGGGGAGCCAGTCGGCCAGGGGTAGGCTTACCTCAGCGGCACTGAACGACCAGTCGAGCTCGAGGTCGCTGCGCAGGCTCCAGACGCTCTGCCAGCCGTTGGCCGGGGCGTTGCCGGGCAGCGGGGCACAGGGGGTCTGGCCGGCCGCGCAGGTTTGCGAAAGGTCGGGTACCGGGTAGCTGGAGGTGCTTTGCAGCCAGCCGGGGGTGAGGTAGAGGTTCCACTCGAGGTTGGTGTTGGCCCCGACGGCCAGTTGGGCCAGTTTCAGGCCAAACAGCCGGGTGCCCCCACCCGGCCAGGGGTAGCCCGCTGTCCAGGAGGCCAGCGGCCGGTTGTTGAGCAGGGTCAGGCTGGCGCCGGGGAGACTGGGGAAGGTGGCGCTGGTGTTCTGGGGGCTGGCGAAGCGCCGCAAGACCTGGCGGGTTCGCAGGCTCAGGTTGCTAAAGGAGGTTTCCCTGGCAGCAAAGACGTAGAACTCGCCGGGGTTTCTCCGGCTGTTCGGGATGGCCCGGTAGGTCAGGCCGATGGCCTGCTGCTGGCTGTCGGCCAGGTAGAGGCCGCGGGTGGCGGCGGTCTGGTAGGCCACATAGCTCAGGCCCTGGCTGCTGGGGTCGCAGCCGTTCAGGGTGGCGGTGTAGCTAACCTCGAGGGCAAACGAGCTGCTGCCGGTAAGGTCCAGGTTCTGGGTCTGGTTGCCCCCCACGGTGTAGCCGCGCTGGAATATGGCCCGGTCGGCCTCAAAAACCGTGCCGGGGGCCGCAGGGGGCAGGTAGCGCACCGCCAGCAGGTCGGCGGTGCCGTGGGGCACTCCGCGCAGCAGGTAGCCAGGGTAGGCTGGCGAGTCCGGGTTGGGGAGGGTGCGGCCGGGGTCCACAAAGTCGGTGGCGGGGCCGTAGGCGACCTGGCCGTAGCTGCCCCCCAGGCCGTTTAGCTGGCCGCCGATATCGGCAAACGAGCTGCTGCTGGCTGCGGGGGGGCACTGCAGGGCCAGGCTGCGCACCTCGCTCAGGGTTAGCTGGTAAACGCCGACCTGGTGGGTGGTCAGGCCGGCCTCCTGGCGGCTGCACACCACCGCCCAGCCATAGCGCCCGGCGGGGTTGCCCACCTCGAGGAGATAGCGCCCGTTGCTGGGCAACACCGCCCGCCAGGCGTCGCTGTTGTCCTGGCCGGCCACCCAGACTGCCCCTGACACGGTCAACTCGGCCTGATCGAAGATGCTGAGCAGCAGCAGGGCGGTGCGCTCCAGGCCGTCCCGGGTGCCCCGCAGGCGCAGCAGGTAGCCGCCGGTGGGCAGGTCGGGGGCCGCAGTAAGCACAAGCCTCGAGTAGAAGCCCTCCGGGGCTATTGGGTCGAAGCTAGCTGTCAGGCCGGTGGGCAGGGGGCTGCCGTCCTGGCGCTCGAGGGCAAGCTCAATCGGGCCCAGGAGGTTGTTGCGGGCAATCTCGACGGGCGACTCAAGGCTTTGCCCCTTTGCCAGGCGCAGGTACTGGGGCAGGCTGAGCTGGAAGTCGGATAGGGCGCTTGGGGGCAGTACCGCGAGGATGAAGTCCAGGGTGCGCTCGAGGGTGCCCAGGAGGGCTCGGATGCGCAGCGGATAGGTGCCGGTGCTGAGCGTCGAGGCCGTTGTAATGCGCAGGATCGAGGCGGTGCTGTTGGGCAAGGTGGGGCTGAAGGTTGCGCTCAAGCCAGTGGGCAGAGGGGAGCCGTTCTGCTGCACGAGGCTTAGCACCACCTCCCCGCCGATGTTGCGACGTTCTACACCGACCAGCAGATCGAGACTTTGTCCCTGCCCAACGGAAGGGTTGGGCTCACTCAGGCTAAGGCGCAAATCGGGGGCTAGGGCCGGCTCCACCCACAAGGGCAGCTCCGCGACTTGGGAAAAGCCGCTCTGGGAAACACGTACGCGCAGGGTGTAGCTGCCAGCGGGGGCGTTGCCCAGTGCCCGCACCCGCAGGGTGGTGGTATTCTCAGTTGTGCTGCTAGGCTCAAAACTGGCGCTGACCCCATTTGGAGGAGGGCTGGCCAGATCGAACGCCACCAGCCCGGGCAGGTTGGTGCGGGTCAGGGTGATGGTTAGGTCTTTGGTTTCACCTTGAAAAAGCGACAGGCTGCTGGGCGAAAAGCTCATCTGGACGCTGGGCGTCGCAGCTGGGCGTGTACAGCCGGTCAGCAGCAGAAGTGCCAACCCAGCAAGGCCCAGAAGGCATTCGGTTCCGCGTCCAGGCATACCTAAGTTCTGAAGATAGCACCCGCTTAGACTCTGTCAAGCTAGGGGCCGTTACTTGAGGGGTAGGGTTCGGGACGTACAATATGAGAAATGTCTCAAGAGGCCTACATTTCATCCCTACAAGACCCTGGTTTGCCGGGAGTCAAATAACGTTACACATGCTTCGCAATCTATGGATACTACTTATTGTGGTTACAGCTTGCGGCAACACCCTTAGTTTGAACGCTCCGAATCCCGCCAAGCCAACGCCGCCCACTATAAGCGGCTGGTGGAAGCCTTCTGTCAATGCTTCCTGGCACATCCAGTACACTGGAACCCTGGACAAAACCCGCAATGTGACCCTCTACAACATAGATTTATTCGATACCCCGGCCAGCGTTGTACAAGAGCTCGTGGACCGTGGGGTTAGGGCGGTTTGTTACCTTAGCGCGGGCTCCTGGGAGGACTGGCGTCCCGACAAAAACCAGTTTCCATCCGAGGTACTGGGCCGCAACTACGATGGCTGGCCAGGGGAGCGATGGCTGGATATACGCCAGATTGACAAGCTGGCCCCCGTTCTGCGGGCCCGACTTGATTTGTGCAAGCAAAAGGGCTTTGTGGGGGTAGACCCCGACAATGTCAACGGCTATCAGAACAACACCGGTTTTCCCCTTTCGGCGCAGGATCAGGTGCGCTTCAACCGCTGGCTGGCCGCCGAAGCGCACCAGCGTGGCCTGGCTATTGGGCTCAAAAACACCACCGAGCTGCTCCCGCAGCTACTGGGTGATTTCGACTTTCTGGTCACCGAAGAGTGTTTCGACCAGGGGTGGTGCAACCAGACTCGCCCCATGATCCAGGCCGGTAAGCCGGTGCTCAACATCGAGTACACCGATACCCGCATCAAGAGCGCTTCCCAGTTTTGCGGGAGCGCCACCTCGCTGGGTATTTTCTCGATTCTAAAGCGCCGGCAGCTCGATGGATGGGTAGAGGAGTGTAAATAACAACCCCGTTAATTTCGATAACGAGCCTCTAGTTGGCGAAATCCTGCCCGATGGATTTTGACCGAGCAAGATTTGAACATTTTTTAAGGCTTTTCAGAGGGAACCCTGTGGTCTTCGAACGAAAAATTGTGTACACGCTTTTTGGCGTAAACAGTGGCCGCACCGCCCGATACCGGCTGCGTCTGCGCATTGCGGCGATGGTTTGTGCACGCATCGGCTGGCTGACCTGGCCCAAGCGCATTCTTTAGAATGAGAACTTTGCGATACAGAAATGAGGCGGTTCATTGGGGCTTTCCTCCTTTTTATTGCGCTTGGCTGGCCTGAATTTTCAGATGGGAATAGCCCGCTGGTCACTGGCAACATAGTGAATTGAAAAAGCCTTTGCGCAAGCGATTAATGTAACGATATGTAACAGGCCCGATGACCTGTTGAATTGGGCCTTGCTCTTCTAATCTGAACCTGTTAAGGTTCGATGTGCATGTGCGTACACAAGGATGAGGGACTAAAAAAATGAAGAGCCACCTGGCAGTTCTGCTGACTCTGGCGCTGGTTCTTGTTCTGGGTGGCTGCAACCTCGAGCCTAAGGAAGCAGCTACCGCTCTGCCAGAGGCCCCGGCGCTCAGCCCCTCGATGCCCCGCTTTGAGGGGGCCCCCGTGGCCTTGCCCATTCATGCGGTGGACTCTAACCGCCCGCTGCCCCACGTGCAGGTCAGTGGTGCGGTACGGCCCCAGCGCCAGGGGGTGCAGTCCCAGGCGCTCCCGGCCAACCGGGTGGCCCTGCGGATTCTGGTGATTGGCCCCACCCCCGAAGACCCCGGCTTGCAGGCCTGGAAGGCCCTGCTCGACCAGCTAGGGGCCAACTACGAGGTACTGCTGGCTGCTACCCAGGACTTGACCCAGAGCCGGCTCGAGGACGGCAACGTGGGCCGTTTCCAGGCCATCTTGCTGGCCAGCAACAACCTGGCCTACGAGGCTTCACCGGGCGTATTTGTGTCCGCATTTAGCCCTGAGGAGTGGAGTCGGTTGTGGGATTATCAGCGGCGCTACGCGGTGCGCTCGGTCTCGCTGTATACCTTTCCAGGGCCTGGCACACCCAACCCACGCTTTGCCGATCCCGAAGACTACTGTATTCGCTCGGTACGGCCTGCGGGCAGCGAAGGGGTGTCCACCGACCCCACCACCGGCAATGTGCCCTACATTCCGGGGGCCCCACCGGCCAACCCGCCCGTCCTGGCGAGCCTCACCCCGGAGGGGCGCGGCCTTTTTAACTACCTCAATCCCAATGCCACCATTCCTATCCGTTATGCCTTCACCTACCCGGCCCGGTTGGCCACAGTGCAGGAGTCGCCTGGTTGCATGGTGCAGCCGCTGCTGGTGGACTCGAGCCAAAACGTGCTGGGGGTGTTGAGCAGGTCTTACGACGGGCGCGAACGAATTGCTTTAACTTTTGCCCACAACTCCTTCCTCCTGCACACCCAGCTTTTGGGCTATGGCCTCATACGTTGGGCCTCGCGGGGGCTCTTTATAGGAGAGCGGCGCCACATTCTGGCCATTGATGTGGATGACTGGGGCCTGGCCTCAGAATGGTGGGACGAGGCCCTGCAACCCGGTGAGCCCCTGCGCTACCGCCCGCAAACCTTCAGAATCTCGGCCCAGGATGCCTGGTCGCTGTACCAGCAGCAGCGTCAGCTCAACGCCACCTATCCCCTTAGCAACGGCTTCATGCTAAACCTGGCCTTCAACGGGCGGGGGGTGAATACTGGAGCCGCAGCAAGCTGCAATCCGGGCGTGTCCAGCAGCGACCCCCTCTCCAGCCTGACCAAGTGCCTGGCCAGCCGGATGCGCTGGGTCAACCACACCCGCGACCACCCCTCCATGGACAACATCACCGACCCGGCGGCCCTGCGCTTTCAGATTGCTGAGAACACCCGGCTGGCGGGCCAGATGGGCTTGTGGTACGGTAGCAAGACCCTCAAGACCGGCGAGTTGTCGGGGTTAGGCTGGTATCGCAGCCCGGCCCCCGCGCCCCTTGTTCCGCCAGCCCTGCCTTCGGAGTGTCCAGCCATTTCGGGCTCAACCGGCCCTGGCTCGGATGAACCCCGCAAGGACTTTGGGCTGATTTGTGCAAACAACGCCCTGCTCGATCGCGCTGTCGAGCTAGGGGTTCGCTACATCCACGGCAACTTTTCGGTGGCCAGCCACCGCCCGCCCTGCTCCATCTGCGGAATCGCTTTGCGCGAGAACCTCTTGATGATACCGGTCTGGCCGACCAACATCGCCTATACCGTTACCACGCCTGCAGAAGCCACTTCGTTTTACAACTACATTTATGCCCCAGGAGGCCAGAACCCCTTCTGGCCCAGGGCACTTACCTACCAGGAAATCCTCGAGCAGGAGACCGACTTAGCCCTATACCACCTCCAGACCAGCGCCAGCTCACACTACTTCCACCAGGCCAATTTGCGTGAATATGCTCCAGGTCACAGCCTGGTTTTTGACTATCTCAACCGGCTAATGCATAAGTATTCCTCTTACTACCGTATCCCAGTACTCAACCCCTCTTGGGATGAGATCGGGGCGTATGTGGCCGAACGCACCAGCCACACCAGCTTGCTGCAAGCGGGCATCACTGCTACCTGGGATCGCAGCGCAAATCGGGTTATATTCACCGCGCCTGTGGGGCGTTCGGGTGTACTGTTCTTTACAGGGGCTGCGCAGGGTGTCAGCCAGGTGTATGGGGGCGATACTATCTCAAAAATCAATCTTTCTGCTGGACAGAGTTCGGACTTCAGTTACGCGCCGCCAGCGGAATGAGCCGACGGGTTCGATATGCGTTCATCGAGGGAAACGATGAAGATTGCTCTCATCGCTGAAGGAACCTACCCCTTTGTGGTGGGCGGTGTAAGCGTCTGGTGCGATCAGCTTATTCGGGGCCTGAGCGACTTCGAGTTTGAAGTGATAGCCCTGACCAGCAACGGCCTCGAGACCAGCGCTTACCCCGCGCCTCCCAATCTCAAGGGTGTGGTCAATTTTCCCCTCTGGAGCTCGGAGCGGAGAAAAAGGTCAAAAAACCATTCGTCTCGCTGGTTTGACCAGGTACATCACAGTTTCGTGACCGCCCTCACCCAGCCCAGCTGGGGCACAACCTACTTCCTGTGGGCATTGCGGGCTATGGCCAGCTATGCTCAACAAGCCGATCTTAGTTCGGCCCTGTTGAGCGAGGCTTCTCTGGGGCGTCTCATCAGAGCTTGGATGGAATACCAGCCAAAAGAACCTGCCTACGGCCCACTGCCAAATCTGTCCCTCCAGGATGCCCTTCAGGCTTCGCAGCTGATAGAGCATCTGTTGCGACCCGTGCGTATGATTCCCCCCAAAGCCGATGTGTACCACGCGGTTTCCAATGGCCCTGCTGCGATAGTTGCCATGATGGGCAAATGGCACCATGCTGCGCCTTTTGTGCTTACAGAGCATGGGGTGTATCTGCGCGAACGCTATCTGAGTTATTTGCAAGCCCCCTATAGCCCGTCTGTGCAGACCCTGATTCTCAACTTTTTCCGCTTGCTCTCGAGCGCCGCCTACCGAATGGCCGACCTCATTGTGCCGGTATCGGATTACAACCGTCGCTGGGAAGAGCGCAACGGGGCTTTCCCAACCTCCATTCGCCCCATTCACAATGGAATTGACCCAGCCCAGTTTCCGCCGCCTGCCCAGGAGCCAGAAGTTCCGACGCTGACCTTTGTTGGCCGTGTAGACCCCCTCAAGGATCTGCACACCTTAATCGAGGCGTTTGCTCATACCAAAGCGTATGTGCCGAACGCCCGCTTGCGGATGTTTGGGCCTACGCCCGCTGGCAACGAGCGCTACCGCGAAAGCTGTGAAAAGCTGATTGAGGATCTGGGTCTGCAGGGAGCTGCGACCTTCGAGGGCCGAATCTCTCCGGCAGCGCTGGGCTATCAGGCCGGGCACGTAGCTGTGTTGAGCAGTATTTCGGAGAGCTTCCCCTATGCGGTCCTCGAGGCTATGTCCTGCGAGCGGGCTACGGTCTCGACCGACGTGGGTGGGGTCGCAGAAGCGGTGGGCGATACAGGTATTCTGGTGCCGGCCCGTGACCCCACTGCGATGGGTGAGGCCTGTACCGAACTGCTGATCGATTCCTCGCGCCGCATCGACATGGGCAAAAGGGCACGGGAAAGGGTGCTTAAGTACTTTACCCTCGAGCGCTTCCTGAACAACTATCGCAAGATGTACCACGATGTAGTTTTTTTTTCGAGTTTACCCAAGACCTCCATTGAACCGAAGACACCTACCGAGAGTAATCTTCTGGTATCCTCGGAGAGTTAAGCTGGGCTTACCTCAGGTATATACATGAACTTTTTGTCTAGACAGTTCTGCCTTTCAACCCACTATGGTTTCGACTCACACAACACATCCGATGCCTCACTGAAGCAGTCGTTTTGCTGCGTGTGGGGTGGTGTGGTCTGCGCTAGCTCCTCCCCGGGATTGCCCCATCCCTGCTGCGTGAAGGGAGCGTTGGCATGAGCCAGCGCACCGAGTTCTTCGATGACCGAGGGGTAGCGGTACTGCCCAGCTATACCAGTACCGGCAAGGCTCTGCCCAGCCCATCTAACCGACTTGCACAACTGGTTCAGCATCTGGGACCGGTATGTGAGCAGGCGGTGGATCCGCAGCAGATTGCGGCTGCACTGGAGGCCCACGGTTACAACGACCGCATGGTGCTCGAGCGCTTTGGCTATCCCAATGTGTTTGAACTGGCCGAAGCACTCTTTCGCATGGTTCCAAGGAAAGCTACCCCGGCCAAGCGCCGGGTCTACCGGGTTTCCAGCACCCTGCGGGATCTTTCGCACGGTCTGTTTTATGGGATGCCAGGGTTGTTTTACCCGGCAGTTTTTGCCTGGGCGGGTGCCCAGGAAGCTACTTTGGGCCTGATACTATCGGCCATTCTAGGGTGGTCGTGGAGCCAGGGCATGATTCGTCTGGCCTATGTCCTGATGGGCCGAGGCTTTGCTGCCGAAGCTCGCTTGATGCTGCGTGCGATGATGTTTGTGGGTCTGGGACTGGCGGCCCTGGTTCCCTTTGCCATTCGAGGGAGCCTCGAGCTGGTGGCGCTGGTGGTTTTGCAGATGGCCTATCATTTGGCCTCGGGTGTCCTGCTGCTGTACAAACGCGAGTTGTGGTTGCTGCTTGCCACGCTGCCAGCAGTGCTTTCGGGATTGCTGTTTTTGTTGACCCCAGACCTGTTGGGTGCGACGACAACCGCACTGGTGATGATGATTTCGGTGATGTTGAGCTTGCTGGCTGCTCTGATCACCACCCGGGCCAAGGCCACCCATTCTCCCTGGAGGGTGTTGCAAAGGGCTGATTGGCTCGATACCCTTCCGCTGGTCTTGTACGGATTCCTTAGTGCGGTCTTCGTATTCATAAACCCCTTCTGGAACTGGATTACCAACACCCCTGTGGCTGCAGGTCTGGCGGTGGTTCCACTGGTGCTGAGCATGGGGGGATTGGAGTGGCAACTGCGGGTCTTTTTGGAGCGTATGAGCTTGCTTCTGGCCAGCACCAACGACCTGGGTGTGTTTGCTCGCAATGTTAATCGCATATTTTTGACGGTACTGGCCTCGTACGGGATGCTTCTGCTGGCGCTGAGCTTGCTGGCCCTCTATTTCTTTCAACTGGAGGATTCGCAGGTGCAGATCCTGTTGATAGCAAATTTCCTTCTGGGCCTAGGTTTTTTTGTGGCTTTTACCCTTACCTCTATGAATCGTACCCTGCGCGTACTGCTGGGCATGTTGTTGGCCCTGACCTTATACGTGGTAACGTTTGCTCTTTCCCTGCAGGGTTTGTTGCCTCTGGGCGGGCACCTAAGCTATTTGCTGGGGTGTGGGATGTTTGCTATTTATATGATTGTTGTAGCTTTACCGGTTTTGCGTGAGCTTCGCAACTACCAGTAGCATGGCCCTTATACCTTCTAAAGACAAAGCGCTGGCGTTCTACTACGGTAGGGGCAGGCTGGCTCAACTGAGCCGCTACCACAAGGTGGTATTACAGCCCTGGGCCTACACCCGGTCGGAACTGGCCCTACTTCGCAGCCGGCGAACCTTGCCTTTGGCTTACCTTAGCCTGGGCGAAGACCAGGCTGTTCCCTCACCCTGGCATCGTGATGCCCGCAACCTCGACTGGAATACCGTTTATGTGGACCCTTCTCATCCTGGCTGGGTCAGCAGCCGGCTCGAGGAGGCGCAAAGGGCCATCGAGCAAGGATTTGTGGGCTTGTTTTTGGATACCCTAGACACCGTAATGCTGTTTCCGCAGGACCGGCAGGCAATGCTAGGGCTCATTGCGCAATTGCGCGATAGGCTCGGCAGTGTCCTTTTGTTTGCCAACCGGGGCTTTCCTCTTCTACCCGACCTGCTCGGCTTGGTTGATGGGGTGGTACTGGAGTCGTTTTCAACGACCTGGACACCCTGGGGCTATCGCGTATTGCCCAGTTATGAACTCGAGTACAACCTGAGCTGCTTGTACAGGCTCCAGGGTTCGCCCCTGGAGCTCTATGCTCTGGATTACGCGGATAGCTTCTGGCTCGAGGGCTTTGCGCGTCTGAGGGCTATGTACTATGGCCTTCCCACCTTTGTAAGCAACCGTGAGCTGACCCGAATCAGAGGTCAACCCGAGGTTTGTTGAGCCCCTGGCTTGGTTTTCTGCTCCTTTAGGTACTGTTTTGTGAAAGCATGGGGTAGCAGGGCACCCAGGGTGGTGTGTAGTTCGGTTCCATCAATGCTCAAGCAATGCACCGGTACCTCCGGGTGGCCGAACTCGCTCAGTACCTGACGACATCCACCGCAGGGGGTCGCCGGCTGCTCTCCTCGGCTGAGCACCCACACCTCGGCGATTTCCCGCTCGCCCGCGGAAACCATCTGCATGGTGGCCGACTGCTCGGCGCAGCGCGATAGGGGATAGGCGGCATTTTCCACGTTCACCCCTCCATACAAACGGCCCGAACGGGATTTGATGACCGCCGCAACGGGAAAGCTCGAGTATGGGGCGTATGACCGGGTCAGAAGCAACTTAAGCTGCTCTAGGACTTTTTTGGGCGTTTTGGGCATCCTCTCAGCATAGCAGGATTATCGGCGGGGCGCTGCCGGGCGGCGTATCCCAGAATCTAGAAAACGACGACGCGCAAGGTCCATTGCCTAGCCCCAGATCTTCCCAGATGCCGGGGTGTGTCAGGCTTCTTCCGAGGTTAGCGATTCGCTAATGGTTTGCTCGTTGCTGGTAGGGAGCGATTTTTTTTGAGCACGAACCTGCTCTATGCCCCTGGGATCGGCTGTCTCGACGGTAAACTCAAAACCGCCATACTCGAGCTTTTCCCCCACCTCAGGAATACGACCAAACTCGTTCATCAGAAAACCCGAAAGGGTGTCGTACTCACCCTCGGGCAGCTCGATGCCCAGCTTTTCCGAAGCATCCTCCAATGGTATGGAGGCGTCGAGCATGAATACCCCCTGGGAAACTTCCTGCACAGGGGCGGCCTCTTCTTCGTCGGACTCATCGTAAATTTCACCGATGATCTCCTCTATGATATCCTCTAGGGTGATCAGGCCTGCAGTACCCTTAAACTCGTCAACCACAATGGCCATGTGGGTCTTGCGCCGTCGCATCTCGCGCAGCAACTCGCGCGCCCCCATGGTTTCGGGCACAAAGTAGGCGGGGTGGCA
>Ga0209721_1001124_pt1 | contig 21033 bp, 22 predicted proteins | sample TshhotsprinmetaG_FD_184139 | JGI IMG/M metagenome (GOLD analysis project Ga0209721, IMG submission 184139) | Hot spring microbial communities from South Africa to study Microbial Dark Matter (Phase II) - Tshipise hot spring metaG (SPAdes)... | ecosystem: Environmental > Aquatic > Thermal springs...
TTCAAAGAAGGAGTTTTATAAGGCAGTGATAGAGACAAAAGCAGAAAGAGGGGCAAAAGGATTTACATGTTGGCAGCAATTTGTAGCGATATTATTTTGTCAAATAGGGCAGGCGCATTCACTGAGGGAGATAACAGGAGGGCTTGCAAGCTGTCTTGGCAAGCTAAAACATCTTGGGGTTGACAGCGCCCCTAATCGCTCAACACTGTCGTACGCCAATGAACACAGGCCGTAGTAGTTATACCAGAAGATATTTTACGAACTTCTATACAAATGCAAGGCACTGTCTTATGGCAAAAAGAAGTTCAGATTTAAGAATAAACTATTCAGCCTTGATGCCACATTAATAGTCTGTACAAGTCTATTTGAGTGGGCAAAGTACAGACAGAGCAAAGGAGCGGTAAAACTACATTTATTATTAGACCATGAAGGGTATTTGCCTGTTTTTGCCGACTTAACAAGGGGCAAGGTTCATGAAATCAATATAGCGAGGAGATTATCCTTTCTCAAAGGCTCAATAGTTGTAATAGACAGGGGATATACTGATTATGAGTTATTTCCTTGTAGGATCACCAAGAACTCTGAATGTCTCTGCAATCCCCTGCATGGCATCTTCTGACTTCATCTTCTTTCTGACAGAAGATACCTTCCTTCTGTCAATGTAAGTAACCTCGCAAACCTCTTCTTTACCTTTTCTCATCTTGTTTTATTTTAATGAATATATGAACAAATATTCAAATATAAAATGACAAGCCCAAATGAAGGCTTATTTGTCAGTGTCCATGATAGTGATGGAGGTCCGGGACATGGGCATGGGAATGCACCAGAAGGCTATGTTCATGCTCGTGGCAGCGCGGTTCAGAACAGCCATCACCATGTTTATGATTATGGTGTTCATCATGGATATGCCTGTGCTCGTGGGATAATTCCTCATGTTCATGCTCGTGTTCATGATACTCCTTTAAAACAAGTCCGGTGCCAGCCAGCATAAGCGCTGTAGCAATGACCAACTGGATGGTAATCGGCTCATGAAGAAGTAATATAGAGACGATTGCTCCCAGAAACGGCGCTGTGCCAAAGTAAACACTTGTGCGTGATGTTCCAAGGTATCTTAAGGCGTATACAAAAAGGACAAGGCTTGCGCCATAACTGAAGGCTCCAAGAATCAGTGCGCCAGTGAGCGGAAAAAGGGACGGCATCTGATTTCCTGCCGTGAAAGCGATTATTAAGGTTGTAAAACCTGCGACAAGCCCCTTAATACAGGCTATGGAAAGGGGGCTGCGGTGTGAAAGCTTCCTTGTCAGGTTGTTGTCAAAGGACCACATTAGACACGCCATCATAACAAGGATTGAGCCTGGCTGTAAGGACCATCCTCTGGAATAGGGCGCATAAGTGAGGGTCAAGCTGGCCGTAAGCATAAGCACTGCCGCCATCCAGACACGTCTTCCAACCGATTCCTTAAATATCAGTGAAGCTGTCAGAGTGGTAAGAATGCCCTCTATATTCAGTAACAGAGAGGCTGTAGAAGCCGATGTTATAGAAAGCCCGTAAATCAGAAGGATGGGGGCAGCAATTCCGCCGCAAGAGATGGCTCCAGAAAGATATAGATAATCCGAACCCCTCAATCTTGATTCATTAAAGGGCATATGCTCTCTCGTCGTAAGACGGCGTATTACAAATAAAAGAAAAAGTCCAATCCCGCTTCCAAGATACAGAAGCCCGGCTAATGGTAGCGGTGACATCTCTCCGAGCAACAGCTTTGCAACAGGAGTGCTCATGCCGAAAAGGCTGGCAGAGAGAAGGGCAGCCATGACTCCATATCTGGTGGAGTTATGATAGTTGTGGTTGTTGACCATCATGTCACATTAATGTTGATAGAGGTTTCTATCCGTTTATCCTGACAATTCTTCTCTGTTTTGCGACTGAAATCCATAAAAAGCAGAGAAGCCGAGATAATCAGCAGAAGCACTCCCTGAGAGAGTATGAGGGTATTAACCCCTGCTATAGCAATCAGATAAAATGAGGTCGCAAGAGTGCCTGCTATGCTCCCAACGGTTGAAAGGGCATACAGATTGCCGACAGTATTTCCGACAGACATAAGGTTGCGGGTCTGAAGTTTCACAACATACGGGCTGACAGCCCCGAGAAAGACTGATGGGATAAAAACAGCGCGCCCGAAGCAAACAAAGGACTCAATCTTTCTCCAATATCCAACTCGAATATCCAGTCGCAAACTGCCTTTCCATAAAAGGGAAATGCCATAAGCATAATTGCCGGGACAATGATAATCAAACCGAGCTTCCTTATGGATGGGGTTAGGTCTGCAATCTTCCCGCCCCAATAATACCCCGCTGAAAGGCCTGCCAGAAAGGTGCTTATCAGGCTTCCCCATACAAAGACAGAATTGCCGAAGTTTGGAGCGAGCACCCTGCTTCCGAGGATCTCAAAGGACATCACAACTGCACCGCAAATAAAAACGATTATTTTTATGAGCATAATTTCCCCCTTGCCTAATCATAAACTTTCATATGCCTGTATAAATTCACAGGGGCAAAGTCATCAGTCAGGACTTTAGCATCCATCCTGTACTCATCACAGTATTCGCATGTCCAGCTAATACCGGGTAAATCTATATCCATTTTTCTGGACATCTGAATTTTTCTGGCCCTTTGATAAATATCTTCCCTTCCTTTCATGACACTGCTCTTAGTGGCTATAAAAATAAAATTATTGGACTTTCTGCCCTTAAATATATAAAGGTGTGGGAATGCCTTATCGTATGTCGCAACCATGGAATCAAAAAACCTATTTCTGAACTGGGACAGAATATTTGAAACAACAACCCCTCCTTCCTTCAATTTGCCTTTTACTTCCATCAAGAATTCAATTGTAGTGAGGTGGGAAGGTATATCACCGCCCTGATAAGCATCAAGGAAAATCACATCATACTTCTTGGGTGTTCTTTTAATAAATACCCGGCCGTCGGTAGCATACATTTTCATATTCCTGCCTTCTTTAAAATAAAAGTATCTTTTCGCTATATCCACTATTTCGGGGTCAAACTCGACAATATCAATATTGGCCTCAGGATAGTATCTATTAAAGTATTGCGGCATCGATCCCGATCCGAGGCCGATAAAAAGCACATCTTTTGGGTCCTTGTCCAGAAAGGCCAAAGAAACAAAGGATATTCTGGCATATTCAAAAAGGAGTCTTTCGGGTGCGTCCATATAGATTCCACCCTGAACCCCCTTCCCTTTTGTTACTGTAGTAGAACCTCTCTCTTTTTACTGCATCTTCAAGCACAGCAATATGCTGATAAAGGGAATTCTTCTGGTAAAGAATTTTTTCTATTCCCATGGCATTGTTCAAAGGCGCTATTAAAAAAGACAGCACTGCAATTATGATTTTCAACATATACCCCTCCCATTAAGGTGATTTTTTCTGTCTGCTGAAAATTGCTTGCTTAATTTAAGGGGGGTGAGAGGCCTGAGAATGCTGCAAGGAAGCCGTTATTAGAATATACATGGCTTCTTTGAAATGGGAGTGCTTTTAGAGGCTTCCCTGTGAAAAACAGGATATCCGCAACTGCCGTATCTGCCGGAGCAGTAAAGTGTTCGAATAAATTGCTTTGCCTGCTAACTGGTCTTGACCCAGATATTAGATGGGGATGATTTTCATGATGGCTGCTGTCATGGCCTTCATGCCCGATTGTGCAGTATTTGAGGCGTTAAATCCGTGTGATATTTCGTCATGTGCGTGAATGTGGATTATGGGAATATCACGGAAGCAGTCAACAAAATGAAAGCGAACAGGAGAGATGATAATTTAAACCGCTTTAGATGTAAAAACATGTCTTAATATTACACAACGGAATAAAGGGTTTCAAGGGTGCGAATTGCTATGTTGAGTCATCTTCTTATGCGCTTTAAGAATTCGTCAAACACCCATTTTATGCCTTTCGCGTCAAGGGAATAAAAGACATATCTTCCCTTTCTCCTGGATTTGACAAGCCCAAGTTCTATCAGTGTTTTCACCTGATGGGCAACGTTGGACCGCGTTGTACCTATAACAGCCGCTATCTCGGGTGCGCACATCTCGTCGAAACACAGGGCAGATATGATGTCCGCCTTTGTAGGCCCACCGATGGCTTCGAATATCTTAACGATTTCCTGCATGGTGCGGTCGGATTTCATCTTCTTTCTGACAGAAGATATCTTCTCTTTATCAATATAGGCAGTTATACAATACTTTCTCTTCTTCGCTTTTCTCATGTCTTCCATTTTATTAAAAATATATAAAATATTCAAATATTTTTAGTATACTAATCCTATGAAAAGATATATCCTTGCCATAACAGGCGCAAGCGGCTCGATATTCGGCGTAAGGCTACTTGAAGAGTTGCTCAAAGTTTCAGAAGTTCATCTCGTAATATCGTCAGATACCTTCTCAATAATTAAAGATGAGACAGAAATAGACTGGACAACAGAAAAAGGGTCAAAGGCAACTGAGGGAATAATCAGAAGACATTTTAAGACAGACCGGTTGTTTTTTTATGAAGATAAACAGATGGAAGCACCTATAGCGAGCGGCTCGTTTAAGACAGACGGGATGCTTGTTGTGCCATGCTCCATGAAAACCCTTTCAGGCATTGCCAATGGATATGCAAACAATCTCATTGAAAGGGCTGCCGATGTTGTGATAAAAGAAGGAAGACCTCTTTTGCTTTCTCCCCGTGAAATGCCATTCAGCGCAATACACCTCGAAAATATGCTGAAACTTGCTCGGCTCGGCGTAAAGATAGCGCCGCCTGTGCCTGCCTTTTATCACCAGCCGAAAAACATGGATGACATTGTGAATTTTATTGTAGGGAAGATACTGGATAGCTTCGGCGTGGAGCATGAACTATTTAAGAGATGGGGAAGTTAAGCATATGATTTATCTCATATTTCTAACATCCTGTATCTGCTAAAAATATTATGAAAGAGAGTTGTCCAGGAAGCAGCGAAATAAGAACACCGTTTCCCGAAGAGTTAATCTGTGCATATTGCATGCACAAAAACGAGATATGGACAGATGAGCCTGATACTGTATGCAAGGGATGTGGGAAAACTATAACACGGGATATGAAGCCTTCATGCCTGCAGTGGTGCCCTGCAGCCAAGGAATGCGTTGGTGCCGAGAAGTACGAAAGGTTGATGAAAAAGCTGAAAGAACAAGGTTCTTGAATCCTACCATTTGAATTTTTCGGGTTAATCCAGTATCCTTAATTTTGTGATAGGCATTATCCTTTTAAATATGGGGGGGCCTGACTCTCTCGATTCGGTCGAGCCCTTTCTGCGCAATCTTTTCTCTGACAGAGATATCATAAAGCTCGGCCCATCCTTTCTCCAGAAGCCCATTGCATCACTCATTATCCGCAAAAGATTAGAAAGTGTCATAGAAGCCTACAGCCTCATCGGCGGCAAGTCCCCCCTTCTTGATATCACAAACGCGCAGGCAAAAGCACTTGAAAATTTATTAAATTCGAAATTCGAAATTCGAAATTCGAAATTTAGGGTATATGTCGGCATGAGATACTGGCGTCCCTTTATTGAAGAGGCCGTTGATCATGCAATGAGAGACGGGATAAGCAGGATTTTAGCATTAAGCCTATATCCACACTACTCAATTGCCACCACAGGTTCTTCTGTGAAAAAGTTTGAAGAGGCGATAAAAAAATACCATGTGGATTATTTCTCGGCGATATCATGGTTTAATCACCCGCTTTACATTAATGCACTCGTTGAAAATATCCAGAAGGGAATAAAGACTTTTGACAAAAAACCCGTTGTCCTTTTCAGCGCCCACAGCCTTCCTAAAAAGTTTGTCGATAAGGGCGACCCTTATGTCAATGAGATAAAAGGGACTATAGATGCAATCCTGAGAAAGGTCGACATAGAGTGGCATCTCTCTTACCAGAGCAAGACAGGGCCTGTGAAATGGCTTGAGCCCACAACTGAAGAAGTGCTCCATGAGCTTGCAAAAAAAGGTGTGAAAGACCTTCTTGCAGTGCCGATCAGTTTTGTATCAGACCATATCGAAACCCTTTATGAAATAGACATGCTTTATAAAAACATGGCTCGGGGTCTTGGAATGAATCTCAAGAGAATGGAATCGCTGAACACATCTCCAAAATTTATAGAAGCTCTGTCAGACATCGTGATAAAAAATGCAAAGGATTTGGGGTGGATATAATAAAGTGGACAAATACAACATTATCATAATAGGAGCAGGCATCAGCGGATTGAGTCTGGCTCACTACTGTGCAAAAGAAGGGCTTAAGACATTAGTCATCGAAAAAACCGAAAGGGTCGGCGGCACTCTGCACTCCCATAGTTTTGAGGATACCGGTGGGTTCTGGGTCGAGATAGGCGCCCACACCTGCTACAACTCTTACAGCAATTTAATAGGGATAATTGAAGAATGCAGGATTCTCGACCGCATTATCGGCCGTGAAAAGATTCCATTCAAAATGCTTGTGGATGGACAGATAAAATCCATTCCTTCACAGCTTAATTTTCTGGAACTCCTGCTCTCGATACCAAAAATTTTTAGCCTGAAAAAAGAAAGGCAGAGTGTAAGGTCTTATTATTCAAAAGTCCTCGGCAATAAAAATTTCGAGAAGGTTCTCTCTCCTGCCCTCAATGCCGTAATATCACAAGATGCAAGCGATTTTCCGGCAGACATGCTATTTAAAAAACGGGCTCGCAGAAAAGATGTTATCAAAAAATTCACGTTGACAAATGGCGTACAGACAATAACAGATTCCATTGCATCGGAAAAGAATATCGAGATATTGAAAGGCACAGAGGTTCTTTCCGTAAACTTTAATAACGGCTCTTTCCAGACAATCACAATCAATGCAACTTATAATTCAGATACACTCGCCATTGCTGCTCCTGCATCGGTGGCATCGAAACTTCTCAGAGATTCGTTTCCACAAACAGCAGAAAGTTTGGCGGCAATCAGTGTCAAAAGTGTTGAGTCTGTTGGCGTTGTAGTCAAAAAAGACCTTGCAGCTTCGATACCGCCTGTCGCAGGAATAATCCCTTCATCAGACAGCTTTTATTCGATAGTGTCAAGAGACACTGTGAAGCACGATTCTTATAGAGGATTCACATTCCATTTCAAACCCGGCATTTTAAATAACGATGCGAAGCTAAAGAGGATAGCCGAAGTGCTTGGAATTAAGACGGCGCAGATCGAACATATAGCTGCAAAAGAAAATTTTGTGCCTTCCCTCAATGTTGGCCATGACGCATTGGTCGGCAAAATAGAACAATCAATATCAACAAGTCGATTGCTTCTCACAGGAAATTATTTCGACGGCATGGCAATAGAGGACTGCGTTACAAGGTCGCTCAAAGAGTTCTTACGCCTGAAAAAACTGCTGGGGCGATAGCTTGACAATCCTGCCATATTTCCCGCCATTTCGTTTTTTATCCATAATACCACGAAATACGAAATAGTGAAATATTTTGCAGTTGATTTTATTAGGAATTATTTAGATTATTAGTAGATTATTAGAGATTATTAGGGACACATCCCATATTTTTTGACATTAAAATAGCTGTTCTGTAAAATTACTGCACGCCAAGGATAGCAAGAGCGGTTGCGGTAGGATTCCCTCATCATATAATCCAAAGGGGAAATAATAAAGAAAAGGTCTTCTTTGAAGAGGAAGACAGACAAAAATATCTGGAATTACTAAAAAAAATACTCAGACAAATGGGAATGCCCAGTCATTGCATATTGCCTTATGGGAAACCATGTCCATTTGCTTGTGAGACCTAAACGCGAGGAATCTCTTTATAAAATGATGCAAGGACTAACGCTTTGTTATACCCAGCATATCAACAGGAAATATGAAAAACAGGAAGATTGTGGGAAAGCAGATACCATTCCTGCATAGTTGACAGAGAACATTATTTATGGGCTGTGGCAAGATATATTGAGCAAAATCCAAAGCGTGCAAATATAGTGAAAAAAGAAGAGGAATACCCCTATTCAAGCGCAAAGGCTTATATCGAAGGCAAGAGAGACGACATATTAGGCGAAAAACTTTTTAACGATAATCACCGGAAAGACTATATAGCATTTATCAGAGAGAGCATTACAGAGGAAGAGATACAACGCTTGAAGTATTCAACGAGAACTGGAAGACCTTTCGGTAGAGAAGAGTTTATAAAGAGGATGGAAAAGAAGCTGAACAAAAGGTTCATATTACAGAGACCTGGCAGACCAAAAGGGCAAAAGAATTAAATAGGGGATGTGTCCCTAATTAACTAATTAAGACTTGGCTCCGGCGATTTCCTGCTCTGCCTCCCACGGAGGCTAACAGGTCCTTCAGAGGCTGCTTGCAACTACCTTCTTTGTATCCTCAGCAATAAGATGGCAGTCAACACGGATGGAATGATTTTTAAGATGTGCTTCTGTCTGCTTTTTTGCCTTGTGGCACAGCTTTCTGAGGATGTCAAACCTCTTTCCATAATAAAGCCACGGGAATATATCGTTTATGTCCGATGCTTTGAAGGGTTGAAGTTCATGAGAGCCGACCCCTGCATTTTTGAGCACAGTAAAAGCATCTCCTGTTGTCGGCTTCTTTGTCTGCCACAGAGAGACCTGCAGGAGATTAAGCCAGTTAAGGACTAAATGGATTTTTGATGGGCAGGAATTTGACTCTGCATTGCATGAATTGACGGTGTTAGAAATTGCGTCAAAGACATTTTCTGTATTATCAACAGTTACATAGACATCGTCTTTATAGCGGAACAACTCCTTGTGTGCCTGTTTTGCCACTGCACTGTCGCATATTATGACTTCATGATTTTCCTTCAGGTTGTCTATAGGACACAAAAGCGGCATAAATAATTTTACCTTAAATTAAACCTTAAAATACATGTTAGGTACGGCGAAAAGACTTTAAACCCTGCACTTGTAGAAACATTTATCTTGTATCCGTATTCTACAACATTGGATACTTCTTGGGTGAATGCGTTTATTATCTTCTATAACTCACTTGAAATAGCACTTTTTAAAGTCTTTGAGCCGTGCCTAACATGTATAAGATGCTCATATATAATTTATTATTATTATTATTACTTCGTCCTCAAAAACGCCAATGACTCGATGTGATAGGTCTGCGGAAAGAAGTCTATCATCCTTATAGATTCCAGTTCATATGCAGCAAGGAGCTTTTTCAGATCCCTCGCAAGGGTCGCGGGATTGCATGACACATACACAATCCTTTCAGTCACCATGTCGAGTATTTTATCCATTGCAGCGTTTGTGAGACCCAATCTCGGAGGATCTAATATTATGATGTCGGTGGAATCTTTGATATTTAAACCCTCGATTGATGAACGGATGAATCTGCAATTTTTTATGCCGTTTATTTGTAAATTCCTCTTGCCATCCTCTATGGCAAAAGGGTTTTCCTCGACAGCAATCACCTCGCCTGCATCAAGGGAAATGGGAAGGGAGAAGTTTCCTGCACCTGAGTATAAGTCCAATACCCTTTTGCCTTTAAGTGGCTGCAGTCTGCCTTTTACAAATCTAACAACAGCCTGATTTAATCTCCAGTGGCTCTGGAAAAAACTCATGGGCGATATAGTGTATTTTAAACCCTCAAGGTCGAGTGTTATGTAATGGTTTCCATATTTTAACAACCGCTTTTCTCCGGAATCGATGAATACCCCGGAGAACCCTGCGTGCAGAAATGCCGGGGCAAGCTCAGGCCATTTCGCAGGTTGTTTCCCCTTAGTTTTTATCAGTGCAATAGCTCCATCTCCATAAGATATATGCACCTCGCTGACTGCATGGAGATGTCCGCTTTTTCTCAATGTATCCTTGGCTTTCAGAAGATATCCGTTTATCTCCTCTGTCATAAGAAGACAGCAGTCAATATCGATTACCTCTCTTGTCTTCTCTCTGTAAAATCCAACCTTTTCGTGCGAAACCTTGAACTGTCCCCTGTACCTGTAATGCCATGGATTATCGTAAATAAGGGGCTTTGAAAGTTCTATGTCTATTTTCCCTATTCTTTTTAGAGAGTCCTTGAGGATTTCTTCTTTTAATTTTATCTGCCCCTGGTAGGAAATGTGTTGGGACTGGCAGCCGCCGCATAAGCCAAAGAATTTACAATTGGGTTCTATTCTGTCGGGAGAGGGCTCTAATATCTTTGTTGTCGAGGCTGTGTAATAATCTTTCCTTTCCTCTTCTAATTTTGCCTCTATCGTCTCTCCGGGGATAGTGTTTTTTATGAATACAACTTTCCCCTTCCATTTGCCGATGGAAAGACCGCCATATGCAGGAAGTTCGGCCTTAAGGGTGATTACCTTATTTTCTGCCTTCAATTATCTGTCTTATAGTGGCCTTCAGATTGCTCAGGTCCGATGATTTGACCACATATGCATCAGAAACCCAGACAGAGAAGTCATCCCGGTAATCATAGGCAGTGAGCATTATTATAGGTATATCGGGCTTTTTCTCCTTCATCTGCCTTAATACCTGAATGCCGTCGATATCGGGCATCAGGACATCGAGGGTAACAAGGTCGGGATTTTCACTTTCAAAGATATCCATTGCCTCCCGCCCTGAGTTGGCTGTGACAACTGTATATCCTTCGTCCTCAAGCTCTGCCTGATAGAGTTTCAATATGTTCTTCTCATCATCCACAACCAGTATCTTCATATCATTCCTCCTCCAAAGGTAGATATATTTTAAACTTTGCACCCTTACCCCAGACACTTTCAACTTCTATTTTACCACCATGCTCCTCGATAATCCTCTTTGTTATGGAAAGCCCGAGTCCTGTCCCTGTGGGACGGGTAGTAAAGAAGGGATCGAAAACACGGTCGATATCTTCTTCTTTGATGCCGCATCCGTTGTCTTCCACCTCGATTACGGTCTCTCTCTTTTCTGTCCTGTGTCCGAAAAAGTCTGCCTCGGAATATGTTTTCCCAATATAAGCCCTTATGATTATATTCCCATTGTCCGTTGCCTGGTTGGCATTGGCGACTATATTCAAAATAGCCTCTTTTATTCTGTCATAGTCTATAAACGCCTCTGCCGGATATTCTATTTCCTTTATCAGTGCGTTGCCCCTGTCGTATATTGTAGGCTCAAGGAGATTAGCGATATTATCGATGAGTTCGTTTATATCAACCTTTTTCCTGTTCAATCTTGCACTCTTTACAAAACTCAGGGTATCGTTCAATATCCCTTCGAGGCGCTGCACCTCGCCCACTATTATTTTTGCATGCTCCTTTAAATCTCCATCGAGCCTCTTTTCGAGCCTCCTTGCAAAACCTCCTATGGAAAGGAGCGGGTTCCTTATCTCATGGGCCACCTTTGCCGCCATCTCCCCGAGGGCAGCCATCCTTTGAGCAGATGCGACCTTTTCCCTTAATACCTTCATCTCGGTTATATCTTTTATGAGATGGACGGTTCCCACCACCTCTTTTGATTTATCCAAAACAGGAGAGCAAGATACAAGATAAGCCTTTCCTGTCTTTGGATCATGAAGTTCCTGCGTAACCGTCCCTTTTATCTCCCCTTTGTAATGGCATAATGACCATTGCTCTGACACATCCCTGAACACCTCGAAGCTGTTCTTTCCTATTATCTCCTCCGCCGGCCTGTTCAGCAGTTCAACCACCGCCTTATTGACCTTCCTCACAGTGAAATTAATGTCTGTTACATAGAGGTAGTCGGAAATAGATTCGAAGATATTCTCCAGCTCCTGCTCTGCCTGCGCCACATGCTCAAAGAGGCTTGCATTTTCTATGGCAGATGCTATCTGGTCAGTAAAACCCTTTAAAAATTCCATATCGTGTTCTGTTATAGGCCTCCTTGAGAAGAGGTTGTCAACCCATAAAACCCCTATTACCTTATCCCTCGATATCAAGGGAACCACGGCATATGCCATTGTCCCGAGCTGCTGGATGAGGACAGGGTCTGACAGGGGTTCTGAATGGATATCCGTGACATTGAAGGCTATTTTCTCCTTAACAGCCTTTGTGAGTATTGTTTCTATATCGAGGGAAATCTCTATTCCGCAGCAGAGCCTGTCTATGAAAGAATCTTTTCTAAGGGGGCTGTCCTCTATCTCCTCTATCAGGGAGTGGAGATTCTTGTGTTCCATGGATAATCTGGACCATATCTGCCACGCCTCTTCATGGCTCGCAGGGCCGACACCCATTGCCCCCTTTAAAACCCTTTTATCCTCATCTAAAAGAAAGAGCATTGCACGGTTAAATCCAAGGCCGTCCCCCATCGTAACCGCTGTAAGAACCATCCTGAGGAGCTTGTCCAGTTCAAGCGTCCCCCTCATTGCAGAACTTATGAAGAAGAGCCTCGAAAGCTCGTTGTTCTTTTTCAGCAGCTCTTTTTCTATCCTTTTTTTCTCTGTTATGTCCCTGGCTATTCCGCTTATGCCGATTATATTGCCGATGGAATCCTTTATGGGAGAAAGGGTAAGACTGACATCGATAAGCCTTCCATCCTTTGTCCTGCGCACGGTCTCTATGTCCTTTACGGTCTCTCCGCTTTTCACCCGCTCGCTGTAATTTTTTTCCATGTCAACAAGAAAGTCAGGAATAAAGGGAAGGTACCTGCCTACGGCCTCTTCCTTTGTGTAGCCGTAGATCTTTTCTGCACCTATATTCCATGATGTAACAACTCCGTTTAAATCAGAGGTTACTATTGCATCGGCAGTGTTTTCTATCAATCCCTGAAGATAATCCTTTAATTCCTCGACATGGTTTTTTGCCTCTATGGCCTCCCTTTCCTGTTTCAGGGCCTTTTCGTAGAGGATCGATTTGTCTATTACAATGGCAACAATGGATGCAATGCCCTCGAGAGTGGTAATGTCGTCCTCTGTAAAAGAAACTATAGAGCCGTCAGGCGACATTTTGTCGAAAAGTCCAAAGGTTCCTATTATCTGGTCCCTTATCTTTAGAGGAGTGCATATGGCTGTCTGGATGTTTATATTTGGAGCGATGGTGCCGAATTCCTCGGGGCTTTTGACCAGTATTGTCTTTCCTTCCGACGCCGCCTTCCCTGCTATCCCTTCACCCATGCATACTGTTACTCTCTCTTTAATTTCTTCGGGAAAACCAAAAGATGCCCTGATTTTAAGCTTGCCTTCTTCTATAAGGCGTATCATGCATCCTGTTGCATTGAACAGTTTTGTGGCATCTTCAGAGATTTTCTTCAGCAGCTCATCGAAGTCGCTTATGGATATGATTGCCTTTGTTAATTCATATATGACAGTAATCCTGTTGAGCTGCTCCTTTGTGATCTTGTAAAGCTCTATGTTCCTGTCAACGGTCTCCTGAAGCTTTTTAAGCACTTCCCTGTCGCTGCCCAAAAAATTCTCCATGGAAAAGTCTTTTTGATCCTGTATATTCGCCTGCATATTTGATAATTCCGATGTGTTTTCTGTCATGCCTTTTACCTGCTGAATTTCCTGTAAAGCTCCAAATACAGACCGGCAGATCTTTCCCATGAGAAATCCCTGCCCATTGCGCTTTTTATCATCCTGTGCCACGCTCCTTTGTCAGCATAACCCGTCAATGCCCTGCTGATGCCATCCATCAGACCCCTTGAAGAGTATTCATCAAAAAGAAAACCTGTCTCTCCATCTTCTATGGTATCCGTAAGTCCTCCGGTCTTTCTCCCTATGGGTATCGCTCCATAGCGCATTGCTATCATCTGCCCCAGACCACACGGCTCATATCTCGAGGGCATGAGGAACATGTCGGATCCAGCATATATAAGGTGTGCAATGGCTTCGTCAAACCCTGAATAGAAGAAAAACCCTTTAGCAAATCGTTCCCTCAGGGAATTAAGCAGTGTCTGGAAATAGTCCTCTCCTTTTCCAAGTATAACAATATTTACACCCTTTGCAATTATTTCGGGAATGGCATCTGCAAATATGTCTATCCCCTTCTGGCTCGAAAGCCTGCCGATAAACGACAATAGAGGAGCATCGGCATCGCCCTCCAGAGAGCACAGCTTCATCAGTTCGGCCTTACATTTCGTCTTGCCTGATAATCTGCTTCTATTATAGGAATATGGAAGGAATTTGTCGGCAGACGGGTTCCACTCATTATAGTCTATGCCATTGAGTATCCCGTATATGCGGTCTGCCCTCTTCCTCAATATGCCGTCAAGTCCGAAGCCTGATTCGGGTGTTAGTATTTCCTTTGCATAAGTCCTGCTTACGGTAGTAATGATGTCTGCTCCAACTATGCCCGCCTTAAGGAAGTTCACATTCCCGTAAAACTCCACACCTTCCATATTAAAAAGCTCCCATCCAAGCCCTGTTATCTCCATGGCCTGAGGAGGGAATATCCCCTGATAACCCAAATTGTGTATGGTTATGACAGATATCGTTTTTCTGAACACATCTGCATTGCTATAAAGGGTCTTTAAATAAATGGGGATAAGGCCTGTTTGCCAGTCATTGCAATGCATAATATCGATGTCTATGTTCAGTCTTTTAAGTGCCTCAAGAACACTTTTGCAGAAAAATGCAAACCGCTGGTCATTATCCGGATAGTCGCCGCGTGGAGTTCCATAAAGCTCATCCCTGCCGAAATATTCTTCATTGCCGATAAAAAAAACTGACCCTTGACCCCCCACAGGGTTTTGTAGATTGACCCTTGACCCTTGGAATACCTTGCATTTTCTGAATGCCTTTCCGAGGGGAATGTCTATTGCAATGCCCGTGTCCTGAATCTCTTCTCCGAACTGCTCTGCTGTCCTTTTATAAAGGGGAATGAATAGAAATGCCTCGATACCCATATGCAGATATTCTTTAAAAAGAGTCCCTGTTACATCAGCAAGCCCCCCTGTTTTTGAAAAAGGGACAGCCTCTGATGTTACTATCGCAACCTTCATTGTATCTTTGCTTCTCTGAGGAATTTCGTTGCCTCTTCCGGAGGTGTGGGGTTAATAAAGAATCCTGATCCCCATTCAAAACCTGCCCTCCTTGTGAGTCTCGGAAGAATCTCAAGATGCCAGTGGTAATAGTCGTTAATCTCTTCTTTAAACGGAGATGTGTGGAGTATGAAGTTGTATGGAGGTATGTCAAGGACCCTGTCAATCTGTTTCAGAACCCTCTGCAATATTTCTGCAAAGCTTGCGAAGCTCTTTTCAGGGGGATAGAAATAGGATTCGTGCCTTTTCGGCAGTATCCATGTCTCAAAAGGGTCCCTCGGCGCAAAGGGTGAAAGGGCTACATATCTTTCATTTTCATAAATAACCCGTTTCCCTGACTCCAGTTCCTGACTGATTATGTCGCAGAAGATGCAACGCTCTTTGCTGTCATAATATTTTTTTGATGATTCCATCTCCTCTCTCACGGTCTTGGGAACAATTGGAAGGGCTATCAACTGGCTGTGGCTGTGTTCCAGGGATGCTCCTGCAACTTCACCTTCATTCTTAAAGATCAGGACATACTTGAAGCGCATATCTTTCTTAAGGTCTGTAAGCCTGAAATAGTATGCCCAGAGGACATCCTCCACTGCGCGCTGGGGCATTGTAGCGAGGGACAGTTGATGGTCAGGCGTTTCTATAATTACCTCGTGGGCGCCGATACCGTTCATCATATCGAATACACCTTCTCCCCTTTTATTGAGGTCCCCGTGTATCTGCAATGCAGGGAATTTGTTCGGCAATACCCTTAGCGTCCAGCCCGGAGAATTCGGGGGCGTGCTCGCAGGCCTGAAGGCTAATATCTCCGGCGGTGTTGTATGCTCATTGCCGGGACAGAAAGGGCAGAACCCTCCTGCCTTCCTTTTTTGCGAAGGCGATATGAAGTCCGTGGGCCTTTTTCCCCTTTCAACTGATATGATTACCCATCTCCCGGATATAGGGTCTTTTCTCAACTCAGACATAAATCCTCCATTTACTTCCTGCTTTCCACTTGCTGCTTAAATGTTATAATTATACCACTATGAAGCCAAGTTTTCATGCAAGGCCTGTCAATGGGCCGTTTGAGGATCCATGCGTTTATGTAAGAATCTTGAGAGAAAAAAGGGCTTTGCTTTTTGACCTCGGATACATGGGGAGACTCGAACTGGGCAATCTCCTGAAGATAACGGATGTTTTTGTGACCCATATGCACATGGACCATTTTGCTGGATTCGACACGGTCTTGCGCGGAGTCCTTAAGCGAGATATCCCTCTTAGAATCTTCGGCCCTGAAAATATCATTCAGTGCGTAGAAGGAAAACTCAAGGGATACACATGGAATCTGATAAAGGATTATCCATTAAAAATAGATGTATTTGAAATAAACGAAGACTCTATATCCCATGCAGGCTTCTATGCTGAAAACTCTTTCAGAAAAGCAATGCATCCAACGATGATATTTGACGGGATGATAAAAAAAGAACCGTTATTTAAGATACAGGGAGTTCTTCTCTCTCACCAAATTCCTGTGATGGCATATTCCCTTGAGGAGGAGTTCCATATCAACATTAACAAAGCTCTTCTGACCGAGAAGGAACTTCCTGTTGGTCCATGGCTTTCGGATTTGAAAAAGGCAATCAGAGAAGGAAGTTCTGATGATACAATATTTGAGGTTGATAACAAAACCCTGAGTCTAAAAGATTTGAAGGAGGTTGCCACCATTACAAAAGGGCAAAAGATTTCTTATGTGATGGATATGGCGCCTGCGGATGAGAATATAGAAAAAATTATCCCATTCGTAAGGGGCTCTGATATATTGTTCTGCGAGGCATATTTTTTAGAAAAAGACAGGGACAGGGCTGAGGAGAGGCATCACCTGACAGCAGCTATTGCAGGAAGGATCGCAAGGGAGGCAAATGTGGGAAGCCTCGAAATCATGCATTTTTCGCCGAAATACAGGCATTGTGCGGATGAGTTGTATAATGAGGCGATGAGGGAGTTTAAAGGATAAATTATGAGTTATCTTGACGAGATAAGAAAACTGGAAGAAGCTGACAAAAAATTCATCTGGCATCCATTCACGCAGATGAAGGACTGGCTTGAAGAAAAACCGATAATCATAACCGAAGGCAGTGATTGTTTTGTAAAGGACGCTTACGGCAAGTGGTATCTTGACGGTGTTTCTTCAATATGGGTGAGCATACACGGGCACAGGAAGAAAGAGATAGATGATGCAATCAAAGAACAACTCGATAAAATTGCACATTCAACATTGTTGGGGCTTGGGAATATCCCATCAATCAAACTGGCAGCGAAGCTCATTCAATTATTAAACTCATCACTCACCACTCATCACTCATCACTAAATAAGGTCTTTTATTCTGACAACGGCTCAACTGCTGTTGAAGTCGCCCTGAAAATGGCCTTCCAATACTGGATTCATAAAGGAGTAAAAGGCAAGCATTCATTCTTATCTCTTAAGAATGCATACCATGGAGATACCATTGGTGCAGTAAGCATTGGAGGGATTGACATATTCCATGATGTATTTAAGCCGCTTCTGTTTAAGACTTATAAAGCACCTTCTCCCTATTGCTACAGATGCGACTTTGGAAAGACTCCATTGGAATGCTCATTCGCATGCCTTAAAGAACTGAAAAATGTCTTGGAAAAACATTCCAGGAAAATAGCTGCGCTTATCATCGAGCCTATTGTTCAGGCTGCAGGCGGGATGATTGTATGGCCCGAAGGCTATTTAAAAGGCGTGAGGGAGCTATGCAATAAATACAATGTGCTTTTGATCGCAGATGAGGTTGCAACAGGTTTTGGAAGGACGGGAAAAATGTTCGCGTGCGAGCATGAAAATGTAGTTCCTGATATTATGTGCCTTTCAAAAGGGATAACAAACGGATATATGCCGTTGGCTGTCACGCTATCAACGGATGAGATTTACAATGCATTTTTAGGCGAGTTTAAAGATTTAAAAACCTTCTTTCACGGCCATTCATACACAGGCAATCCTTTAGCATGTGCTGCTGCGATTGCAAGCATTGATTTGTTTGAGAAAGAAGAGATATTAAAGAACATGCAGCCAAAAATCGCACTTCTTGAAGAAAGATTAAAAGATATAGCAGATTTGCCAAATGTCGGCAATGTGAGAAGCAAAGGTCTTATTGCAGGGATAGAGCTTGTAAAAGATAAAACTACAAAAGAGCCGTATCCATGGGAAGAAAAAATAGGATGGAAGGTTGCTTATAAGGCAAGAGAAGAAGGGGTCTTGATACGGCCATTGGGTAATGTCATCGTCATCATGCCGCAGCTCAGCATAAGCATCAAAAACCTCAACTGCTTGATGGATGTAATAAAAAGGGCTATAATTGCGGTAATAAATAATTAGAAGAGGAGAGGAGCAATGAAGATTTATACATCAAATAATCTTTTCAGGTTTCTTGTCATTTCAGTTCTCGTTCTATTTCCAGCCATACTTATAGCAAGCGAATACACCATAAAACAAGGTGATACTTTATGGGACATATCTGAAGAGAGGATGAAAGATCCGTTCCTCTGGAAAAAACTCTGGAAGGCGAATCCGCACATTAAAAATCCTGATCTCATTTTTCCGGGGCAGAAACTGAACATCCCAGGTGAGGTTGTAGAAAAGAAAAAAGAGGAAATACGGGAAGAAGTTGGAGTTGTTCCTAAAAAGGCAGAAAAAGAAATAATCCCTGTAAAAATCACGCCAAAAAAGATAACAGCACAAAAGAGAAATTATCTCACTTCAAGGGAAATCCTCTTACAAAGTGGTTACATCTCCGATAATATAAAAAGTATAGGTAAAATATATGGGTCGCCTCAGAGAAAAACACTTCTTGGCCGTGGAGATTATGTGTATATAGAAACTGACAGACCGGCAAACATAAATGACAAATTCTACATAATAGGTAAACCTGAGAAGGTAATACATCCGGTAACAAAGGATGATGTCGGCTATCTGGTTCGCATTAATGGCGTAATAGAAGTAGTGGGAGAAAACAACGGAAACAAAAAGGCATTGGTCATTGAATCATACAATGAAATCGCAATTAATGACATGCTCCTAATCTTCTATCCTGTGGAAGTGTCTGTGGAGCCCGATAAGGAGAGGCGGCCTGCCGTCAATGGAAACATTATAAGGCTGTGGGATAAATACAATATGAGCGGTGTCGGCAGTGCAGTTTATCTCGATAAAGGGGCATCAGACGACATAGAGATCGGAGATATGTTCGATATCATTTCCAGCGAAAAACCCCATATTCCCCTTGGAACAGCACAGGTAATAAGTATCAAAGATAAGACTTCTGTGGCTTTATTAATAAAGGCATTAAGCGAAGTTAAGGCTGGCGATCTGTTCAGAAATTAAGAAGGGCTGCTTCAGCAGCCCTTCTTAATTAAGTGGTGAGTATCTTTAATGCCCTTAGTCTGCTTGGATGTTTGAGTTTCCTCAGGGCCTTTGCCTCAATCTGTCTGACGCGTTCTCTCGTTATCGAAAGATACCTGCCGACCTCTTCAAGGGTGTGATCCCTGTCAACGCCGATGCCGAATCTCATCCTGATGACAGTCTCTTCCTTTGGTGTCAGAGTCCTCAATACCCTCTGGATCTGCTCTGAGGTCTCTATCCTTTCGGCATCTGAGTATGGAGAAGGGCTTGTTTTATCACCTATAAAATCTTCAAGCTCTGTGTCTTCATCTCCAATGGGGGTTTGCAGTGCTATAGGGTCCTGGATAGCCCTGAATACCTCTTCAACCTTTCTTACAGGCACAACAAGTTTCTTACCAATCTCCTCATTAGTCGGCTCCCTTCCAAGCTGCTGTGTGAGTTCCCTGGAAGCCTTCGTAACACGGTTATAGAATTCCATCATATGCACAGGAACACGGATTGTCTTGGTCTGGTCAATAAGCGCCCTCGTAATAGCCTGTCTTATCCACCATGTTGCATATGTACTGAATTTAAAGCCCTTTTCATATTTAAACTTATCAACAGCCTTCATAAGGCCAATGTTTCCTTCCTGAATAAGATCAAGAAGAGGCAATCCTCTGCCAACATAGTTCTTTGCAATATTGACTACCAGTCTGAGATTCCTCGTTATAAGCTCGTTCTTCGCCTCTGTCACAAGATACCTCGCCTTTGATATCCTGTTCCATATGTCTTTTAACTCATCGACCTTTATCCCTGCCTCTGATTCTATTCGTTTATAGTCAGCCTGCACCTCTTTTAAGAGCAACTCCAACTTCTTAGTATTCTGCCCTTTTTTCTTTTTTTCATTTATAGCTGCCCTCAATCCCTCTAGGTTGCCGTATTTTTTTATCTTTTTGTCTGCATTTTCAACAAGTTCCATCAACTCTTCAATCCTTGAAAGAGTTTTTATGAGGGCTTCATTAACCTTCTCTTCTTCTGTTAAAAGCTCTCCTTCCTCTTCCTCTCCTTCTTCAGGATCGCTCATTTCTTTTATTCTATTATAGAGGGGCAGACCTGATGTTGTTTCCTTTATTATTTCCCTTCCCTCTTCAAGCTTTTTTGCAAGCTCGGTTTCCTCATACTTTGTGAGGATAGAGATATCACCCATTGAATTGAAATAGGCCTGAACAAGGTCCTCAGCACGCTCTACCTCTTCTGCCTCTTCCTCTATTTCTTCCTCTGCTGGTACGCCCTCTTCGTAGTCAACAACTTTAACACCCATGTCACTGAGGACATCCATAAGATCTTCCAGTTCGTCAGGCGAAAAGAATTCAGACGGCAGGGCCTCATTTATTTCGTCGTATGTGAGAACTCCACGCCTCTTTCCGAGATTTACAATTTCCTCAAAAATATCTCTTTCTTCCATTGACTTACCTCTAACCCCTTTGCACGCAAAAAAAATTAAAGAAAGGTATCCCTTTCTTTAATTATATAATGCAATTTATATATTGCAATAAAAAAGTTTGACAAAGTATGGGAGTAAGGAATAAGGTCAAGGCGCACGGTCTATTAGTACTGGTAAGCTGAACATATTACTATGCTTACACCTCCAGCCTATCAACGTGGTGGTCTAC
>Ga0209721_1001125_pt1 | contig 21016 bp, 22 predicted proteins | sample TshhotsprinmetaG_FD_184139 | JGI IMG/M metagenome (GOLD analysis project Ga0209721, IMG submission 184139) | Hot spring microbial communities from South Africa to study Microbial Dark Matter (Phase II) - Tshipise hot spring metaG (SPAdes)... | ecosystem: Environmental > Aquatic > Thermal springs...
ACCAGGCACCAAAACGTCAGACCTGCATGTTCATCACGTCGGTGTAGGCCTGCATCATGCGGTTGCGCACGTGCAATGCGGCCTGAAAGCCGATCTGCGCCTTTTGCATCGCCACCATAGTTTCTTCCAGGCTGACGTTGCGGTTGCCCTTTTGCACCTCGTTTTGCAGGGCGCTGGCGCGGTTTTGCGCTGCGCTGACTTCGCGCAGCGCAGTGCGCAGCGCATCCCCAAAGCCGGACTGGGACACCGCCCCGGTGGCCGACGCCGCCCCCGGGCCCGTGGCAGGCGCCACCGGCATGGCACCGGCCGCGGCCTTGGCCGCCAGGGCCTTTTGTGCGGCGCGCAAGGCAGCCACCTGAGCGGGGCTCATCGACGCGGTGTGCATGGGCAGCAGGCGCAGATCCATGGGGTGACTCCGTTTCGATGACAGGCCATTGGCAACGCGGTTAGCAACACGCAGGAAACGACGCCGGGTTAGTGCTGGAAGAGGACACACAAGCCTGACCGGGGCTCCAAGCGCGTGCCCGCATGGTAGCGTCCGGGCCGCCCGCGGCTTAAGCGCGAATAGACCCGTCACCGCCCGTCTGTTCGCGCTTTAGTGCAGCGCATGCCGGTGCGGATAATGCGCCGCATGGCTACCTCGACCACTGCCGTCGCCGAATTGGACCCGGCACTGCCGGGAACCGACACCGCACGCCCCACCCCGCCGCTGTTGGCCGGGTGGCAGCGTCTGAGTGCGCCGCGCAAGGCGGCGCTGGGCGCGGGCGTGCTGGCCATGGTCGCGCTGCTGGCCGTGGCGTTTTATCTGCTCAACCGTCCGGACTACCGGGTGCTGTACGCCAACCTCTCGGACAAGGACGGCGGCGCGATCCTGGCGCAGCTGTCGCAGATGAACATCCCCTACAAGCACGCCGACGGCGGCAACGCGATTTTGGTGCCCGCGGACCGCGTCAACGACGTGCGCATGAAGCTGGCCAGCCTGGGCCTGCCCAAGGGCACGGTGGCGGGCTTCGAGCTGATGGACAACACGCGCTTAGGCATGACGCAGTTTCAGGAGCGGGTGAACTTTCAGCGCAGCTTGGAGGGGGAGCTGACACGCACCATCTTGTCGCTGCAGTCGGTGGCCGATGCGCGCGTGCATCTGGCGCTGCCCAACCAAAACGGGTTTTTCCGCGAACAGCAAAAGCCCTCGGCCAGCGTGCTGCTGACACTGCACCCCGGGCGCACGCTCGACCGCACGCAGGTGGCGGGCATCGTGCATTTGGTAGCCAGCTCGGTGCCGGAAATGGACCCGAAGGCTGTCAGCGTCATCGATCAAAACGGGGCGCTGCTGTCGCAGCGCGCCGAGGGCGACGGAGGTATCGATTCGCGCCAGCTGGAGTATGTGCGCACGCTGGAGCGCATGTATACGCAGCGCATTTTGGACCTGCTGGAGCCGGTGGTGGGGCGCGATAACGTGCGCGCCGCGGTGACCGCGGACGTGGATTTCTCGATCACCGAGCGCACCAGTGAGCAGCACCGGCCCAACCAGGGCAACGAGCCAGCGGCGGTGCGCAGCTCGCAAACGGTGGAGGAAAACGCCCCCGGCAGCGCACAGCCCGCCGGGGTGCCAGGGGCCGTGTCGAACATCGCACCCGGACCGACGCAGGCGCCCATCAACGGCCCCACGCCTCCTGTGGGCGTGGTGGGCGCGGGCAATGTGCCGGGCACGGCAGCCGACGCCCTGCGCCGCCGCGAGCTGGTCGTCAATTACGAGGTGGACAAGACGGTGGCCGTGACGCGCGAAGCCAGCGGCACGGTGCGCCGTCTGACCGCCGCGGTGGTCATCAACCACCTGCCCAACCCGGACGCAAAGAAGGGGCCCGCGACGGCGGCACTGCCGCCGCAGCGGCTCGAGCAAATCCAGGCGCTGGTGCGCGACGCCATCGGCTTCAACGGCGAACGCGGCGACTCGATCAACGTGATGAACGCCCCCTTCAACCAGCCCAAGGTGGAGCCGGTGGAGGTGCCGTGGTACCGCGACCCCGACGTGCAGGACCTGCTGCGCAGCGCCGCTCCGTCGCTGGGTCTGCTGCTGGTGGGGCTGTTGATCTTCCTTGGTCTGGTGCGGCCGACCCTGAAGATGATGCAGCCGCCGCCCCCAGCCGAGGCCGCGGCGGCGGCAGGCGCCACGGCCGCGCTGCCCGGCCCCGGCGGCCAGGTGGACGCGGTGGTGGGCGAAGTGGTGGAGCGCCCCGGCCTGCCGCAACCGGCTCATAATGAGCCCACCGCCGAAGAGTTGCGGCTGGCCGACGCGCGCCGCCTGGCCAAGGAGAACCCGGTGGCGGTGGCCAACATCCTCAAGGGCTGGATGGGCACCGAGGGCACCTGAGGACGACCGCAGCCGGCGCACGCGCAAAGTGAGCAAACATGGCCGATACCGATGACGGACTGCAGGACGCCGCCATCTTCCTGATGTCGCTGGGCGAGGAAGAGGCGGCAGAGGTGTTCAAGCACTTCTCGCCCAAGGAGGTACAGCGCCTGGGCGAGACCATCGCGCGCATGAGGACGGTGCCCAAGGAGAAGGTGGACACCGTCATCGAGAAGTTCACCCGCGAAGCGGCGTCGCAGAGCCTGCTGGTGTCCGACACCGACAACTACGTGCGCGCGGTGCTCAAGCGTGCGCTGGGCGAGGACAAAGCCGCGCTGCTGATCGACCGCATCCTGCAAGGGGGCGACGTCTCGGGCATCGAGAGCCTGAAGTGGATGGATCCGCTGTCGGTCGCGGAACTGCTGCGCAACGAACATCCGCAGATCCTGGCGGCGATCCTGGTGCATCTGGACCAGGACCACGCCGCCAACATCCTGAAGCACTTTACCGAGCGCACGCGCAACGAGGTGATGCTGCGCATCGCGACGCTGGAGGGCATTCAGCCCACGGCGCTGAAGGACCTCAACGAGGCGCTGTATCAGGTGCTGGCCGGCGGCGACAAGATTCGCAAGAGCTCGCTGGGCGGTGTCAAGACGGCGGCCGAAATCATCAACCTGCTGGGCACAAGCCTGGAGGCTAGCGTGCTGGATGCGATCCGCGAGCAGGACCCGGATCTGGCACAAAAGATCATGGACAAGATGTTCACCTTCGAGGACCTGCTCAAGCTCGACAACAAATCGCTGCAAATGGTGCTCAAGGAGGTGTCGGCCGACGTGCTGGTGGTAGCGCTCAAAGGTGCCTCGCAAGAGCTACGTGACAAGATTCTGTCCAACATGTCCAGCCGGGCGGCCGAGGCACTCAAGGAGGATCTCGAGTCGCGTGGACCGGTGCGCTTGTCGGAAGTGGAGGGCCAGCAGAAGGAAATCCTCAAGATTGTGCGCCGGTTGGTGGACGAGGGCCAAATCGTGATCGGAGGAGGCGGCGACGATGCCTTCGTCTAACCGCAGCGCGCACCCGTATCAACGCTTCATCCCGCGCGAGGAGGTGCAGGCGGTCAGCGCCTGGACTTTCGAGCCGGTGGACGATGCAGCGCGCGCGACCCCCAGCGAACCGGCTGCGCCGCCGATTACGCCGGAGGATGTGGAAGCAGCGCGTGCCCAAGCCTTTGCAGAGGGTTTCGAGCAGGGACGGCAAACTGGCGCCCAAGAGATGCGCGAGGCGCTGACCGCCCCACTGCGTCAGCAGGCCGAGGATCTGGCGCGGCGCGTCGCGGACGTGATGGCCGGTGCGCAGGCCGAATTGGACGCGGTGCAACAGCAGCTGGCGCAGCAGGTGTTGTTGCTGGCCTGCGATGTGGCGCGCCAAGTGGTACGGCGCGAACTGGCGCAGTCCTTAGGCCCGGTGCAGGCCGTGGTGCAGGAGGCCCTGTCGATGCTGAGCGACGACGCTCGCCCGGCCGTGCTGCGCCTGCACCCACAGGACGCCCAGCGCCTGCAACCAATGTTAGGCGAAGCGCTGCAGCGCCACCAAGTGCGTCTGCAGGCCGATGCGCGCGTGACCCCTGGTGGATGCATATTGCAAACGCGTCTGGGCGTGGTGGACGGCACGGTGGAGCGCCGCTGGGCGCGCGCCGTGGCCAACCTGGGACTGGACGAGCCGTGGAAATCGGACCTGACGATGTCACCCGAGCCCGGGTGCAACGGTGAAAACGCGCTAACCACTGCCGGCGCACCAGCGGCTGACGCGCCCGCCTTGCCGGCCGGTGCGACCGGACAGCCCCCCGTCGCCGCGGCACAGGACCGCCCCGCCGATGGCGAGCCCGTCGCCTGTGCCTCAAGCCATCTGACCCAGGCAGAGGAGGCCCCCTCCCGTGGCTGACCTGCGCACCTGGCAAGCCTTTGTGGACGCCGCGCGGCAAGCGGCCAATCAGCCCACGCCGCTGGAGGCCAGCGGCCAGCTGACACGCCTGGCGGGTTTGGTGCTGGAGGCCGAAGGCATTCGCACACCGGTGGGTTCGCAGTGCGTCATCGACCCCAATCCGGACCCGCTGGCGCCCGACGAGCCCCACGGCACGGTGCTGGCCGAAGTGGTGGGCTTTGCAGGCAGCCGCGCATTCCTGATGCCAGCCAGCGAGGTGCACGGGCTGGCACCGGGCGCGCGTGTGCGGCCCCTGCCCCCGTACCGCCCACGTCCGCGCCTGGGCGATGCACCGCATCCCATTGTCCCCAATGACCGAGGGGTGTTGCGCTTGCCGCTCGGTGCGGGGCTGCTGGGGCGGGTGGTGGATGCTTACGGGCACCCGCTCGATGGGGGTGGGCCGCTGCTGGGTGTGCAGGCGCAGCCGCTGGAGCGCCCACCCCTCAACGCCATGCAGCGCGCCCCCATTCGCCAGCCGCTGGACACCGGCGTGCGCGCCATCAACGCGCTGCTGACCGTCGGGCGCGGCCAGCGGCTGGGTTTGTTTGCCGGTTCGGGCGTGGGCAAGAGTGTGCTGTTGGGCATGATGGCGCGCTACACGCAGGCCGACGTCATCGTCGTCGGCCTCATTGGCGAGCGCGGCCGCGAGGTCAAGGAGTTCATCGAGGACATTCTGGGTCCGCAGGACCGGGGCCGCGCCGTGGTGGTGGCGGCACCCGCCGACGCCCCACCATTGGTGCGGCTGCAAGGCGCGCACTACGCCACCGCCATTGCCGAGCGTTTCCGTGATGAGGGCCAGCACGTGCTCCTGCTGATGGATTCGCTGACGCGCTACGCGATGGCGCAGCGCGAAATTGGACTGGCGATTGGCGAGCCCCCCGCCACCAAGGGCTATCCGCCCAGCGCCTTTGCCCGGTTGCCGCAGCTGGTGGAGCGCTCCGGCAACGGTCCTGAAGGCGGCGGCTCCATCACGGCGTTCTACACCGTGCTGTCCGAAGGCGACGACCAGCAGGATCCAATTGCCGATGCTGCCCGCGCCATCCTGGATGGTCACATCGTGCTGTCGCGTGCACTGGCCGAATCCGGCATCTACCCTGCCATCGACATCGAGGCCTCGGCCTCGCGCGTGATGCACAACGTGGTCAGCCCCGAGCACTGGGCGCTGGCACGGCGCTTTCGGCAGCTGTATTCGCGCTACCAGAAGAGCCGCGACCTGATCCAGTTGGGCGCCTACGTCAGCGGCAGCGATCCCGACACCGATCTGGCCATCCAGCTGCACCCAGCGATGGTGGCGCTGCTGACGCAAGACATGCGCGAAGGGGCATCGTTCGACAGCAGCGTGCGCCAGCTCACCGAGCTGCTCGCTGCGGCGGCCGGCGCCGGTGCCCGCAGTGGCGCAGGAGGCCGTGCATGAAGCCCACGCGCGATCTGGCCGTCCTGATGGAGCTGGCACAGCGGCGGCGCGACGATGCGCTGCAGGCGCTGGCCGCAGTGCGCCGCGAACAGCACACCGCCCAGGGGCAGATGCAGCAGCTGCTTGCCTACACGCGCGACGCCGACGCGCGCTGGCTGCAGCGCGCCAGCGCCGGCGTCACGCCTATGCTGCTGGCCACGCAGCGCCAGTTCGTGGCGCGGTTGGAAGAAGCCATCGCCTTTCAGACCGACGTGTTGCAGCGCTTGCAAGAGCGCGTGGCGCACGCCGAGGCCCGGGTCCAGCACGCCGAGCGGGCCTTGGCGACGCTGCAGCGCATCCAGCAGCGGCGCCAGCTACGCTGGCTGGAGCAGCAACGCCGCGTCGAACAGAAAGCCACCGACGAGATGGCTGCCGCCCAGCACCGGCGGCGCGCCACGATGATGCCCTGAGGAGAGTTGCCGATGAAAGCCGAAGCCGCCACTCATGCCACCGCCCACCCCAGCTCGCACCGGCCTAGTGCGGGGGCCCGCGACGGCGACCCCGCCGCCCGTGACGTCTTTGCATCTTTGCTGGAAGGCCTGGTCGCCGCCGATGACGAGGCCCTGAACACAAACGACGCTGACGGCGCAGCCGGCCACCAGAACAGCCCACAATGGGGAGCTTCTCGTCCTGACCACGTGGTCGCCACAGACGGCAGAGCTGGCGGCCAGGACAGCGACGACGATGAGCGGTGCGCGGCCCCGGACACCCGCTGCTCCGCTGACGCCAGCGCCCTCGGGATGGCCCCGCTACTGGCAAGCCTGATGATGCCCGCCGCGATGGCGGAGACCGACCGCGCCGCAGGCGGCGCGCAGACACCCACAGACGGGGTGCGCGACACACTGACTGCTGTGGCGACCGGGCCGCTGGACGCCGCGCCCGACCGTGCTAGCCTGCCCGCCAACCCCCACCAGCTCCCTAACACGCCGGGGGCCGCGCAGCGCGATGAGGAGGCCGCGGCACCGTCGCCCGCCGCGCTGGCGGCGCGCAGCAAGGGGCGCGCGCCAACTGCTGCATCCCGGGCCGCTGCTCCCCAGCCGTCGGCCGCCGATACCCGGAGCATGCTCGCCGCCGATGCAGCAGTGGCGGCGCGTCCACTGCAGGCAAGCGCCGTTGCCCCGGCCGCAGCCAGCCCCAGCACGCCCGGCGCGGACGCCGCGGGCGCAGCCGCCGCGTCCGTTGGCGGCGGCGAACGCTCCGGCGCCGGGGCAACCCACAGCGGCAGCACCGGTGATGGCCGCAGCAGCGGCGCCGCCATGCCAGGCGTCCCCGGCGGGCCATCCCCTCTGGAAAGCCTCGACCGTAGCGCCGCAGCGAACGATTTCGGGCTGGTGCTGGGCGAGGCGCTGCACGGCGCATTCGAAGCCATCGGCGCCCAGGTCTCCCTGTGGAGTGCCGGGCGCGCGCAGCGCGCCAGCTTCGACGTGCGCGACGGCCTGGACACCCCGCTGACGGTGGACGTGCAGGTGACCGACGGCGTGGCGCAGCTGCAATTTCGCACCGACGACGCCGCACTGCGCCAGCTGATCCAGGCCCAGGCTCCCACGGCGTTGGCCGACGCGATGGCCCGCGCCGGACTGGCGCTGGGCCAGGTGGACGTGGGCGCACGCGGGCAGGGCGGCGACCGCCCCGCCGACCCGGGGCGCTCCGGCCGCATGCTGCAGACGCGCGTGGCGCTGACCGTCCCCGCCGCTGCTGCCGCCGCACACCCCCTGCGGCGCGGCAGTACCGGGCTGGACGTGTACGCCTGACACCGGCAGATGGTAGACGGCGTTCGCCACAACAGCCCCGACGGCGCCGTGCTGTTCGTCCTTTTGCTCCGGTGGCGGCGGGGCGCACAATCGGCACTGCAGGAAGGTCGTAACGGCACTGCATGCCACAATAATTGGCCGTTGATGTCCCAAGGGGATGTGACGCCAGCCGCCGCAGGGCGACCGCCACCGTACCCTTTAGCTTTGTTCGACCGAGTGCACCACCATGGCCAAATCCGAAGAAACTGCCGCCGCGGAAAAGCCGAAAAGCAAGAAGCTGCTGATCATCATCATTGGCGTGCTGCTCGTACTGCTGCTGGGCGGCGGCGCGGCAGCCTTTTTGCTGATGAGCAAGAGCGCCGACGAGGAGGAGGAAGGCGCCGATGCCCCCAAAGCCAAGGCCGAGGCCAAGGCCAAGCCGAAAAAGCCCGCCGGGCCACCGACTTTCATGCCGCTGGACGCGGTGGTGGTGAATCTGGCCGATGCGGGCTCGACGCGCTATGCGCAGGTCGGTATCACGTTGCAAGTCGAGGACGCGCCGACGGCGGACCTGGTCAAGCAGTACATGCCGGCGATCCGCAACGGCATCTTGATGGCGATTTCGCGCCGCACCGCCGACCAACTGCTCAGCGCCGAGGGCAAGGAGGAGCTGGCCAACGAAATCCTGACGCTGATCCGCAAGACCACCGACACCGAGGAGCATCGCGGCTACAGCCCGGTGGAGGCGGTGTTGTTTTCCAGCATCATCGTGCAGTAAGGGGCGGCCCCAGCGCCGGAGGACACCATGAGCGACGCGTTTCTCTCCCAAGACGAGATCGACGCCCTGCTCGAGGGCGTCACCGGTGAAAGCCAGAAGCTGGCCAAGGAGGAGGTGCAGACGGGCGGTATCCGCACCTATGACCTCTCCAGCCAAGAGCGCATTGTGCGTGGGCGTATGCCCACGATGGAGGTGATCAACGAGCGTTTCGCCCGCAACCTGCGCGTGGGTCTGTTCAACTTCATCCGCCGCAGCCCGGAGGTGTCGGTCGGCCCGGTGCAGGTGCAAAAGTACAGCATGTTCCTGCGCGACCTGGTGGTGCCGACCAACTTCAACATCATGGCGGTGCGGCCGTTGCGCGGCAGCGGCCTGATCGTGTGCGAGCCCACGCTCATCTTCGGCGTCATCGACAGCCTGTTTGGCGGCACGGGCAAGTTCCATACCCGCATCGAGGGACGGGACTTTTCACCCACCGAGCAGCGCGTCATCAACCGTATGGTGGACGTGGTGTCGGAGGAATACAAAAAGGCGTGGAAAGGCATCTACCCGCTGGAGCTGGTGTACCAACGCTCGGAGATGCAGCCGCAGTTCGCCAACATCGCCACACCCAGTGAGATTGTGGTCAGCACCAGCTTCACGCTGGAGATCGGCGACATCACGGGCTCACTGCACCTGTGCATCCCGTACTCGACGCTGGAGCCGATCCGCGACCTGCTGTACTCCAACACACAGGGCGACTCGATGGAAGTCGACCGGCGCTGGGTAAAGCTGCTCAGCCAAGAGATCCAGGCCGCCGAGGTGGAGCTGGTGGCGGAGCTGGCGACCGCCGAAGCCACCGTGGAGCAGCTGCTGGCGATGAAAGTGGGCGACTTCATCGAACTGGAGCGCACCCCGATCATCCAGGCCAAGGTGGATGGTGTACCGGTGCTGGAGTGCGAGTACGGCACACACAACCGCAAATATGCGCTAAAGGTGGTGCGCACCATCCGCAGCAGTGACCAGACCTGGCACGCACACGGAGCAATGAACTATGACAAGTGACAACGACACCCCGGCCGGCCCGGTGGACGAGCAGGCGCTGGCCGACGAGTGGGCACAGGCCCTACAGGAACAAAGCGGTACCGCCGGCGCAGGCGGCAGCGGCGATGCCTTCGCCAGTGCGCCACACTTCGACGGCCCGGCACCAGCCCCCACCGGGAACAACGACATCAGCATGGTGCTGGACATCCCGGTGACGCTGTCGGTGGAGCTGGGCCGCACCAAGGTGCCGATCAAGTACATCCTGCAGCTCGCACAGGGCTCGATCGTCGAGCTCGACGCGCTGGCGGGTGAGCCGATGGACGTGCTGGTCAACGGCTATCTCATCGCCCAGGGCGAGGTGGTGGTGGTCAACGAAAAGTTCGGCATTCGCCTGACCGACATCGTCACCCCCTCCGAGCGTCTGCGACGCCTGAGCAAGCACTGAAACCCCACACGGCCCACCCCATGACGAGCGATGCGATGACACTGGTGCCGGCCCTGGCGCTGCTGGGGGGGTTGGCCGTGCTGGCGTGGGCCGTACGCTGGCTGCGCCGCCGCCTGCCCGCCGGCGTTGGCGGCGGCGCCGCGTTGCGTGTCGTGTCACAGCTGATGCTGGGGCCGCAGCAGCGTGTCGTCGTGGTGGAGCTGGACGGGCCCGGCGGGCCGGTGCAGCTGACGCTGGGCGTGACGCCCCAGCACGTGCGCACATTGCACGTGCGGCCGCTGGGCGCCAAGGCGCCCGACCGCGCCGCTAAGGCACAGCCCGCTGCGCCGGAAGGCTCGTCCGACTATGCCGGTGTGATGCGTGCTGCGCTGCACGGCACCAGAGGCGCGGCGGACGCAGGGCCGAAGGCGGCTGCGGCGCCGCCCGGAACTGATGCTGAGGCGGGTGACCCACGATGAGAAAAGTGCGCCAGTATCGCATGGCGCTGCACGCATTCGCCATGCACGGCCTGCGCGGGGTTGCTGCGCTGGCGCTGCTGGCGGGTGCGCTCGACGCCGCTGCCCAAGGCACACCGGGTCAGCTGCCATTGGTCATCGGCCAGGGGCCGGGCGGCACCACCTATTCGGTGCCGATCCAGACCCTGCTGTTCTTCACGGCGCTGTCGTTCCTGCCTGCCATCCTGCTGATGATGACGGCGTTTACCCGCATCGTCATCGTGCTGTCGCTGCTGCGGCAGGCATTGGGCACGCAGGCTTCACCCCCCAACCAGGTCATCATCGGCCTGTCGCTGTTCTTAACCTTCTTCGTCATGGGGCCGACGCTGGACCGGGTCTATGAAACCGCCTACGTGCCCTACAGCACCGGACAGGCCAGTTTCGAGCAGGCGGTGGCCGCTGCCGAACAGCCGATGCGCCAGTTCATGAAGGCGCAGACCCGGCAGGCCGACTTCCAGTTGTTCGTCAATCTGGCCAAGCTGCCCCCCACCACCACGGTCGATGAGGCGCCGCTGCGCGTGCTGGTGCCGGCATTCGTGATCAGCGAGCTCAAGACCGCATTTCAGATCGGCTTCATGATTTTTATTCCATTTCTGATCATCGACATGCTGGTGGCCAGCGTGCTGATGTCGCTGGGGATGATGATGCTGTCGCCAGTGCTGGTGGCGCTGCCGTTCAAGCTGATGCTGTTCGTGCTGGCCGATGGTTGGAACCTGTTGATCGGCTCGCTGGCCGCCAGTTTTGCCGCCCCGTAGCGACCGCGCGGGCCGCGGCGCCCGCAGCGACCGGAGCCACCCGACGGCACCCTCGAGCGCACTGCCCGCCACCGACCTCATTCACCCCGACCGGATTCTGCCCATGGAACCCCAAGCCGTCCTCACCCTGGCCCAGCAGGCCATGTTCACGCTGCTGGCCGTCTCGGCCCCGGTGCTGGGGGCCGTGCTCGTCGTCGGCCTGATCATCAGCCTGTTTCAGGCGCTGACGCAGATCAACGAGGCGACGCTGTCGTTCGTGCCCAAGCTGATTGCGGCCATTGCCGTGCTGCTGCTGGTGGGCCCCTGGATGTTGACCACGCTGGTGGAGTACATCCGGCGCGTGCTGCTGGCGCTGCCCGACTACGCGGTCTAAATCCCCCCCGATGGACACCCCGGCGCTGACCTTCACCGAGGCGCAGCTGATGGCGTGGATTGCGCCGGTGTTCTGGCCGTTCCTGCGCATCCTGGGGGTGTTTTCGGCAGCACCGCTGCTGTCGGCGCGCTCGGTGCCGCTGCGCACCCGCATTGGCCTGGCGTTCGTGATGGCGGTGTGCATCCAGCCGGCGCTGCCCGCGGCAGTGACGCTGCCGCTCAACAGCCCACAGGCGCTGGGAGCGGTGGTGCAGCAACTCGCCATCGGTCTGTCGATCGGGCTGGCAGCGCGCATCGTCTTTGCCGCCATCGAAATGGCGGGCGAAATCGTGGGCCTGCAGATGGGCCTGAACTTTGCCGGTTTTTTCGACCCCAGCACCGGCGCGCAAGCCAGCACCGTGGGGCGCTTTTACGGCAACGCGACGATGCTGCTGTTCGTGGCGATGAACGGTCACCTGATGCTGCTGCAGGCAGTGGCGGCCAGCTTCGTCGCCTTTCCGGTGGGCGATGGCAGCTGGGCCGCGCTGCGCAGCATGCGCCTGCACGAGCTGGGCAGCCTGATCTTTGCCTATGGCCTGGGCATCGCGCTGCCCCTGATCGCGCTGCTGCTGTTCGTCAACGTGGTCATGGGCATCATCTCGCGCATTGCGCCGCAGATGAACGTGTTTGCCATCGGGTTTCCGCTGACGCTGTCGGTGGGCCTGGTTGGCATCGCGGTAATGCTGCCCATGCTGGCCGAACCGGTGCAGCAGTTGATGCAGCGCCTGGCGGCCCTGTACGGGATATAGCGCGCCTTGAGCGCAGGCCATCCATATGCCGACGCCGCGACGACGCCACCCTGCTGTCAGCGGTGCCCGGGCCAGCCGCGCTACACCAGCTTATTGCGGATGGCGTATACGGTCAGCTCGGCGTTGTTGCTCAGGCCCAGCTTTTCCAGCACGCGCGCGCGGTAAACGCTGACCGTCTTGGGGCTGATCATCAACGCTTCGGCAATCTGTGACAGCTTCTTGCCCGAGGCGATCAGGCGCAGCGTCTGCAGCTCGCGCTCAGACAGCGTGTCGTGCAGCTCGCCGCCAACGGGTGCCTGCAGGTGGTTGGCCAGCAGCTCCGCCAGTTCGGGCGTGATGTACTTGCGCCCCTGCGCCACCGTGCGCACCGCGGCGATCAGGGCCTGCGGGTCCCCCCCCTTGTTCAGGTAACCCATGGCCCCGGCGCGCAGGCAGCGGATGGCGTACTGGTCTTCCGGGTACATGCTGACCATGACGGTGCGCACCGGGTTGTCTTCCTCGTGCAGCACGGCCAAAATCTCCAGCCCGCTGCGCCCGGGCAAATCGACGTCGAGCAGCAGCACATCAGGCTGCTCGCGGCGCAGCGCCTCGCGCAGGGCGGGGTAGCTGTCCGCCTCGGCCACCACGCGGATATCGGTGGCCTCCTGCAGCGTGTCACGAATGCCGCGCCGCACCACGGCGTGGTCGTCACACAGAACCACTCGGATCATGCCTCGTCCTCCTCGGCGGACCGCACCGCCAGCGCCCCGTCCAGCGGCAGCGACAAAATCAGCGTCATCCCCTGCCCCGGCGCGGTAATGACATCCAGCCACCCGCCCACGGACTGAGCACGCTCGCGCAGCCCCAGCAACCCGAACGAGCGCTCCTTGGCCAGTTCGGCGGCGCTGGCGCCACACCCGTCGTCGGCGATCTCTACGGTCAGGTGGCCCTCCAGATCACTGACGTCGATGGTGACGCGCCGCGCCTGCGCGTGCTTGAGCACGTTGGTCAGCGCCTCCTGCACGGTGCGGTAGGCCACCATCTCGTGCCGGTTGCTCAGCGCCGCCTGCACGCGCCCGCGCAGCTGCACGGTCAGACCGGTGCGTTCGGCAAAGGTGCGCGCCAGCCAGTCCAGCGCCGCCATCAGCCCCTGGTCCAGCACCGCCGGGCGCAGGTTGCGCATGATGCGCTGGCTCGCTCCCAGCGCGTGCTCGGTCATGGCCAGGGCCGCCTGCACGTGCCCCAGCGCCTCGGCGTCCTCCAGCCGCCGCGCCAGCCACGCCAGGTCCAGCTTGACCGCGGCCAGCGCCCCGCCAATGTCGTCGTGAATTTCGCGCGCGATGTCGGCGCGCTCGCGGTCGATGCTGGTTTGCAAGTGCTCGGTCAGCTCCAGCAGCCGCTGGCGCGACGTGGCCAGCTCACGCGCGGCCTCGGCCTGCGCCCGGCGCGTGGCCGCCAGCTCCAGCGCGCGCTGCAGCACATGGGGCAGGCGCGCGAGCTGGTTTTTGTCCACATAGTCGCTGATACCGCGCACCATGGCGTCAGCCACGGTGGCCTCTCCGATGGCGCCCGACACCAGGATGAAGGGCAGCGAATACCCGCTGGCCTGCAGCCACTCCCAGGCCTGCATGCCGGAGAAACCGGCCAGATGGTAGTCGGCCAGCACGGCGTCTACGGTCGGTGCCTCAGCCGCCAGCGCCGCCTGGAACGCCGCCAGTGTATCCACCAGCATCACCTCCGCCTCGACCTCGGCGCGGCGCAGGGCGCGCACCACCAGCTGGTGGTCGATGGGGTTGTCTTCCAGATGCAACAGTCGCAGCACGGCGCAAACCCGAAAAAGCGGTGCGAAGCCGGACAGCAGGACCGCGCTCCCGCGCCCCCGCCCGGTTCTCGACCCTCCATATTGTGAGCGATTCCCGGGTCAAACCGGGCCCTTGTCGGTATCCCGACCGTCACCCGGGGTATGAGGCCACGGTACCGTGTGACGCGCGTACCGTCCGCGCGGCAACCGGTGCGCGACCGACAGCCGACACCAACCCGCCCAACGTGCGCCGGGCCAAGCAACGCGCCACCGGGTCAGGGTGGGCTGACCGAGGGCCAGATTGCCGTTATAGTTACTGCATCGACTCTGGGGCCTCTTGCAGGGCTACGCAATGGCAGACAGCACCGCTCCCTCCCCCACCCCGCAGCGCCGGCGCTGGCCACGGGAAGAGGTTACCGTGGTCGAGCCTCGCCCCGCGCCGCCCGACCCGGACGACGAGCCGACGGTGTCGGTACGGCTGGCTGCCGTGGCCGACCTGCAGGATTCCCTGCTGGTAGCGATGAACGACCTCAAACGCCTGGAAGGCTTGCTCGATCACGCCACCGGCAATTTGCTAGACCGTTTCAACCGCGCCATTGCGCTGGCGGAGATGCTGGCGGCGGAGCGCGGCGCGGAGGGGGCGGTTGCCGAGCTGCGCCAGACGCTAAACCAGGCGGTGCTGGAATTGCAGTTTCACGACTTGGCCACGCAGCTGCTGGTGCACACTGGCAAGGTGCTGCGCGGCTGCGCCTACATGCTGGCGGAGCAGGTGATGGAGCCCGAAGAAGACGAAGTCGGGATGGTGGTGACGCACCTGCCGCAAAATCCGAATCCCGTGACCCAGAGCGAGATGGACGCCGGCTCCGTCGAGCTGTTCTGACGTCATCCCGAACGCCCAAAGGTTGGTCCCATGCACTCGATCCTGGCCGTAGATGATTCCGCGTCCATGCGCAAGATGGTGTCGTTCACCCTCGTAGGAGCGGGCTTTCAGGTGGTGGAGGCGGTCGACGGCGTCGACGCCTACGAAAAAGCCCAGAAGCAGAAGTTCGATTTGGTGCTGACCGACCAGAACATGCCGCGACTGGACGGCATCGGGCTGACGCGCAAGTTGCGCGAGCATCCCCAGTACGCCACGACGCCGATTTTGATTCTGACCACGGAGTCGAGCGACCAGATGAAGCAGGCGGGACGCGCGGCGGGGGCCACCGGCTGGCTCGTCAAGCCGTTTGATCCCAATCGGCTCATCGAGGTCATTCGCAAGGTGATCCGTTGATCCTGCCACCCTGAAAGCGACGCCATGGCTGACACCGCAACCGACGGCTTCGACCTGACGCAGTTCTACCAGATCTTCTTCGAGGAGGCGGGTGAGAACCTGCAGCAGATGGAGCAGCTGCTGCTCAATCTGGATTTGGACACGGTCGACGACGAGACGCTCAACGCCATTTTCCGCTGCGCGCACTCGATCAAGGGCGGAGCGGCTACGTTCGGGTTCGAGGACGTGGCGGAGCTGACGCACCAGATGGAGTCGCTGCTGGACAAGCTGCGCCGACACGAGCTCAAGCCCACCGCGCCCATGGTGGACGTGCTGCTGGAGTCCAGCGATGCGCTCAAGGGCCTGTTGGCCCGCCACCAGGGCCTGGGCGGCGAGCCGCCCGAAACCAGTGCACTGGTGGCGCGTATCCGCGCGCTGGCACAGGGGCAGGTCCCCGCGGCCACGCCGGCCCCGCCCCCGCCGATGGCGGCGCCGGCGCCTGCGCCTGCTGCCGCATCGACGGCTGTTGCCCCGGCGCAGGCCCCCGTGGCCGGGCCGGTCGGCCCCGCGGGCATGCCGGCGGCGGCCCCCCCGGGCGCGCTGCGCCGCCTGCGGGCACGCATCGGGCCGCTGACGCACATGGCCCAGGCCGATGCCATCCAAGAGCTGTTCCGCGACATCGCCGGTCTGGGCCGCATCATCGGCCAGCGTGATGACGGCGCGGTGCGGATCTACGACATCGAAACGACGGGCAGCAACGACGAGCTGCTCGACCTGTTCGCATTTCATGTGGCACGCGAGCAGGTGGTGCTGGAGCCGCTGCCGACTGATGATGCGGGGGGTGCCGCCGCACCCGCCGGCACCATCGCGGCCGAACACAGCCGAGACGTCATCGAAGAAGGCTATGGCCTGTTTGCCGGCGCTCCCGGCAGCCCGGTGGCAGCCACCGTCACCGACGCCCGCGGTGTGGCCAGCCCGGCGCCCGATCTGGTACAAGGCTACGGCCTGTTTGCCGGCGCGCCAGGCAATCCGGTCACACCGGAGCAGCATGCGGCCGCCGTCCAGACCGACTCGGCACCGGAGGCCACCGGGCCAGAGGGTGCCGCCGCTGCGCCCGGCGCCGCGGCACAGGGGGATGCGCGCGCGCGCGACAGCGCCAAGGCCGCCCGGGCTGCAGCCAGTGCCCAGCTCGAAACCACCACGCTGCGGGTGTCGGTCAGCAAGATCGACCAGCTCATCAACCAGGTCGGCGAGCTGGTCATCACGCAGGCCATGCTGGCGCAGTACAGCCGCGATCTGGACGCCACGCTGCACCAGCAGCTGCTCTCCGGCCTGGCTGACCTCGAGCGCAACACGCGCGATTTGCAGGAATCGGTGATGTCGATCCGCATGATTCCGATGTCGGTCGTCTTCAGCCGCTTCCCGCGCATGCTGCGCGACTTGGCCGGCAAACTCGGCAAGAAGGTCGAACTCGTCACGCACGGCGAGGCCACCGAACTGGACAAGGGCCTGATCGAGAAGATCACCGACCCGCTGACGCACCTGATCCGCAACAGCTGCGACCACGGTATCGAGCTGCCGCGCGAGCGTCTGGCCAAGGGCAAGCCCGAGGTGGGCACCATCACGCTGTCGGCGGCGCACCAGGGCGGCTCGATCCTGATCGAGGTCCGCGACGACGGCCGCGGCCTGTCGCGCGCCAAGCTGCTGGCCAAGGCGCGCGAGCGCGGCGTCCCCTGCTCCGACGACATGAGCGATCAGGAGGTCTGGCAGCTGATCTTCGCGCCGGGCTTCTCCACCGCCGAGGTGGTCACCGACGTCTCTGGCCGCGGCGTCGGCATGGACGTGGTCAAGAAGAATATCGCCTCGCTGGGCGGCTCGGTGGAAATCGACTCGGCCGAGGGCTACGGCATGAGCGTCAAAGTGCGCCTGCCGCTGACGCTGGCCATCATGGACGGCATGACGGTGCGTGTGGGCGACGAGGTCTACATCCTGCCGCTGTCGTCGGTGGTGGAGTCGTTCCAGGTCACCGCCACCGACATCAACACCGTGGCGCAAAGCGCCCAGCTGGTGAAGGTGCGCGAAGAATATATGCCCGTCATTCAGCTCGACCGCCTGTTTGCGGTGCCGCGCCGTGGCGAGGATCCATCGGCCAACAGCATCATGGTCGTCATCGAGTCGGACGGCTCGCGCGTGGCGCTGGTGGTCGATGAGTTGCTGGGTCAACAACAGGTCGTCATCAAAAACCTGGAAGCCAACTACCGCAAGGTGCCTAATGTCTCGGGGGCCACGATTCTGGGTGACGGCAGTGTCTCACTGATTCTGGACACGTCTGCCTTGGTGCGGCGTGTGCGCCAGTGACCCTGTCTGCCGCCCGACGGATACCATGATGCCGGATGCCGCCGCCACACTGCAGACACGCGAGTTCGTGTGGACGCAGCAGGATTTCGAGCGCATCCGGCAACTCATCTACCGCCACGCCGGCATCAGCCTGCATGAGGGCAAGCAGGCCATGGTGTACAGCCGCGTCTCGCGTCGTCTGCGCGAGACGGGGCACCTGAGCTTTCGCGACTACCTGGACTGGCTGCAAGCCCACCCGGACGCCGACGAGTGGCAGGAATTCGTCAACGCGCTGACCACCAACCTCACCTCGTTCTTCCGCGAGAATCATCATTTCGTCGAACTGGCGCGGTTGGTGCGCGAAGGCGGCAGCGGACGCGAGTGGAAGGTGTGGTGCAGTGCCTCGTCCACCGGCGAGGAGCCCTACTCGATTGCCATCACGCTGGCCGACGTGCTGGGCATCCAGGGTGCGTTCCGGGTCTGGGCCAGCGACATCGACACGCGTGTGCTGCAGACCGCCCAGCGCGGCATCTACAAACTCGAGCAGCTGCGTGCGGTCAGCCCCGAGCAGTTGCGCAGGTATTTCCTGCGCGGCACCGGTGCCAACGAGGGCTTGGCGCGTGTCAAGCCCGAGCTGCAGCGACACCTGCAGTTCTTCACGCTCAATCTGGTCGAGGAGCACTGGTCCCTGCGCGAAGAATTCGACGCCATTTTCTGTCGCAATGTGATGATTTACTTCGACCATGCGACGCAGCGCCAGGTGTTGCGGCGGCTGCACCGGTTGCTCAAGCCGCACGGCACGCTGTTCGTCGGCCACGCGGAAAACTTCAGCGACGCGCGTGATCTCTTCCGGCTGCGCGGAAAAACCATTTACGAAAAAGTATGAGCCCACCCGTGCGCACCCCACAGCATGTGCAGCTGCTCAAGTCACGGCCGCGCAAGCCGGGGGAGGCTTCCTTTTTCTTCTATGACCAGCACTTCAAGTATGCGGCCGCAAAGGTGCTGCCGGGGGAGTATTTCGTCAGCGACGAGGACATCCTGATCATGACGGTGCTGGGCTCGTGCATCGCCGCCTGCATCTGGGACTCGCGGTTGCGCATTGGTGGCATGAATCACTTCATGCTGCCTGAGGGCGCGGGCGACACCACCGGGCGCTATGGGTCTTACGCGATGGAACTGCTGATCAACGAACTGATCAAGCGCGGTTCCTCGCGCGAGTACATGCAGGCTAAGGTGTTCGGTGGCGGTGCGGTCATCGCCGGCATGACCAGCATGAACGTCGGTGAGCGCAATACCCAGTTCGTGCTGGACTACCTCGCCACCGAGCGCATCCCGGTCGTCTCCAAGGATGTGATGGACATCTACCCGCGCAAGGTGGTGTTTTTTCCGGTGACAGGCAAAGCCATGGTCAAGCGGCTGGCCCACGCCCACCCCGAGGCGCTCGAGTCTCAGGAACGCCAGGGCGTGGCGACGCGCCTGGCGCAGACCAACGCCGGCGGCACCGTGGATCTGTTCTGACGTTACGTTTTTTTCGTATGCCCGACAAGATCAAGGTGGTGGTGGTCGACGACTCGGCGCTGGTGCGCAGTCTGCTGAGCGAAATCATCAACAAGCAGCCCGATATGACCTGCGTGGGCGTCGCCAGCGACCCCTACATGGCACGCGAGATCATCCGCGAGCGCAACCCCGACGTCATCACGCTCGACGTAGAAATGCCCAAGATGGACGGCCTGGAATTTCTGGCGCGGCTGATGCGCCTGCGGCCCATGCCCGTCGTGATGGTGTCCACGCTGACCGAAAAGGGGGCTGAGACGACGTTGCGCGCGCTCGAACTGGGTGCCGTCGATTTCGTCGCCAAACCTCGGCTGGGAGTAGCGTCCGGCTTGCAGCAGCTCGCCGACGACATCGTGGAAAAAATCCGCATCGCCGCGCGCGCACACGTGCGCCGCCTTCCGGCGGCTGCCCCGGCCGCCGCGCCCGCTCCAGCCCGCATGGCGGGGGCTGCTTCCCCCACTGCGGCATCGGCGCCTTCCGGCCAGGCAGGGTCATCCGCAGCGGCGCCGGCATTGCGTCTGAGCACGGAAAAGGTGATCTGCATCGGCGCCTCCACCGGCGGCACCGAGGCGATCAAGGAAATCCTGGTCGAGCTGCCCCCGGACGCACCAGCCGTTGTCATCACGCAGCACATGCCTGCCGGCTTTACGGCCAGCTTCGCCGCGCGCCTGGACAGTCTGTGCCGCATCCGCGTGGCCGAAGCACACGACGGCGAACGAATCCTGCCCGGGCACGCCTACATCGCACCCGGCGGCAAGCAGTTTTACCTGAGCCGCAGCGGCGCCAACTACGTGGCGGTGGTGGATGACTCGCCGCCGGTCAACCGGCACAAACCCTCGGTCGAAGTGCTGTTTCGCTCCTGTGCCCGCGTGCTGGGCCCCAACGCCATTGGCGTGATGCTGACCGGCATGGGCGGTGACGGCGCCGAAGCGATGAAGGAAATGCGCGATGCCGGCGCCTACAACATCGCGCAGGACGAAGCGAGCTGCGTGGTGTTTGGCATGCCGAAGATGGCGATCCAGGCAGGCGCGGTGCACGAGGTGCTGCCGCTGAAACAGATCGCGCGCGCGATCATGGAGCGCGTGGCCACCGCTGGCGTGCGGCACCGCATCTGACGCCGCTGGCGCGCTCTCAGGCCAAGCGGTCGATGCGTGTACCCGCCACAGCAGGCGGCTCGCCCTGCTGGGTGGCGGAGTAGGTCTGTGCTGCCTCTTCGGGCGGCAGAGCGGCCAGCGGCTTGGCCAGCAGACGGGTCTGCAACTCCTCCAGCCGCTTGGCTCGCTCCTGCGCGGCGGCACGCGCCTCCTCGCCGATCATCATGTCCACCGCGGCACGGCTGGCCTTCCACATGTTGGGCAGCAGTTCCTTGATCTGCGTCTCCAGCGCCTCCAGCGCCGGGTTTTTGACGGTGATCGCAGAGGCGTCGGCCTCTTCCCGCCCGCGCGGCCCCGCTGCCGTCTCGGCACGTCGTGCGGCATCGCGTTGCGCAGCCAGGTCGGCCGCCACCTCATCGGGCGCTGCCCGCGAGCTGCGTCCGGACTCGCCAGCCGGCTGCTGCGCCCCGCCGGGCGCGTCGGCGACCACACCCGCGTCAGCCGCGCGCGCGGCTGCGCCGCCCTGATCTGACGCACCCGCGGCCCCCGGCCTGGGCACCCCGTCCGCGCGTCGCTGCCCGTCTGCACCCGCAGGCGGGGGCAGACCCGAGCGCTCAGGAGCAGCGGCGTTGTTGAAAATGTCGGCGCGTTGCCCCTCCTGGGGCGGCGTTACCGGCGCCAGCGGCGAGGGCGCACCCTGCGCCTGCACACGCGCCACCTCCCCCTGCGGCGTAACCCCCGCCCCGGTCTCTTCGCGGGCCACGGCGTTACTGGGCCGCACGGCCGCCGCCGGCTGCGCACGCGCAACCGGCGGCGTAGCCTGCGGCATCGGCGCAA
>Ga0209721_1001127_pt1 | contig 20984 bp, 22 predicted proteins | sample TshhotsprinmetaG_FD_184139 | JGI IMG/M metagenome (GOLD analysis project Ga0209721, IMG submission 184139) | Hot spring microbial communities from South Africa to study Microbial Dark Matter (Phase II) - Tshipise hot spring metaG (SPAdes)... | ecosystem: Environmental > Aquatic > Thermal springs...
GCTGCAAATGATCCAGTAGTTGCAATTGTCCCGCCAACAAGCGAATTCCCATAGTTAAATGCCGAAACGCCATGACTTGCTGTTGTAGCGTTTATAAGGGCAATCTTATCGGCAGATTTAGTGTTGGATGGAATCGCTGTTGAACTGATTAAAACATTGTTAATTGTCGGGTTTGCACTGCTGCTAGTAGAATATGCAATCCTGGCACGATCTGCAAATTGAGCGTCATTTAGATTTTGCAATGCATTGTATGTTGATGCAACGCCAATAGAAGTAGGGGATAAATTTGTGATATTGATATTAATTGTCTCATTAACCTCAACTCCCACCTGAATATCTGCATTGAATCCGCCCGCAAGAATTTTTTCACCATTGTAACGGGTCTGACTGACTATTCTGCTCATCTCATCAATAAGCTGGGCAACTTCCTGATTAAGAGAACTTCTGTCTAAAGAGGTATTATAGCTCGCTGCCTGCGTCGCCAGCTCATTCATTCTCTGAAGGGCATACATCATCTCGTCCATTGCGCCTTCAGCTGTCTGTGCTATGGAGATTCCGTCATTGGCGTTTCTCATGGCAACTGACAGACCATTGACCTGACGGGTCATCCTCGTAGCAATAGCGAGCCCTGCGGCGTCGTCCTTAGCTGAGTTGATTCTTAAGGTTGATGAAAGCCTCTGCATTGCCGTGGTGAGAGGCGCCTGAGTCTTATTAAGGTTTCTCTGAGCATTCAGAGCAAATAAATTTGTGTTGATTGAAAGTGGCATCTTAATTTCCTCCGTGAAATTGTTTTATATAGACAGCTTCCTGCTGTCTTTTAGGGCTTCCGGCTTAGGGTTGGCTGGCTTTTTGTTTCATCACCTCCTTCTTCGCGCCCATTACCATCTGCCTTTTAATTCCATTATCGGAATTTTTAAAAAAAACTTTAATTTCTTTTATTGGCAAGCCTTTGAGAGGTGTCATCCTTCGACAAGCTCAGGATGACAAGAGCGGAAGAACGGAAGAGCGGAAGAACTCAGGGTGACAGGAATGGAAGAGCGCCCTTCGGCAGGCTCAGGGTGACACTGTTTTTTGTCATGGTGAGCCTGTCGGTGGTGAGCTTGTCGAACCATGACAATTGTAGAAGAATAATAATTTTGTCATCAGAAAAGGCGAGATTGCTTCGCCCCGCTCGCAATGACAAGGCGCTATCGCTATTTTGGGGAACAAAAAGGCATTTGCATTTTTTATCTTCCTTTAATTTATAATACAATACTTAGGTGCCGAAAGGCTTAATAGGGAATCCCGTGAAGAGTTAAATTCTTAGTCGGGAGCGGTCCCGCCGCTGTAACCGGTACGAAAGCCAGAAAAGCCACTGTCCTCTGTCTTTAAAGGATGGGAAGGCGGCGAGTAGGAAAAGCTTTATTTATTTAAGCCGGAAGCCAGAAGACCTGCCTGAAAAAGACAGTAGATAGTAGTTAGTAGATGGTGGATAGACTATTTACTGTTGAGTCCTTCTCGGAGATGGAAGGCAAGATGGGGATGAAGTAAAAAAGGGTGCAATCCTCAGGGCGCTTTGCTCTGGGGATTTTTTATTTTAGGAGGCATAGATGACTCAATTACAAAGGGCTTTGAAAGGCGAAATCACTCCTGAGATTCAGACTATTGCTGAAAAGGAGGGGATTGACACTGAAATCATTAGAAGGCGGGTTGCATCTGGCAAGATAGTTGTCCCTGCAAACACTAAACGAGAATCAACGGTTCTTGGAATTGGCAAGGGATTGAGAACAAAGGTGAATGCTTCCATTGGTTCGTCCACAGACATTGCCGATATCGAGATGGAGGTTAAAAAGGCTCAAATAGCCGAGAGATATGGAGCAGACACCTTGATGGACTTGAGCGTAGGAGGCAGTATAGAGGCTATTAGGAAGGCTGTAATGAACTCGATAAGCCTTCCCATTGGGACCGTGCCTCTTTACGAAGCCTTTGCTATGGCAATAGAGAAATACGGAGCGGCAGTAAAGATGCCTGAGGATTTATTGTTTGAGATTATGGAAAAACAATGCGCTGAGGGCGTTGCTTTTATGGCGATCCATTGCGGGATTAACAGAAGGACGGTCGAGATGCTCAGAAAACAGCATTATCGCTATGGCGGGTTAGTCTCAAAGGGCGGTTCTTATATGGTAGCCTGGATGGAGCATAATAATAAGGAAAATCCATTATACGAACATTTTGACAGAGTGGTGGAGATACTCAGAAAATACGATGTCGTTTTAAGTCTTGGCAACGGCTTCAGGGCTGGGGCAATTCACGATGCCAATGACAGGGTCCAGATACAGGAGTTGATTATTAACTGCGAACTTGCCGAGTTGGGTAGAGATGCGGGCTGCCAAACAATGGTTGAGGGGCCAGGGCATATACCTATAAACGAAATAGAGGCTAACATAATTCTTGAAAAGAAGATGAGCGGCGAGTCGCCCTTTTACATGCTTGGTCCGATAACGACAGATATTGCTCCTGGCTATGACCACATTACTACTGCAATTGGTGCAGCACTGTCATCAGCCTATGGCGCTGATTTTATTTGTTATGTTACACCGTCTGAGCATCTTGGCTTGCCATTTCCAGAGGATGTTCGGGAAGGAATTATAACTGCAAGGATAGCTGCCCATGTTGGGGATATGATAAAGAGAAAAGACATGAATTCAGATAAGATTATGGCTAAGGCAAGAAGGGATATGCTTTGGGAAAGGCAGTTCGAGATTGCTATAGACCCAGAGAGGGCAATCGAAATAAAGCAAAAGAGAGGAAACGGGGACGGCTCAACCTGCACTATGTGCGGCAAGTTCTGCGCTAATGATATACTGCAAGGTATGTTTGAAGGGGACATGCAGGGGAGCGATAAGAGATAAAACTCATGAACTCCCGAGTAATATTCATAACAGGCGGGGCAAGAAGCGGCAAGAGCAGTCTCGCCCTTAAACCGGCGTTTATGTGTGCCGGCAAAAAGGCATACATAGCAACGGCGGAACCGCTCGACTCCGAAATGCTCGACAGAATTGAGAGGCATAAGGCGCAGAGAGGAGACGGTTGGGATGTAATCGAAGAACCGCTGAAAATCACAGATGTCATTGAAAAAATAATAAACAAATACACCCTGATAGTTCTTGATTGCCTGACTCTCTGGGTCTCCAATCTAATGACAGGCGGGCATGATGATGCAAATATTGAGGAAGAATATAAAAGTTTTATCAAGGTTCTTAATCTTTTCAAAAGAACAGATGGTTCACAACTCATTATCGTCTCAAACGAGATCGGTATGGGCATAGTGCCTGATAATCCCCTCGCAAGAAGATTCCGTGATCAGGCAGGCAAGTTAAATCAAATTGTGGCTAAAACAGCTGATGAGGTATATCTTGTTGTTTCAGGCATACCTGTAAGGATAAAAGGCTAAGGATATCAGTCAGGGTAAACATTGTGATAGACCTGCTGCTTGTCATGGTGAGCTTGTCGAACCATCAAACCATTAAAAAAATAACAAAAGAGGATAATAGATGAGTATGATTGAAATGACCCAAGCAAAGATTAAACCAGTTGACCAAAAATTATTTGAGATTGCACAGAAACATCTCGATAATTTAACAAAGCCTCCGGGCAGCCTCGGCAGGCTTGAAGAGTTTGCAAGGAGGCTTGCAGCTATCACAGGCAATACAAATCCTGTTATTAATAAGAAGGCAATTTTCACATTCGCAGGCGACCACGGAGTTACTGAAGAAGGCGTCTCTGCTTATCCAAAAGAGGTCACACGACAGATGGTCTTTAATTTCCTTAGAGGCGGGGCAGGTATCAATGTCCTTGCCAGGCAAGCTGGGGCTGATGTTGTAGTGATTGATATAGGGGTTGACCACGATTTCGGCAGCCTTGATGGACTTATAAACCGAAAGGTATTAAAAGGAACGGAGAATTTTACCAAAAAAGCTGCAATGTCGAAACTGCAAGCACAGAGATGCATAGAAGTTGGGATAGAACTCGCTGATGAATATGCAGGGAAAGGATATAATTTGTTTGGCACAGGCGACATGGGCATAGGCAACACAACCCCTTCAAGTGCGATAGCGTCTTTGCTTACAGGCAAACCAGTCTCGGAAGTTACAGGGAAAGGCACGGGAATAACCGACGAATCATTGAAAAGGAAGATAAAGGTAATTGAAGCTGGAATAAGCCTTAACAATCCCGACCCAGCGGATGCAATAGATGTCCTTTCTAAAGTAGGAGGGGCTGAGATAGGTGGCATAGCTGGAATAGTGCTCGGAGGCGCTGCAAACAAAATCCCTGTGGTGATAGATGGTTTTATCTCTACAGCAGGCGCGCTGATAGCTTATACTATAGAACCAAAGGTAAGGGATTATCTTTTTGCAGCCCACAACTCTGTCGAGAAGGGGCATACATTGATGCTCCAGAAACTCGGCTTAAAGCCAATTCTTAATCTCGACTTAAGGCTTGGAGAAGGAACGGGCGCCGCCCTTGCTATGCTTATGATTGAGGCGGGCTTGAAGATATACAAAGAGATGGCAACATTTTCAGATGCAGGGGTCTCAAACGAGGTTCAAAATTGAAGATTCAACAACTCATATTCCATGATTAGTAACTTTATGATTGCATTACAGTTTTTAACTATCATACCTATCAGGATAAGCAAGGCTTGTAGTGAGGCTGACATCGCAAAGAGCGCTTCGTCTTTCGTCTTAGTAGGGCTATTGCAGGGGCTGCTCCTGATAGCTGTTAGTTTTGCATTAAGCCTCGTCTTTCATGAGGAACTTGTAATTGCCTTGATGCTACTGTTTCTCGTCTTCATGAATGGGGGATTTCATATTGACGGTCTATCTGATACCTTTGATGCCCTCTCGGTCAAATCCACAGGCAACGCGGATGAAGACAGGCAAAAAAGACTCGGAATCATGAAGGGCTCAACGGCTGGACCTATTGGGGTTACAGCTATAATATTTGTTCTTGCTTTAAAATATCTTGCCCTAAAAGGGATATTTCATATGTCGTATTTCACTCTCTACTCAACGCTTCTTTTTATGCCTGTGATTTCCAAATGGACGATGGTTGCATCCATGTTTCACGGCGTATCAGCAAGAAAAGACGGTCTTGGTAAAATTTTCATCGATAGAGTTAGAGGCAGGGAGTTTGCCTTTTCAACTATATTGCTTGTAATACTAATGGCGGTTTTTTATATTGTTTTCATCCAATTTGCCCCTCAGACTCAATATATCTTTAATATTGTATTGCTCATTCTGATGTATCTTTTCTGCCGCCTCTGGATTTTAATATGTAATAGAACATTTGGTGGACTCACAGGCGACTCTCTTGGCGCCTTGAGCGAGATTACTGAATTAATATTTCTCTTTATGGTGATAGCATGGTCACGACTTTATACCTTGTAAGACACGGAAAGACAGAAGGCAGTGAAGCAAAACGATATAAAGGGAGCTTAGATGTCCCTCTTGCGCCTGCGGGAATGGAGCAGATGAGAAGGTCATCAAACTTCATCCTAAAACACTTGCTAAACTCTGCCCTTCAGAGAAAAAATGATTATCTCAAAGACATACATGGAGACCAATTAATTAATCAATCTGATAACCCTACACTGTCCGCTGTGTATTGTTCAGCCCTGAGCAGGGCTTCAGTAAGCGCAGAGATTATAGCAGGAAAGTTCGGATTAAAACCCATACCGATAGCCGATTTGAACGAAAGAAATTTTGGCGTGTGGGAAGGCATGACTTTTAGTGAGATAAAGGAAAGGTATCCTGTGGAGTTTAAGCTATGGTCTGAAGACCCCTTGAGGTATTCTCCGCCAGAGGGGGAAAGCACCCTGAAGGTTAGATACAGGGTTATTAGCGCCTTAGCAAACATTATAGATAAGCACAATGGAAAAGACCAAAATATTGCGGTCGTTGCCCATGGTGGAGTCAACAGGATAATTCTGTGCCATTTCCTTGACATTCCTCTGGAAAATATTTTCAGGATAGAGCAGGATAATGCGGCGGTGAATATCATTGAATTCTGGAGCAAATATCCGGTGGTAAAGCTGATAAACGGGTTGTGTTAGCAATGAATAAAGCCAAATCATTAATGATACAGGGGACAGGCTCGGGAGTTGGGAAGAGCCTCATAGTTGCCGGATTATGCAGATATTTCAGCAACAGGGGGTTGAGTGTTGCCCCTTTTAAGGCGCAGAATATGGCTCTGAATTCCTTCATTACGATTGACGGTGGCGAGATAGGCAGGGCGCAGGCGCTTCAGGCAGAGGCTGCAAGGGTCAAACCAACGGTTGATATGAACCCGATTTTACTTAAGGCATCAGGAGAGTTCGGTTCACAGGTAATTATTCACGGCAGGGCGATAGGGCATATGAAGCCTATGCAGTATTATGCAAATAAGAAAGAGGCGTGGAAAGCCGTCAAGTCTTCTTATAACAGGCTATCTGCAAGGCATGATTTGATAGTCATAGAAGGCGCAGGCAGCCCTGCTGAGATAAATCTTATGAGTGCGGATATCGTCAATATGGCAACCGCAAGACTCGCAAAATCTCCTGTTATTTTGGTTGGAGACATTGACAAAGGCGGTGTTTTTGCATCCCTTTATGGCACTGTGAAACTTCTTGGTAGAGATAGCAGGTTTATTAAGGCTTTCTTAATTAACAAGTTTCGGGGCGATATAGAGATACTGAAACCCGGACTGAGTATGATTGAGCAAAAGACAGGAAAACCTGTTATCGGCGTTTTGCCTTATCTATCTGACATAGGTCTTCCTGAAGAAGACGGGCTTGCCCTTTCGAGGAACACCTTTTCCATCAAGCCTGTCTCAAATGGCGATTTCAGAGAGAGGCTCAAGATAGTCATTGTAAGATTGAAGTTTATCTCTAACTTTACGGATTTTGACCCGCTTTTCTATGAACCCGATGTTGATGTAATTTATTCGATTAACCCTGATGATATTGAAAACGCTGATATGGTCATAATACCGGGCACTAAAAATACCGTTAAAGACCTTCTCTTTCTTAAGGAAAGAGGTCTTGACCTTAGCATCAGGAGGGCTTACGAAAAGGGCGTCCAGATAGTGGGCGTGTGCGGAGGCTACCAGATGCTCGGCAGGAAAATTTATGACCCATATTCTGTTGAAAGTCCTTACGAAAAGATCGAAGGCATTGGACTTTTGAACATCGAGACAATCTTTAAAAGGTTCAAGACCACATCGCAAGTGGAAGCAGAATTGAATGTCGATAATAAAAAAGAAATTTTCTCCTTTCTCCCCTTGCAGACCCCGGATATTTTATCGAAAAAATTGAGAGGTTATGAGATCCATATGGGGGTGAGTGATGGCGAAATAGGGCTTTTTAAGCTTAAAAGACTCTCATCTACTATTAGAGACAGAAATCACCTGGACGGCTCACAGAATGGCAATTGCTGGGGCACTTACATTCACGGGATATTTGAGAATGACGCCTTCCGACGGGGAATAATAGACTCTATGAGACAGATGAAGGGAATGACTCCCCTAAAGTTCACTTATAGTTATCACGAGATAAAGGAAAAGGCATTGGATAATCTTTCTAATGCAATATCTGAAAATCTCGACATGAATTTTATAGAGGGAATACTCGTATAATGGATAATCTGATGCCCTTGACTCCCTTCAGCCTGCCGCCTGCCATTTTGATTCTCGCCTTTGTCATGGATTCAGCAATAGGAGACCCACGCTGGCTGCCTCACCCTGTCAGGCTCTTCGGTCTTGCGATAAGCGGGGTTGAAGCAAGTCTGAGAAGGTTTTTTAAGACACCCAGTGCAGAAAAATTTGCAGGTGTTTTCCTCGTCTTGATAGTTGTTCTGCCTGTCTTTTTTGGCTCTTATTTCATATTGGATTTAGCCCGATCATTTTCTCAAGGGGTAGTTAAGTTTTTATCTGTGATTTTTATCATATATTTGACATCTTCAACTATTGCTATCAAGGAATTAGTCAAATCGGCAAAGATGGTGATTGATGCTGTTCAGGCAGGCAGACTCGACCACGCAAGGATGCAATTGAGCATGATCGTGGGGAGGGATACCCAGAACCTCTCAGAGGATGACATCCTCAAGGCAACTGTTGAATCGCTCTCGGAGAATCTCTCAGACGGCGTTATAGCGCCGCTATTTTACCTTGTTGTTGGAGGGCTGCCCTTTGCTCTAAGTTACAAGGCTATTAATACCCTCGATTCTATGGTGGGTTACAGGAATCAGAGGTATATTAACTTTGGGTGGGCTTCTGCGCGATTAGACGACTATGTGAACTATATTCCTGCAAGGATTACAGGACTTTTTATTGTAATTTCTACGGCGATAGTGCTTCGTTCACTTTTGATAGCCCGTATCGCCTTTCAGACGATGCTCCGTGACGGAGGCAATCACCTCAGCCCCAATAGCGGAGTCCCTGAGGCTGCGATTGCCGGCGGAATTGGCGTGAGGCTTGGCGGTCCATCAACCTACGGAGGCGTCCTTGTAAAAAAGCCTTATATAGGCGAGGCGAGACATAAAAATTATATGGCTGCCGCGAAGGTGGCACTGACAATAGTCTGGTATTCCTCCCTTTTGAGCGTCGCGGCATCCGCAACAATCTTGTATTTTATGAACTATAAGGTTTTTTAGGATGACGGAACACGGCGGAAATATATACAGTTTTGCCAAGAGAAACAGGGTTGATGAGAGAGAGATTCTCGATTTCAGCGCCTCGATAAATCCATTAGGGCTGCCAGAGACAGTCATTTCGGAGATAAGAAACATCGACAGTTCAATGTATCACTATCCCGACCCTGATGCTGGAAGGCTTAAGCAGACCATCTCGATTTATTATGGAATAAAGCCGGAATCAGTAATATGCGGCAATGGCAGCACTGAACTAATATATCTTTGCACAAGGGCTCTTAAGCCTAAATCTGTGCTTATCCCTTCACCAACATTCTCCGAATATGAGAGGGCGTCTTTGCTGGTTGGCGCTGAGATTAAATATCACAAATTAAGAGAAGAAAACTATTTCGACCTTGAACATGAAGAATTCATCAAAGATTTAAAAGGCTGCGATATGGCTTTCCTATGCAACCCGAATAATCCAACAGGTCGTCATATAAGCAAAGAACTGATGCTTAAGCTTGCGAAAAGTGCGCTTGAGTCAAAATGTTATCTCGTTGTTGATGAAGCCTTTATTGATTTTATTCCAGAAAATTCAATTATACACGAAACGGCAAATAATCCTTTTCTCATAGTTCTCAGGTCTATGACCAAGTTTTATGCCCTCTCTGCTTTCAGGCTTGGCTTCGGGGTTTTCCATGAATCTCTCATTGGCAATATTTTAAATAACAAGGAACCCTGGACAGTTAATACGATTGCTCAAATTGCTGGAATAGCAGCCTTGAATGATGAGAAATACAAAAAAAAGACCTTCAGGGTAATTCGAGAAGACAAAAACCTTATGGAAAGCGGCTTTAAAAGACTTTCAATCGCCTATCTTCCATCAGCGGTGAATTATTACCTTCTTAAAATTGCTAATGCCCAGCAGGCAATCAAGTCCTTGCAGAGTTCAAACATAATGGTGAGGGACTGTTCAAATTTTAAAGGGCTTAATGGTTCATACATAAGGGTAGCTGTAAAATCGAAAGAAGATAACCTGAGACTCTTAAAAGGACTTGAAAATATATGCGCGCAGTAATCTTAGCAGGGACGCACAGCGGATGCGGGAAAACTACCATAGCCCTTGGGCTGATGGCGGCTTGTAAGGCTTTGGGATTTAAGGTTCAGCCCTTTAAATGCGGACCAGATTTCATAGATGCAGGGCTTCATAGGCTAATAACAGGACTTCCTTCGAGAAATCTCGATATCTGGATGTGCGGTGAGGATTATGTAAGGGATTGTTTTCATAAATACTCGGAAAAAGCTGACATTTCCATTATTGAGGGTGTAATGGGGATGTATGATGGAAATTACAGCACCGCGTCATTAGCAAAACTTCTCAAATTGCCAGTTATTCTGGTTGTTGATGCTTATGGAATGGCTGAGAGCGCAGGCGCCCTTGTAAAAGGATACAGAGATTGGGGGCTGGAGTCGGGTGTGAACCTCAAAGGGATAATTTTTAACCGAATAGGCTCCGAAAAACATTATCTGAGGCTAAAAAATTCTATCAGGGATGTAGATGTGCTCGGCTATCTCCCGAGAAGCCTTGATTTTGCAATTCCCCACAGGCATCTGGGCCTCACTGTGGCTGAAGAAAACCCAATAGGAGATCAAGCTATCAATAAACTTGGCGATGTAGTTCTGAAACACATTGATGTTAGGGCTATTATAGATGCTGCCGAGATATCAAATGAAAATGCTAAGGTAGAATGGGATGCAAAGTCTCTTGAGAGAGCGGATTGCCAGCAACAACGTAAAAGAATAGCTGTTGCATATGATAAGGCGTTTTGTTTTTATTACGAGGATAATCTCGATATGCTTAGAAATGCCTGTGCAGAGATTGTTTATTTCAGCCCGCTTCTGGATTTTGCTCTTCCAGAAGGAATTGACGCTGTCTATCTTGGAGGGGGCTATCCCGAGCTTTATGCGCGGGAACTCTCTGTAAATACAAATATGCTCAAGGCTATCCGCGACTGGTCTGGAACCGGAATGCCCCTTTATGCCGAATGCGGCGGACTGATGTATCTATCAAAAGGCATTTACGATGGGGAGAACAATTTCTTCGAAATGTCGGGAGTTTTCCCCTTTGACATATCTATCAAGCTAACAAGAAGGGCTTTTTTAGGTTATCGTGAAACGCTGCTTAAGGAAGACTGTATGGTTGGCTATAAAAGCGAGACTATGAGAGGACATGAATTTCATTACTCAGAGATAAGAGACAAAAACAAAACCTCAGTTTTAACAAAGGTTTATTCGGTCAGAGACAATAATGGTGAACTATTGGAAGACGAGGGATTTTCGTATAAAAACACTCTCGCCAGTTATATCCATTTGCATTTTGGCAGCAACATCAATACAGCTAACAGTTTTATAAATTTTATCAGGAGAGTTTAAAAAATGCTTGACGCCACAGAGAGGATTATATTAATAGGGCACGGAAGTCCAAGAAAAGAAGCTAATAACATAGAGATTGTTGGAAGGCTTCTTCACAATTCCATTCATTCTGATTGCAGAAAAGATTGCGTGAAAATAGCCTATTTACAATTTGCAGAGCCAAAACTTATGACAGTTATAAAAGAACATATTAAAGACGGCGCGGGCAAGATAATAGTCCATCCTTTTTTTCTTAGTTCGGGGATGCATGTGACAAAAGATATACCAGATATGATTGAAGAAGCCAGAAACTTATACCCGGATGTTGAGTTTGTCTATTCTGAGCCTCTTGGGTTTCACAACAAACTTGTTCAGGTTGTTTTAGAGAGGATTTATAACGCCAATGGACTGAAACCCGAACAAATAGAAAAGAGAAGTTTCGATATTATCTCAGAAGAAGAGGATTTCAGCGGCATACCATCTGCGCAATTACCCATCATTAAAAGGGTTATACACGCCACAGCAGATTATGAGTTTAAAAATAGCCTGGTCTTCCACCCTGACGCTGTAAATACTGGACTGAAGGCAATAAAGTCTGGAAAAGACATTCTGACCGATGTTGAAATGGTAAGGACAGGCATAAACAAGAAGCTTCTCGAACAGTGGGGAGGGAATGTCATTTGCAGCATACAAAATACAGGGGATGCAATAAATACAGGAAATAAGACAAGGGCTGAGGCAGGAATAGAAACTGCTTTGGCTGCGAATAATAATATTGGAATTGTAGCTATAGGCAACGCCCCAACCGCACTTATCAAGACAATTGATTTGCTTTTGAGATCAAACAACCATGAAATTCTTGTGATAGGTGTCCCTGTGGGTTTTGTTAACGCCCTTGAGTCTAAAACCCTTCTTTCAACCCAGAAATTCCCATTTATTACCAATTTAAGCAGAAAAGGAGGCAGCCCTGCCGCAGCCGCAATCGTCAATGCACTTTTAAAAATGGCGGGGGAAGGATAGTTATTTAATGTTAACAGTCTTTAATATTGTCATGGTGAGCCTTTCGGCAAACTCAGGGTGACAAGAGCGGAAGACACAGAAGAGCAGAAGAAGGGAAAGGTAACAAAAAAAGCAAATATTAAGGCTATCCCTTCAACTAAGGCAAAATAAAACAACTTCTGACATTACCGTTAAAATCTGGAGGAAATATGTTAATTCAAAATTCAAGATTCAAAATTCAAGGCTTAAAAAATAAAATATTACTTCTGTCGCTATTCACTATTTGCTATCCACTAATCACTGCCACTGACGCTTACGCAATGCACATCGCCGAGGGAATCATCCCTATTGAATGGGCGCTTATTTGGTATGCCCTCTCAATCCCGTTTATCGCTTACGGCATCTGGAAGCTCAAGTCTATCTCACGTCAAGACCTCTCCTTTAAGCCTCTTGTAGGGCTTTTAGCTGCGGTAGTGTTTATTATCTCGTGTATGCCTGTTCCCATCCCTGTAGCCGGCACCTGTTCTCATCCTGCTGGCACAGGCATAACAGGGATAATTCTTGGCCCATTTATAAGCGCTGTTGTTGCCTCAGTTGCATTATTCATACAAGCCCTCTTTCTTGCTCACGGCGGGATAAGCACACTTGGAGCAAACATCTTCTCTATGGGAGTTATTGGTTCTCTGGCTGGTTTTCTTACTTTCAAGTTTTTAAGGGCTTTCAGAATGAATCTCGCAATTTCAGGATTTTTTGCAGGAGTCCTTGCCGACTGGGCAACTTATATCACAACTTCTTTTGAGCTTGCGTCAGGCATAAGGGGTGATTCAGAATTTCTGCCCCTTTTCTTAAAAATTATGGCTGCCTTTGCGCCAACCCAAATCCCGCTTGGCATACTTGAAGGGGCTATGACAGCAGGCGTTGTTGTATTGCTATCGAAAAAGAGACCTGATTTGCTTGTCAAAATGCTGGTTTTAAAACCAGAGGAGGTTAAGGCATGAAAATAAAAGGATTAAAATTTCTTGCTGTTTTTTTCTTATTAGCTCTTCACCTTTCGCTATTCACTTTAGCAGATGCTTCAGAAAAGTGGCAGGGCGTGGATGAATCTGTTATCGAGAGGTTTGCAAAAGAATTTGGCAGGGAATCCAGAGAACCCTTTATAAACACAGACCAGGGCGATCTGCTCCTTTTTGTCTTTCTGATGGCTGGTGTCGGCGGGGGGTTCGCCGCAGGTTATTATTGGCGGGTTTTAATCGAAAAAAGGAATTGAAGAGACATATGGAGTTATTTTCGGAATACTTTAATAAAAAGCATCTCCTTTCGTCTATTGATGCGAGGGTGAAGATAATTGTTGCGCTTTTTATGTTAATTTTTGTTTTGAGTTATAAAGGGTTTTTATTCCCATTGGTTATCATCCTCATTTGCGCGGCTTTGTGCAAAATAATCAAGGTGCATACTAAAGTGCTGCTGCTCAGATATGCAGAGCCTGCCTTTATCGCATTAATCCTTGTTCTGCTTAAGTTCTTTTTCAGCGGCACAGAACCGTTGATTGAAATTGATTTGAGGATTTTTGCCCTGACGGCTTACAAAGACGGTCTTTATGAAGGACTGCTTCTTGCGGCAAGAATACTTGCAGCAGTCTCAGTCGTGATTACTCTCGGTTTTGCCACCCCATTTACCGAAATCATGGCAGGACTTTCGTGGTTTAGAGTGCCTAAAACACTTATAGAGATTACAATGTTTGCATACAGATATATCTTCATCCTTCTTGAAGATGCAATGGTAATCTACAATGCGCAAAAAAACCGTCTTGGCTATTCGAGCATTAAAAGGGGATTAAGCTCTTTTTCGACCCTTACAGGTTCGTTGATTATCAAGGCATTTGATCACAGCCAGAAGACTACCCTTTCCATGATTCAAAGAGGGTATGATGGCGACATCCCTTTTTTAAGCCAGAAACCCTTCAAAGCCAATGAAATCATATTTTCCATTCTATTTCTGACTTCCCTCGGCATAATATGGAAGATTTAAGCCGCTTAAGAGCGAACATCATTTCTTTTAAGTATCCCGATGGAACTATCGCCCTATCAGATGTTTTATTAGATGTAAAAAAAGCCGATTTTATCGGGATTCTTGGTTCAAACGGCTCGGGCAAAACAACATTGCTTAAAGTTATGGATGGATTGTTAAAGGATTTTGACGGGAGTGTATATCTTGATGGCGAGGATATAAAAAAGCTCAGTCCAAAAGAGATTTACCGCAGGATGGGACTGATTTTTCAAAACCCTGATGAGCAGTTATTTGCCCCGACTGTGTTTGAGGATGTCGCCTTTGGTCCCATGAATATGGGGTTTAGCCTTGAGGAGATAACAACGAGGGTCAACAATGCCCTGATGGCAGTCGAGATGGAGGCTTATGCCGCAAAGCCAATCCCAAGCTTGAGCTACGGACAGAAAAAGAGGGTGTGTATAGCAGGCCTTTTGTCAATGGGGCATGAGATATTGCTTCTCGATGAACCTACCGCTGGTTTAGACCCGATGGGCGAATACAAGATGATGAATCTTCTGCGTAAATTAAATAAAGAAAATGGCGTTGCTATCGTTATGGCTACTCATAGTGTTGACCTTGTGCCTCTTTTTCTTGATAGGCTTTATATCTTAAGCAAAGGGAAAATAGTTAGGGGTGGCAAGCCTGAGGATGTTTTTACCGCCCCCGATGATATGTCTGAAGTCAAATTAAGGCTCCCTGCTATAGCAGAGCTTATTTATAAATTAAAACATGAAGACAATTTGCCATTTGAAAAGATACCCCTCACCATAGGAGAGGCAAGAAGGGAGATAATTAAGACTTTAAGACTATTTGAATTACCCTGAGTAGCCGAAAATAGCAATGAGATTTTTTGAAGAGATTCCTGATTTTTTACAAATGAAATATCATTACTGTCCCAACGTTTAAACGATGAATAATTGTAACACATTGGAAACAAAAGCATTTAAGGCAGAAGTGTTTTTTATCGATTTGAAATTAAGTTTTGCAAAAAGCCACACTTCCTTAGCAATGCGGAAGAAGATGGTTTATTATTAATTCAGGGAAAAATATTTTTGCTCAACTGATGGAGTTTATACCGCCATATGAATTTCGTAAATGTGTCAAGCGATATAATGGCAACTATAAAATCAAGAGCTTTACCTGTTGGTAACAAATTTCTTTGTATGGCGTTTGCAAACTCACATACAGAGAAAGTCTGCGATCTACAGTCCAAAATAATATTCAAGCAGGGATATGACACGATTTCTTTGCCAAAGAACTACCTTAGTCCATGTCCCTAAAATAGCGATAGGATCATAAACCTATGGATTTACAGGTCATTGCAAGAGCCCGAAGGGTTCGTGGCAATCTCATCAGAAAAGGCAAGATTGCTTCGCTCCGCTCGCAATGACGAGGTGCCTATCGCTGGGGTATTTGTGTTCAATTAATATAAAAATGTGTTATTATTTATATCAAATTTATCACTGGTGCTGGAACAATTTTGAAGAACTTACCTGCAACAAATTCTTGGTAAATTAACGATATAAGTTAGTCTTAAGTGTAATTATGTTCCATGATGGGTTTCGTAGGCTGAAAAAGAATTGATCTTAAAAAATATAACAGCAAGCATAAAAATATAAAAAATAATCGTTAAAGTATAAAAGATGGAAACCATAGACCAAAGAGAACCTGAAAAACTCGGTGAATATTTAGTTAGCAAAAACCTTATTACTCAGGAGCAGCTTGAACATGCCCTTGCCCTCACAAAAGAGAGTCGAATGAGGTTAGGCAGAACGCTTGTTGAACTTAAGTATATTACCGGAAAAGAGTTGATGGAAATTCTTCTTGAAAGACTCAAAGCTTCCGACCTCGGCAAGAGAAAAAAACTTGGAGAGGTATTAGTAAGTTCGGGTGTAATTAGTGAGGATCAGTTATTACATGCCCTTGAGGTTCAACAGGATAGAAAACAGAGGATAGGGGAAGTGCTCATCAGTTTAGGTTATGTAACAAAAGATCAAATTACCGATGCTCTTGCCACTAAACTACAGTTGAATTTAGTTTTATGTGACGATTATGTGTTAGATGATAAGATCAAGCGTCTTGTTCCAAAGGAAATGGCAAAAAAATATTCTGTTTTCCCGATAGGTATAAAGAATGGAAGGCTGGTTCTTGCAATGGCGGACCCTCTCGATTCAAATGCATTAGATGAGATTTCATTTTATACCAGATTAAGGATATCCCCTGTTATATCTTATGACTGGTCTATAGAGATTGGTATAGATAAAAATTATCAAGATGATGAATATGATTCAAGAGATGGCGAACATATGTTTGATGCTTTAGAGGCAGAACTTAAGTTTGATAAGGATCTTCAGTTTGGGGAAAAAGAAAAAGGAGAACCTACCAGCGTAGATGTTGAATCATTATACTTAAAAAGCAATGCCCCTAAGATAGTAAAGCTTGTTGCAATGCTTATAACAGATGCAGCCCAAAAAAGGGCAAGCGATATTCACATAGAGCCGAGGGAAAAATATGTTCAGGTAAGGTTTAGAATTGACGGTGAACTTCAAAATATATTCAAGTATCAAAGGGAAATGCATGAGTCGGTGGTTTCCCGCATCAAGATAATATCACACTCGATATTACGAACAGGCGGACATCCCAGGACGGCGATGCTTCTGTAAGTATTAAGGGAAGGAAAATCGACCTGAGGATATCAACCTTGCCTTTGATTCACGGAGAAAAGGTTGTAATAAGGTTGCTTGACCAGAGCAAAGGTATAGTGCCTCTGCAGGAACTCGAAATGCCTTCTTATATCTCTGATGCAATAATAAGAATGTTTAGACTGCCTCAAGGAATGTTCATAGTCACATAGTTACTGGACCAACAGGCAGCGGTAAAACTACTACTCTTTATGCTTGTTTGAACCATCTGCGTTCAGATACAAGAAATGTGATATCCATTGAAGACCCCGTTGAATATAAACTCGAAGGCATCTCACAGACTGCTGTTAATGAAGCAGTCGGTAGATCCTTCGCTTCTATATTGCGGTCTGTTCTTCGTCAGGACCCTGATGTTGTCATGGTTGGAGAGATAAGAGATCTGGAAACTGCTGAGATAGCTATAAAAGCTGCGCTTACAGGACATCTCGTTCTGACCACGCTTCATACAAATAATACGGTTGCTACAATAGTGAGACTGATTGATATTGGAATTCCTCCATATCTTGTGGCATCGTCAGTTACTGGTATTTTATCTCAAAAGGCTTGTAAGAAGGATTTGCAAGCATTGTAAAGTCGAGTCTGATGTCTCAGATGAAATCAAATCTTTCTTGAGTGATTTCGGTGTTGATAATATACAGAAGTTCTACCGAGGAGAAGGATGTCCCAAATGCATGAATACAGGATACCTCGATAGAATGGCAGTTTATGAGTATCTGAGCATTTCGAGAATGCTTAAGATAGCTCTTTCAAGAAAAACGGACGAGCAGGAATTGCTTGCTACAGCAAGAAGTGAAGGACTTAAATTGCTGTATGAGGACGCTTTGAATAAGGTTAGGGCTGGGTTGACAACTATTGAGGAGGTAATTTCCAAGGTTCCCTTTGAATACAGCCTCAGGGAAATTTAGGCGCTCAGTTCTATAGTTCAAAAAAGTTTTCTGCTGTCTCGATGGTCAATAAAAAATTTTCGCTTAATCGCTCGATGTCTTTTTCTGTGAAACCTGATTCTTTGAAAAGCGTAAAGTGAGTATCTGTAAAGCGCCCATCGTTTAAACTATCTGGTTCAAACTCTTCAATTAACCCTTCAGCAAGATATAATGCGAGAATTACATCCCTGTGAGGGGTGCCTGAAAGGGCAGAACTCTCTAAATTGTGGTGATAAGAAACAGGGAGGATGATTTCTTTGGGGAAATAAAGCTCTTCCAAAAACCATGTCCCGGCTTCGGCATGGTCACAGTTAAAAAGAGATTTTTCTGCCTCAAAAAGCTCTTCCGACTTGAGCTGCAAGATATTTTCAAGGCTTTCGGGAGGATAATTTATTTTGTTGAGGCAAAGAAATATAGCTCTGCCTATATCGTGAAGCAATCCTGATAGAAAGCAAACGCCGGAGTTGTTTCCAGAGATCTTCGTGCTCAGGAGTTCAGACAGTGCAGCAACCTTAAAGGCATGAGACCACATTTTTTTTAGCTTTATATAAGGAACCGGGAACATCGTAAAAATAGAAACACTCAGAGATATGCTCTTTACGAGGTTAAATCCTAACATCAGGACAGCCTGCTCAATGCTATTTATCCTACCTGGGTAGCCAAAAAAAGGAGAATTAGCTATTGAAACAATCCTGGATGTGATTGATTGGTCATGCCTTATTATTTCCACGAGGTTGTTAATTGATGCGTTTTCATTTTTTAGAATGCCAATCAATTTAGTTATCACTACAGGAATTGTGGGCAGTGATGTAAGTCCTGTTATTTTTAATTTGGTTTCGGAACTCATATTTTTGAAAAAATTTCCCCTGATATTACCTGTTTCAGTTCATCAAGACTAATAAATTTCTGGAGCACCGGTATCCTATATTCGTCAGTTATCTTTTTGGTATCGAGCCCTACATAGCCTGTCATCAAAATAAATTTTTTAATATCGGTAAACCGACTTGCGAGATCTATAAAATCAACCCCGTTCATTTCAGGCATTTTATAGTCAACCAAAACAACATCAAAATCATTTTTTCTGATTTCTTCTAATCCCATTGATGGTTTTGAGGTGAAGGTGACAGTGCTTCCCAGGAGTTTTATGATACCGCCGATGGCGCTTATCACGAGCTCATCATCGTCCACTATCAGCACCTTTTTGTTCTTATTGCCTCTTTTGATAGATTTAAAATTTTCGATTTTTTCAGCTTCTTTATAGACTGGAAAATCAATTACAAAACAGCATCCCTCAGAGTCAGTGGATAAAGATATGTCGCCACCGTGCTCCTTGACAATGTTATAAACAATGTTCAACCCAAGTCCTGTGCCGTTTTTCTTGGTCGTGTAAAGGGCTGTGAAAATTTTGTTTTCTATGGAACTGTCAATACCAGGTCCAGTATCAGAGACACATATCCTTATTTTATTGTTGTAAGAGGCTGAGGAAATCATAATTTGCTTTTTGCCTTTCTATTTTTCAAGGGATTGTATAGAATTGATTATCAAGTTGAAGAATATCTGCTGAAGTTTATGGAAGTCTCCACGCAAAGGCTTAACGGACTGTAATTTGAGAAGAATAGCAATATTATTGACTGTTAGCTGGTATTCAAAAAGAGCCAGTGTTTTTTCAATTACTTCATTAATGTTTACATGAGTGAATTGAGTTTCTTTTTTCCTTAGATATGTTAGAAGTCCTTCAGCGATTTTTGCAGCCCTGAGGGCTGATATATATATATGTTGTTGGAATATCTTTTTGCTCTTGGCTCTAATTCGATCGTCTGGAGCATTTCTGCATATCCAATAATGGCTGTTAGTGGATTGTTTAATTCGTGTGCCAGGCTGGCTATTTGTTTTCCGAGCAGGATAAGCTTTTCGAGCTCTTCAATTTCCTCTGAAGAGAGATTTTGGCTCTCTATGATTTTATTCAAATCCATTTCAGCAACCTACTCCTTTATTGCTTCGAGAAATAGAGATAGAATCTCGAAATCGCCGATTTCTCTGGCATCCCAAGAACCCATGAATTTCAGAGCAAGGTCATTATAATTAATAAAATTAACCCCACTGCTCTCTGGGCTACAGTGACAAACTTTTATCTCTCTTTTCTTTTTTTAATTAAAAGAGCCCCCTGCTTAACGGAAATAAAATCGCATATCTAAATTATTAGAATCAAGTTTAAGCAAACTTAATTTACCACTTAAACCTCGATATATGATGATTATACCCAAACAAAAATTATATTAATAAAGGCATTTTGCCAACACTATATCTCAAAACCAGCTATTTTAAAGGATATGCTACTCTTTAAATGTTCTAATATAAGCATTCTGATAAATCATATATCATTATATATTCTTATAAATCAATACCCCTCGGTCCCGATATAGAAATTCCACAAACCTATTTCTGAGGTAATTTTAATGTTTTTTTGACAAATTTGCCTTATGTCCTGTCTAATTACCCTAAAAAATCTCCTAACAGATAGGGGGCGGCGCTGTCTGATATTTTTACTGTATGAAGGCGCACTTCCCCCTTTAAACCCTCTTTTCCCCCTGCACTTATTGCCCTTCTTATATTTCAGATGCCAAATCCAGTTCGAATATCTTTTGTCTTATCCCGTGTATGTAAACTTCGCACTATCTTTCTCTGCTAATATCTTTGTGGCATCTACATCTAATGTGTATTTCCCCGTCTTGTCTTTCTTCATTATCCTTTGATTTATAACATCCCTTACTATGCCTAACCCTTTTAATCCTATTTGCCCTTTGCTTATGTCTCCCATTCTTCTCATCCAATCCCCAGCCGTATCAGGATTAGGTATGTTGCTATAATCTATCAGCTTCATTAACCCTTCATCGCTTTTGAGTTCTCGTAAATCCTCAAAACTCCTGCCCCCACCCTGTAACATCAAAACCATGCTATTTACAAATACTGAGGGCTTGAAGCCTCTGTTACTGCCAGATGGGGGTAAATGCTTGTCCACTAATTCTCTTAATCCTATCCCGTGATTATATTCAGCAAATAATGCTAATCCGCTTCGTGCTGTCAATACTTCTTTTGTCAATTCCAGCTTGAATGGAAATATCGTTTCTTGTATCATTTCTTTACACCTTTTTTTGGTTTTTGTTTAACCTGCTGGGTGATATTTTATATCATTCCAGACCTTTAAACCAGAAGGGGGTTCTCTATTTCTGCATGCTTCTATCTCTGTTTTAGGG
>Ga0209721_1001129_pt1 | contig 20964 bp, 18 predicted proteins | sample TshhotsprinmetaG_FD_184139 | JGI IMG/M metagenome (GOLD analysis project Ga0209721, IMG submission 184139) | Hot spring microbial communities from South Africa to study Microbial Dark Matter (Phase II) - Tshipise hot spring metaG (SPAdes)... | ecosystem: Environmental > Aquatic > Thermal springs...
GCGGCGATTTGGCGCGCTACCTCTTGCCACTGGGCGTCGCTGCCACTGGCCTCGTGGCGCGTGCGCAGCCAGTAGCGCAGCGCGTTGATGACGCGCGCGCTGGACAGCGCCCGCAGCGCCGACAGCGCCGGGGGGTCACCAATGTGGGTCAAATCCAGCGCCGCCAGTTCTTCCAGCAGGGTTTGCGCCTGAGCGGCGTGGCGGGCGCTGCGAGTGAGCACCCCCCAGGCACCCGGCCCAAAGGTGGACTCCCACGCCGGCAGCAGCTGCGCGCGGATGCGGTTGCGGGTGTAGGCGGGGCTGGCGTTGCTGGGGTCGTCCACCCACGGCATGCCCGCGGTAGCTAGACCGGCGCGCAAGGCCGCACCGTCGAGCGCCAGCAGCGGACGGCCGAAGGCCACGCCGTCGTGCCAGCGCAACGCGGGCATGCCAGCCAGACCCGCTAATCCCGCACCGCGGCTGAGCGCCAGCAGCACGGTTTCGGCCTGATCTTGGGCGTGGTGCCCCAGCAGCACCACGGCCAACCCTTGCGCACGGGCCTCATCCGCCAAAGCCGCGTAGCGCGCGCGGCGGGCGGCGTCTTCCGGGCTTTGGCGCGGCGCGTGGCGGGCCTGCACACGCCGCACCGCCAGCGGCACCCCCAGTTGCGCGCACACACGGGCTACGTGCTCGACGAAGCCGTCTGCCGCCGCCTGCAGACCATGGTGCACATGCAGCGCCTGCACGCGCTGCGGCCACAGCGCGTGCGCGGCCAGCAGCAGCGCGGTGGAGTCCGCCCCGCCGCTAAAAGCCACGCCAATGCCCCCCCGGCCGGCCTCCGGCAGCTGAGGCGCCCAGGCGCGCCACCATTGGTCGACGGCGGCGCAGACGCGCGGATCAGCGGGCCACGACGGCATCGTCGGCGACCTCGGCAAGACGAAGAACCCCGGCACACCACCGGCCATTGCTGCGGAGGCTGCGGCAGTGGTGGCCGCTGGCGGGCAGGCAGACGCACACGAGGGGCGACGTGGGCTCGCCGCCTTCAGCGTCTGGCAGCCTTGGTGTCGGTAAAGCGCCCGTAGGCGTTGAGGCGGGCATAGCGGCGCTCGATGAGGGCCGCGGGGTCGAGATCGGCCACTTGGCGCAGCGCTTCAGCCAGCGCGCGCTTGAGCAACACGGCCATCTGCTGCGGGTCGCGGTGCGCACCGCCCACCGGCTCGTTGACGATCTTGTCGACCAGGCCCAGCGCCTTGAGGCGGTGCGCGGTGATGCCGAGTGCTTCCGCCGCTTCGGGGGCCTTGTCGGCTGTCTTCCACAAAATGGAGGCACAGCCTTCGGGGCTGATGACGGAATAGATGGCGTATTGCAGCATCAGCACCTGATCGGCCACCGCGATGGCCAGCGCGCCGCCCGAGCCGCCTTCGCCGATGATGGTGCTGATGATGGGCACTTCCAGCTGCGTCATCTCGTAGATGTTGCGGCCGATGGCTTCCGACTGGCCACGCTCTTCGGCATCGATGCCGGGGTAGGCGCCGGGGGTATCCACGAAGGTGAAGACGGGCAGGCGAAACTTTTCGGCCAGCTTCATCAGGCGCAGCGCTTTGCGGTAGCCTTCGGGCTTGCTCATGCCGAAGTTGCGCAGCGCGCGCTCTTTGGTGTCACGCCCCTTCTGGTGGCCGATGACAACACAGGGCTGGCCGTTGAAACGCGCCAGCCCGCCGACGATGCTGGGGTCGTCGCCAAAGTGGCGGTCGCCGTGCAGCTCCACCCAGTGGGTGAAGATGGCGCGCACATAGTCCAGCGTGTAGGGCCGGTCGCTGTGGCGCGCGATCTTGGTCACCTGCCACGGGGTGAGCTTGCTGTAGATCTCCTTGGTGAGCTGCTGGCTCTTCTGGCTGAGCCGCTCGATTTCCTCGGAGATATCCACCGCCGACTCGGACTGCACGTAGCGCAGTTCTTCGATTTTGCTTTCGAGCTCGGCGATGGGCTGCTCGAAATCCAGAAAGTTGCGTTTGGCCAAGTTGCGCCTCCTGCTCGGGAAAAGATGGGGTGCGCACGCGCCCAAGCCGCAGACGGCACGTGCTGCGGCTCCCTCTCAATACGCCACCGGAATCGGGTCCAGCGAGCGCCAAATATACCAAGTTGCCACGCTGCGGTAGGGGGCCCAGGCGGCGGCCACCTCGCGCGCGTCGCTGCGGCTGACCGGCTCGCCCGAGAAGTAGGCCAGGCTGATGCCGCGGATCAGGCCGACATCATCCAGCGGCAGCACGTTGGGCCGCAGCAAATGAAAGATCAGGAACATTTCCGCGGTCCAGCGGCCGATGCCACGGATGGCCACCAGTTCGCGGATCACCGCCTCGTCATCGCGGTCGTGCCAGGCGGCGGGGTCGATACGGCCGTCGGCAAAGTGGCGCGCCAGGTCGAGCAGATACTCAATTTTGCGCGCGCTCAGGCCCGCGGCGCGCAGGGCATCGGGCCGGCAGGCCAGCACCGCACTGGGCGTACAGGCGCCCAGCAGCGCCTCCAGCCGGTCCCACACCGCCTGTGCCGCCTTGACCGAAATCTGCTGACCAACGACGCTGCGCGCCAGCGTGGTGAAGGCGTCGCCGCGTGACTGCAGGCACGCGCCGGGGTACTGCGGGATGAGGCGCGCCAGCACGCGGTCGCGCGCCATCAAGTGCGCACAGGCGTCTTCCCAGTACGGCGGGGTGATGAGGCCGCGACAGCCGCCCGGGGCGGGCTGGTCGCTCGCCCTTTGACGAGCCAGTGCCCCAGCAGGCAACACCGCCGTCATGCACGCTCCCAGGTAGTGCCCTGCGGGCCGTCTTTGAGCACGATGCCCTGCGCGGCCAGCTCGGCGCGGATACGGTCGGCGGTGGCAAAGTCGCGCGCGGCCTTGGCCGCCGCACGCTCGGCGATGCGCTGCGCGATGGCGGCCTCGTCCAGCGCCGCGCCAGCGCGCAAAAACGCCTGGGGCGGCTGCTGCAGCAGCCCCAGCGTCCCCCCCAGCGCACGCAGCAGGCCGCTCAAGCGGTTGTCACGAGTGCGGTTGACTTCGGCTGCCAGCTCGAACAGCACCGCCACCGCCTCAGGCGTACCGAAGTCCTCGTCCATCGCGGCCTTGAAGCGCGCCGCGTGCGGCTCGGCCCAGTCGATCGGCCCCACCTCTGCGGGCGGCACCTGCTGCAGCGCGGTATACAGGCGCTTGAGCGCGGCGCGCGCGTCCTCCAGATGCGCGTCGCTGTAGTTCAGTGGGCTGCGGTAGTGCGCGCGCACGATGAAGAAACGCACCGTCTCGGCGTCGAACTTTTGCAGCACCTCGCGGATGGTGAAGAAGTTGCCCAGACTCTTGGACATCTTCTCGTTGTCCACGCGCACGAAGCCGTTGTGCATCCAGATCTGCGCCAGCGGCTTGCCCGTCGCCCCTTCGCTTTGCGCGATTTCGTTTTCGTGGTGCGGAAACTGCAGGTCGGCCCCGCCGCCGTGGATATCGAAACTGTCGCCCAGTAACGCGCAGCTCATGGCCGAGCATTCGATGTGCCAGCCCGGGCGTCCCGGCCCATAGGGGCTGTCCCATTTGGCCTCATCGGGCTCGTCAGCCTTGGCCGCCTTCCACAGCACGAAGTCCAGTGGGTCGCGCTTGCCGTCACCCACCGCCACGCGCTCACCGGCGCGCAGCTCATCCAGACTTTTGCCCGACAGCTTGCCGTAGCCGGCAAAGGCGCGCACGGCATAGTTGACGTCGCCGTTGTCGCTGCGATAGGCCAGCCCTTTGGCCTGCAGCCGCTCAATCAGGCCCAGCATCTGCGGCACGTAGTCGGTGGCGCGCGGCTCGAAATCGGGCCGCTCGATGCCCAGCGCGTCGGCATCTTCGTGCAGGGCGGCGATCATGCGGTCGGTCAGACTGCGGATGGTCTCGCCATTTTGCACAGCGCGCGCGATGATTTTGTCGTCGATGTCGGTGATGTTGCGTACGTAGGTGACGCGATAGCCGCTGGCCTTGAGCCAGCGCTGCACCACGTCAAACGCCACCATGGAACGCGCGTGGCCCAAATGGCACAGGTCGTACACCGTCATGCCGCAGACGTACATGCGGACGTGGCCCGGCTCCAACGGAAGCAGCGGATCGAGCCGACGGGTGAGCGAGTTGTAGATGCGCAGGGTCATGGGAGGGGTACCCACTGGCCACCAAAGACCGCGGGCTACAATCATTCGCAAAAGCGCGTATTGTGCACCGATGACCCCCGGTTTTCGCCCCCACACCCCGGTTCATGCCAGCCCCGCCACGGGAGCTGTTGCCTGCGCATTGCTTGGAGGCCACCGTAACGGTGTGATCATCGATAGCGATGCCCGGCGCCACTCGGCGCCGCTTCGTATCGCCCGGCCTAGCCATGCCCACCCGTGGCACCGGTGGCGTCGCATGCGCGTGCTGGCGTGGCTGTTGGGCGTGCTGGCCTGCCCCATCGCCTGGGCCCAGGTCAGCCCAGCCGGCAACGCCCAGGCACCGGTGACGGCCTCGGCTGAAGCCGAAACACCCACCAGTGTGGCACCGTACGCTGAGGTGCGGCGCCTCATTGGCGCAGCCGAGTGGGCAGCGGCGCAGGAACGCCTGCAGGCGTGGTTGCAGCAGCGCCCGCGTGACGCCCAGGCCCGGCTGCTGCTGGGCGTGGTGCTGGCCGGGCGCGGCGACGCTGAGGGCGCGCGCGCGGTGTACGAGGCGCTGACGCGCGACCACCCCGAGCTGCCCGAACCCTACAACAACCTGGCGGTGCTGCACGCCGCCGCCGGCCGACTGCCCGAGGCCCGCGAGGCGCTGCAGACGGCGCTGCGCTTCCATCCCGACTACGCCATCGCCCACCGCAATCTGGGCGATGTGTACGCGCAACTGGCGCTGGGCCATTGGCAACGGGCGCTGGCGCTGCAGCCCGACACCCCTGGGCTGGGCACCCGGATGCAACAGCTGCGCACGCTGCTGGAGCCTGCCACGGGAGGACGGCCATGACGCGTCGCCGCGGACTGGTCCTGCTGGCAGCCGCTGGATTGGCGGGCGCTGTCGGGGCCATCGGCACCCTGGGCGCGTGGGCCCAGGGCGGTAGTCGGCCCGACACCGCCGCCGCGCCGGGCGCCCTTTCCTCAACCCCGGTGGGGCCACGCCCCGCCTCTGCTGGAGCAACTGCCTTGAATCCCCGTGTCGAACTGCACATCGCCGGCCGCGGCGTCATCACCCTGGAGCTGGATGCCGCGCGCGCACCCAAGACGGTGGAAAACTTCCTTGCCTACGTGCGCGATGGCCACTACGACGGCACGATTTTTCACCGCGTCATCGACGGCTTTATGATCCAGGGCGGCGGCTTCGAACCGGGCATGAAACAAAAGCCCACCCGCGCCCCGATCGAAAACGAAGCGGCCAACGGTCTGAAAAACGAGCGCTACACCATCGCGATGGCGCGCACGCAGGCGCCGCACTCGGCCACGGCCCAGTTTTTCATCAACGTGGCCGACAACGACTTTTTGAACCACACCGCCCCCACGCTGCAGGGCTGGGGCTATGCGGTCTTTGGGCGCGTGGTGCAGGGTGAAGAGGTGGTGGATGGTATCCGCGCGGTGCGCACCGGTCGACGCGGCTTGCACGACGACGTGCCGCTGGAGGATGTGGTGATCACGAAGGCGGTGCTGGTCACCCCGTGACGCAACCGACTCCGGCTGCGGTGACGGGGCCCGGCGCCCAGGCCGCAGCGCCCCGCGGACAGACAGCCTGCACCGGCGATGAGGCCCGCACCGGCCAAACCCCATCGGCGTCGGCTGGGTTACCGTTACCATCAGTGAACGGCACCAGGCTTGGCAGTGAGCGCGACGTGGGCCAAGGGCGCCACCCTACCCGTGATGAGCAGGTGCTCATGACCGAACCACTGCAAGTGCTGGGCAAGCCGTACTGGCGGCGTGTGGCCTGCGTGTCGGACGTGCATCTGCAGGCAGCCGATACTGCTACCGCCGACGCGTGGGCAGCGACGCTGCAGGCGCTGCATGCCGACGCGCTGTGCGTGCTGGGTGACCTGTTTGAGGTGTGGGTGGGAGACGATGTGTTGCAAGCCGACCCGGCGCTGGACGCGGAGGTGGCCGCGATGCAACGCGGCGCGCGCGCGCTGGCTGCACTGGCACAGCGCCTGCCGGTGTTCGTGATGCACGGCAACCGCGACTTTCTGCTCGGGCCGGATTTTGCGGCTGCCACCGGGGTGACCCTATTGGGCGACCCGGCGCTGCTGCAGCTCGGATCAGCGCGCTGGCTGCTGAGTCACGGCGACGCGTGGTGCACCGACGACACCGATTACCAGCGTTTTCGCGCCGAAGTGCGCGCGCCGGCTTGGCAGCGGGCTTTTTTAGCGCAGCCGCTGGCGCAGCGCCTGACGCAGGCACGCGCGCTGCGCCAGCGCAGCCGCGTGCACCAGCAGGCGCGCGTCGCTGCGGGCGCCCCCCCCAGTGACGTGAACCCCGCCGCCGTGTTGCAGGCCTGCCGTGCCAGCGGCGCCAGCGGCGTGTTGCATGGGCACACGCACCGCCCGGCGACGCATACGCTGCCGCAAGGCTTCCCGCGCCTGGTGCTGAGCGACTGGGACGCGCGCGCCCAGCCGCCGCGCGGCGACGTGCTGGTGCTGCAGGCCGACGGCGGCTGGCAGCGCCTGGGCATCGGTGGCCGGGGGTGGGATGGCCCAGGCACCGGCGCGATGTGAACGCGGATGGTATGTCGCCGGCCGGCATCGGGGGGACGCCATGAACGCGCCTGCGGCAAGCAGACGCTGGCCCTGGCGCCGCTGGGCGCGCGCGCTGCGGCGCTGGTGGTTGCGCGGCTGGCAGCGCTGGCGCGCCGCGCGCGGCGCGGCAGACGCAATTCCCGAGCGACTGTGGCAGCAGGTGCGGCAGGAGCTGCCCTGGCTGCCGGCGCTGGACGCCGGCGAGGAGCAGCGGCTGCGGGCGCTGTGTGCGGCCTTTCTGGCGCGCAAGGAATTCAGTGGCGCGCACGGCCTGCGGGTGGACGACCGCATGGCGTTGCTGGTGGCGGTGCAGGCCTGTCTGCCGCTGCGCCACCGCGGCCTGGCGGCGTTGGCCTGGTACGACGACTTCGTCGGCATCGTGCTGTATCCGGCCGACGTGGTGGCAGCGCGTCGGGTACGTGACGACTCGGGCGTGGTGCACGAATACACCGAAGCCCTGGCCGGTGAAGCGATGCAGGGGGGGCCAATCGTGCTGGCGTGGCCGCGCGTGTCGCAGCCGACCCGCGCGCAGACCGATGACCGCGGCGACAGCGATGGCGCGGACGAGCCGGTGGGGCACAACCTGGTGATCCACGAGTTCGCCCACGCCATCGACATGCACGGCAAGCCCCTGGGGCAGCCACCAGATGGCTGCCCGCTGCTGCCCGCCGACATGCTGCAGCCCAACCCCGCTGCGGCCCGTCAGCGTTGGCGTGATGTGGTGCACGCCGCGTTGCAGGAGCACCGCCGCCGCGTGGCGCTGCACGAGCGCTTTGGCGGTCCGGCACCGTGGCTGGATGCCTACGCCGCTGAGTCGCCCGCCGAGTTTTTTGCCGTCGCCTGCGAGGCCTACTGCGTGGACCGCGCGCGTCTGGCAGCCGAGCACCCGGCACTGGTGGCCCAGCTGGATGCCTTCTTTGCCCATCCGCCGGCACATGCGGGACACCCGGCGTGCCGTGCGCCAGTCGGGGACTGAGCGCGCGACGGACGCCGGCACGGCGGCCGCGGGCAGACGGCCCGCCCCCCGAGCGCGGCGTGCGCGTTCAGCGGCGCAGCAACACCTTCAGCGCCGCCTGCAGCCGCCGCTCACGCACAGCGTCGTGTGGGCTGGCAAGCACCTGCGCCACATCTTGCACCCAGGTCTCGGCGGGACCCGGCTCGTGTCGGCGCGTCAGCAGCTGCAGCTGCAGCTGGCGGCGCTGTGCCTGCCATTCGGCCGCCGTGGGCAGGTCGGCAGCGATTTCCAGCCGCAGCAGCGCGGTGTCGGCACTGTCGGCCGCCCCACCCCCCTGCTGCAGCGCGCGCACCCAGGCGGCACGTGCGGCAGCCGCCTGCCGGCCGCCGAGCTGCTGCGCAGGCGGCACGCGCTGCGGATCCCGGCTAACCCAGGCTTGCAGCAGCGCGCCCAGTGCCTCCCCATGCGCCTGCACGGCCAGCTGCCGCAGACGCGCCTCGGCGGCCTCCAGCGCCTGCCGCTGGGCGCGGAATGCCGCCTCGCCCAGACGCGGACGCTGAGCCCGCGCCATCCACTCGCCCGTGCCGGCGCGTTCGGGGCGCGCGCCTCGGCTGGCACGCGCCTGCGCCGCAGCGGCCGGGGCAAGCGCGGGGGCTGCCCCGGGGCGGTCGTCTCCCCGCCGTGCCACCAGCGGCCGCACCGCAGCGGGCGCAGCGCCGTCGATCGCCCCGGCAGCCGTGGTGTGGCTCTGTGCCGCTGCGGTGGGCGCGCGGGTATCGCTGCCCGGAATGGGGGATGCGCCATCAGCGTCCGCGCGCGGCACCGCTACAGTGTCGGCCCTGTTGCCGTCCCCGGTCGGGGTCCCGGCCGCAGCGGACTCGGCACTTTCACCGCTGGCGGCTGCACGCAGCGCTGCCATGGCGGCACGGATCTGCTGCGCATCGTCACCGCTGCAGGCGGCCTGCAGCGCGCGCACCGCCTGCATCACGGCGGCATCGAGGGCGCTGAGCGCGGCCTGGGCCTGCTCACGCTCGGCCTGCTTGCGCGCAAACGCGGCGTCGATGGGTTGGCGAAACGCCTCCCATAATTTTTGCTCCTGCCGGCGCTCCAGCGGCACGCGCTGCGCTTCGGCCTGCCAGCGCTGCTGCAGCGCCCTGACCGCATCAAGGCGCAGGCGCGGCTCCGCAGCCAGGGCCTGCGCCTCGGCAATCAACGCCTGGCGGCGCGCTACGCTGTCGGCCTGGGCGGCGTCCAGCCGCGCGTGCGCGGCGGCCATCGCCTCCCTCCACTGCGCCTGCAGCTCGGCGAAGCGCTTTTCGCTCACGTGGCCGCCGTGCCGCCAGCGTTCCGCAAAGGCGTGCAGATCGCGCAGCTGTGCCTTCCAGTCCTCGTCGCTGGCGTGCGTCGCGGTCCAGGCGCGCACCTCGTCGATCAGCTGCTGTCGCGCCTGCTCGGCGGCCTGCTGCTGCGCCTGCTGCTCGCGCCGCCACGCCTGCACCAGCTGGTAGGCGCGGTTGCAGGCGTCGTCAAAGCGTTTCCACAGCGCGTGGTTGGCGGTGCCGCCCTGATCAGTCAGCTTCCACTGTTCGCGCAGGGCGCGGATGGCCTCCTGCAGCTGGGGCCCGTTGGGGCGCTGCGGCGGGGTGCCCTGGGTCAGGGCCTCGGCCTTGGCCAGCAGTTCCTCACGCAGCTGGTCGGCGCGCCAGCGGTGCCAATCCTCCAGCTCCTTGGCCTTGGCCAGCGCGGCCTGGGCGCGCGCCTGCAGCTCGGCCCCGGCGTGGCGTGCATGCACCTTGACCGCATGCCGCAGTTCACCGGCGTAGCGCACCATGGCCTTGGTGTGGCCGGCGCCGAGTTCGCGCTCCAGCGCCTCGATGGCCGGCAGCAGCACCGCCTGCGCCACCGCCTGCACCGCCTTCGGGACCGCGGCAGCCAACGTCGGCGCTTGGCCGCGCGCGGCGCGGATGTCGTCATCCCACACCGGCACCCCGGGCAGCGCCGCCTGCGGATCAGCCGCGGCCGCCCGGGCCTGCGCCAGCGCCGCCTGGAATGCCGTCCACACCGCCTGCAGCTGCTGGCGCGCGTCGTGCAGTTGGGTGGCGTAGCGCGGCTCCAGCTCGGCCGCCTGCGGGCTGGCCTGTAGCGCCGCGGCGCGCTGTTGCCAGGCGGTCACGTCCTGCGCCAGCGTATCGCACACCGTCTGGGCCTCGGCCCACGGCTTGGTGGACAGCAGCTCGATGCGCTGCACCAGCAGGCTGGCGGCCTCGCGCTCCACCGCCACGCGCGTCTGCAGGTCCTCGATGGCTTTCATGCGTTCGGTCAACTGCTGGCGCAGCCCAGCCAGCGGCTCGCGCGACAGCGGCGCGCCCTCGCGGGCCGCATCGCGCAGCCAAGCCATGGCGTCGGCCAGGTTCAGGCGGGGAGCCGCCAGCAGCGTACGCGCCTTGTCGGCCCACTGCGCCGCCAGCGCCTCCTGGGCTCGGGCTCGGCGGCTTTCGTCCAGCCGCTCGCGCACCAGCTTGGCCGCTCCCTTGTCGCGGTGCGCCAGCTCGCGGTAGACCTCGGCCATCAGTTCCACCGGCGGGTCCGTATCCAGCCAGGCACGCAGCCGCGCGGCACGCTCGGCGGCGCCGGGTGCACTGAACACCCCGCCGGTGTGGCGGTCGAGTTCGCTCGGGGTCGATTTGAGGGTCGGGGGTTCGGTCGCGTTCACGGTTGGGTTCGGCCGCGCAGGACGCGGCGTCGGATTCGGGTCAGGTCGGGTCAGCGGGTATCACGGACGGGGCTGCCAGTGGCCGCGAGAGTCCTGGGGTGCTGGCTGCAGCACGGCAGCGCGCGGCACCGGCAGCAACAGCGTTATTGTCACCTACCCGGCCCACAGGTCCAGCGGCGGATCGTGCACCACCGCTTTCAGGATGTCGCTGCGCGAAACGAAGCCGATGAGCGCCTCGCCGTCGTCCACCACCGGCAGCCCGGGCAGGCCGGTCGCCAGCAGCGCCAGCGCCAGGCGGCGCAACGGTGTCTCGGGTGTGACCGCCGGCACCGGCGTGACCATGATGCTGCTCAAGGGCTGGGCAAGAAACGCGCGCCACACCAGCGCGCTGTCCTGCGGCCGCGGTAGATGCTCGGGGCTGAGCAGCTCGGCGCGCGTCAGCAGGCCAATCAGGCGTCCGGCCCCGTCGAGCACCGGCGCCTGCCCGACGTCACGCTCGGCCAGCAGGCGCCAGCCTTCGGCAACCGGCAGCTGCTCTTGCACGGTAACCACGTCGCGCGTCATCACATCCTGCACGCGCTCCAGCGGATGACGCGTCACGGGAGGGTGCTGTACGTCGCCGTAGGCCTGCATCGCCACCGCGGCTGTGCGCGGCAGCGCGGGGGCCGGTGCGCCGCCCTGCGCATCCCCGCCCGCTCGCGGCGGCACGCGAAAGCCGCTGTCGGCGAAGTCAGGGCGGTCCACCTCCACCGCCAGCGGGCGTAGGCGGGCAGAGCGCAGCGTTGGCAGCACGCGCCGCAGCTCCTCGATCGGGCCACGGTACATCAACCCCGACGTGCCATAGATGGCCAGCATCACACCCCTCCATCGCAGACCTGCCCCCGGCGGACAGCCCCATCGACGCAACGCGCGCGTGGCTCGGATGTGGCCCGTCCCGCCCGGCCCCCGGCGCCAGCGGCACGGGGCGCGCCGGGCTGCCGCAGTGGTCGCCGCGCCGCCGCTGATGCGGCGCGCCGGGCTCAGTCGGGCAGGAACAGGGCCTGCAAGTCGCTGAGCCAGTCGTAGCCCTGCGCGGTTGGTGTCACCCGGTCGCGCGCACGATCCCACGCCAGCCAGCCGCGCCGACACGCCGCCTCGATGGTGCCCGAAACCGTGGTTATCGGCAAGCCGGTGCGGGTACTAAACAGCGACACATCGAACCCATCGCGCAGCCGCAGCGCGTTGAGCATGAACTCAAAGGGCAGGTCGCGTGCGGCGACCTCGTGCTCCTGCGCCACGGGCTGGCCCTGCAGCGCCTGGTGCAGGTAGCGCGCCGGATCGCGCCAGCGCACCTGGCGCACGATACGCCCGGCGAAGCTGAGCTTGCCGTGCGCGCCGGCACCGATGCCCAGGTAGTCGCCGAACTGCCAGTAGTTCAGGTTGTGCTGGCAGCGGTGGCCCACGCGGGCGTAGGCCGACACCTCATAGCGCTGCAAGCCGGCGGCGGCAGTCCGTTCGACGGCAGCATCCAGCATCGCGTAGGCGGTGTCGTCATCGGGCAGCGCAGGCGGCGCATTGGCAAAGCGCGTATTGGGCTCGATGGTGAGGTGATACAGCGACAGGTGCGGCGGCGCAAAGGCCAGCGCGGTGTCGAGCTCGCGCCGCCAGTCGGCCAGCGTCTGCCCAGGCAGCGCGTACATCAGGTCGAGGTTGAAGGTGGTGAAGTGGCGCGCCGCTTCCTCGGCCGCGGCGCGCGCCTGCGCTGCGTCGTGCACACGGCCGATGGCGCGCAGCAGCCGGTCGTCGAAGCTCTGCACGCCAATGCTCAGCCGGGTGACGCCGGCATCACGGTAGGCGGCAAAGCGCTGCCGCTCGAACGTGCCGGGGTTGGCCTCGAGGGTGATTTCGGCGTCGGGCTGCAACGGCAGCCGGGCTCGGATGGCCGACAGCAGCTCGCCGATGACGTCGGGATCGAACAGGCTGGGGGTGCCTCCACCCAGGAAGACACTGACCACCGCGCGCCCCCACACCAGCGGCAGGCTGGCCTCGAGGTCGGCGATGAGGGCGCGCACGTAGTCGTGCTGGGGCAGGGCCGTCTGCCCAGCGGCGGGGCCGTGCCACTCGTGCGAATTGAAGTCGCAGTAGGGACACTTCTTCAGGCACCAGGGCAGATGCACGTACAGCGACAGCGGCGGCAATTGCGTCAGGTGCACGGCCCCAGGCTGCCACCAGTGTACGGCCTGTGCTGAGGCCATCATATCTGCCCCGGCCTGGCGGCGCTGGGGTCGGCTGGCCACCAACGCTGCTGCATCAGCTCCAGCATGGCACGCGCGGCACGTCCGCGGTGGCTGAGCCCATTTTTGACGTCCGAAGGCAACTGGGCCAGGGTGCAGCCCAGATCGGGCAGCACCATGATTGGGTCAAAACCGAAGCCGCCGTCGCCCACGGGTGTGCGCGCAATCCAGCCCTCGATGCGACCGCTGGCCACCAGCGGCTCGGGGTCGTCGGCATGGCGCACCGCCACCAGCGTACTGACCATGGCGGCGCGGCGGTCGTCGAGGCCGTGCATTTGCTCCAGCAGCGCCCGCACGTTGTTGGCGTCACTTTTGGGGTAGCCAAACTGGGTGCAGTAGTGCGCGGTGTCCACCCCCGGGCGGCCACCGAACGCCGCCACACACAGGCCGGCGTCGTCGGCCAGCGCCGGCAGCCCGCTGGCCGCCGCGGCATGGCGTGCCTTGGCCAGCGCGTTCTCGAGGAAGGTTCGGTGCGGCTCGGGTGCCTCGGGAATGCCCAGCTGGCCCTGGGCGACGAGCTCCACCCCGAGCGGTGCCAGCAGCACCTGCAGCTCAGCCAGCTTGCCCGCGTTATTGGACGCCAGCACCAGTCGGCGTGGCACGGTGGCTGCGGTCGGCGCGCTCATCCGACTTCAGCCCCGGCCAGCGCCGCACGCTGCAGCGCGATCAGCTGGGTGATGCCGCGCTCGGCCAGCGCCAGCAGCGCGTCCAATTCGGCGCGGGTCAACGGCGCGCCCTCGGCCGTGCCCTGCACCTCGACAAAATGCCCGGCACCCGTCATGACCACATTCATGTCGGTGGCGCAGGCGGCGTCCTCCACGTAGTCCAGATCGAGCACGGGGCGGCCATCGACGATGCCCACGGAGACCGCCGCCACCGGCGCGTGGATCGGGCTAGCAGCCAGCTTGCCTTCGGCCAGCAGGGTCTGCACCGCGTCGTAGGCGGCCACCCAGGCACCGGTGATGGCGGCGGTGCGCGTGCCGCCGTCGGCCTGCAGCACGTCGCAGTCCAGCGTCAGCGTGCGCTCGCCCAGTGCATCCAGGTCGAAGACGGCGCGCAGCGCGCGGCCGATGAGGCGCTGGATTTCTTGCGTGCGCCCACTCTGTTTGCCGCGCGCGGCCTCACGCTCGCTGCGCGTGTGGGTGGCGCGTGGCAGCATGCCGTACTCGGCCGTCACCCAGCCGCCCCCGCTGCCCTTGCGATGTGGCGGCACGCGGTCTTCGATGGAGGCCGTGCATAGCACGCGGGTGCGGCCGAATTCGATCAGCACCGAGCCCTCGGCGTGAACGGTGTAGCCGCGCGTGATGCGCACCGGACGCAGCTGATCGGGGGCGCGGCCGTCGTGCCGGGCAGCGGCCGCAGAGGGGAGTGCAATGGGCGGAAGCGTCATGGATGCAAGCGCACAACAGCAGCAATCGAAGGGAACACGCGCTGCCGGCACCATACCGAAGTGGTGCCGGCAGCTTGCTTGGACGCCCCGATCGTAACCGGCGACAGCCTTCAACAATCCGCCGCGCTTCCTTCAGGGGCGGCGGCGGCCGGGCGCGGCCGGAGCCGGCGCGCGGTGCGAGCGCCATATGGCGGCGTGGATCCCCGCAATGGTACGCTCGATTTCGAGCTCATCGAGATCTGCGCCGCCTGCCCCAGCGCCCCTCACCCTCGCCGTTTCGGGCGGCTCGAGCACCTGAGTCGAGGGAAAATCATCCTCGCCCAGCCACTGCAGTCCGATCAACGTCACATGGTCGCCGTGCCGTCCCCCGCGGTGCATGGCACGCTGGGCCAACCCCTCTACAGCGTCGGCCAGCGGCGTGGCGCACAGGTCAGCGGCCAGCACCTCATCCCCAAACACGCTCCACACGCCATGCGAGCACAGCAAAACGCGGTCCCCCACCTGCAGCGGCCCCGGGCCCAGCACGTCGGACAACGGCTCGGCATCCGACCCCAGGCAGGCGAACAGCACGCTGCGGCTGACGCCCGCCGGCAGCCGGCCGAACCGCTCGGGCTGATCGTGGTAGCTGTGGTCGCGCGTACGGCGCAGCAGGCGCGCGTTGCGCACCCAGTACAGGCGTGAATCGCCGCTGTGCAAAGCCGTCAGCCGCCCGTGCTGCACCACCGCCGCCACCACCGTGGTGCGGGGGTGTTCGGGCAGGTTCTGTGCTCGCGCGAAATCGACGATCGCCCGGTTGGCGGCATGCACGGTATCCTGCAAAAAAGCGCGCTCATCGGCTAGCCGCGGCCGCGCCTGCTCAACGAACGCCTGCAGGAACGTGCGCACCGCGATCTCGGCCGCCCGGTCGCCCTGGGGGTGCCCGCCCATGCCATCGGCCAGCACCAGCAGCAACGCCTGTGGGGTGTGGGTTTACCCCACGCGGTCTTCGTTACGCGCCCTTCCGCCCGCGTGGGTGCCCTGGTACACGGTGACGTTCACGGCGGTTCCAAAAAGCTGGAGCGCTGGGTGACGGGAGCCGGTGCCGGCGTCGGCGCGCGCACGCCCAGCCCGAAACGGGTGCGCACGCGCTCCCACCACGACGGTGTCTCCGGCAGCAGCGCCTCGGCCTCCCGCGCCAGCTCCCGCTGCAGCGCAAACACCGACTGGGGACGCGACAGCGGGTCAAGCGCCATGCACCACTCGATGATGTGGATCAGATCGTCGGTGTAGACGCCACGCAGCCGCGCCAGCGCCTGCGGCAGACGGTCCTTCTCCTGCCGCTGCGGCGCATCATATGGGGGAAACCCCTGCATGCACGATAGCATGCAGGCCCCGATGGCGTAGATGTCGGTCCACGGCCCCAGCCCGGCGCCAGCGGTGCGGCGATACATCTCGGGCGCAGCAAAACCCGGCGTGTACATCGGTCGCACGAAGGTGCCTTCGGTGTTGAGCACCTCGCGCGCGGCGCCGAAGTCGATCAGCACCGCGCGGTTGTCGTCGGTGATGAAGATGTTGGCCGGCTTGATGTCCAGGTGCAGCATCTTGTGCTGGTGCACGATGCGCAGCCCGCGCAGCACCTCATCGAACAGCGAGCGAATGGTGGCTTCGCGCAGCACCTTCTTGCGCTGCCGCCCACGCGCCACCACGATGTATTCCTGCAGCGAGGCGCCGCGCAGGTAGTCCATCACCATGTAGACGGTGTCGTTCTCGCGGAAGAAGTTATGCACACCGACCACCGCCGGGTGCGCGATCTGGGCCAGCGCGCGACCTTCCTCGAAGAAACTGCGCAACCCCAACCGGTACAGCGCCTGCTTGTCGGGCGCCACCTGCGGCATCAATTCGCCGGGCGCGCGGGTGGCCAGGGCCGCCGGCAGGTACTCCTTGATGGCCACCTCCTGCCCATTGGCGTCCAGCGCCAGATAGACCAGCCCGAAACCGCCTGTAGCCAGCAAACGCACGATCCGGTAGCCGCCGATGACCGTATCGGGCGGCAGGGGGGCGGGCTTGGTCTTTGACATAATCCGCGCATGAGCTTGCCCTACACCCCGCCTGCGGGGTTCGTCTGCAGGGCCGCCCTCACCTGAACGTCGATGCCAGTGTACAGCATGACGGGCTACGCCAGCGCGCACACCGCCGCGCACGAGCTCCCGCCCGACCACCCCACCCGCCCAGAGCCGGCCACCCTGCTGGCAGTGGAAGTGCGCGCCGTCAATGCGCGCTTTTTGGACCTGACGTTACGGCTGGGCGAGGAGCTGCGCTCGGCCGAGCCGGCGCTGCGGGAGTGCGTGGCGGCCCAGGTGCGGCGCGGTAAGGTAGAGCTGCGCGCCTGGGTGGAACGGCGGCAGGACAGCCCCCTGCGCACGCCGGACCAGGCCGAGCTGCAGCGGCTGCTGCGCGCGCAGGAACAGGTGCAGGCGTGGCTGCCCCAGGCGCGCCCGCTGTCGGTGGCAGAAGTGCTGCAGCTGGTGCCGCGGGCCCCCGCTGCGCCGGTCGACTGGTCGGCCCCGCTGGTGGCACTGACGCAGCGCGTGCTGCATGAATTCAACGCGGCACGCGCGCGCGAGGGCGAGCGCCTGGGCGATCTGCTGCGCCAGCGGCTGCGCGACCTGCGGGCGCTGGCCGCACAGGCCGAGCCTCTCATCCCCCAGGCGGTGGCGCAGCAGCGCGAGCGTTTTCTGCAACGTCTGGCCGAGGCGCTGGGGGCCGCTGCGGTGGACGCCGGTGTACTGCAAGAGCGCGCACTGACCGAGGCGGCGGCATTTGCCGTGCGCATCGATGTGGCCGAGGAGCTGGGCCGCCTGCAGTCGCATCTGAGCGAAATCGAAGCGGTTCTGGAGCGCGGCGGCGAGGTGGGCAAGCGGCTGGACTTCCTCATCCAGGAATTACACCGTGAGGCCAACACGCTGGGGTCCAAGTCGGCCAGCCTCGAGCTGACCCGCGTGGCACTGGACATGAAGGTCCTGATCGAGCAAATGCGCGAGCAGGTCCAGAATCTGGAATGAATCCGATGGACTATCCCGGCAACCTGTTCGTCGTCGCCGCGCCCAGCGGCACTGGCAAATCGAGCCTGGTCAAGGCGCTGCTGGAGGTGGATGCGCGCATGGAGCTGTCGGTGTCGCACACCACGCGCGCGCCGCGCGGGCAGGAGGTGCACGGGCGCGAGTACTACTTCGTCAGCGACGACGAATTCGACCGCATGATCGCTGCCGACGCCTTCGTCGAATGGGCCGAGGTGCACGGCAAGCGCTACGGCACATCACGCCGGGCGATCGAAGACAAGATCGCGGCCGGCGCCGACATCGTGCTGGAGATCGACTACCAGGGGGCGCTGCAGATCCGACGCCAGTTTGCCAATGCCGTACTGATCTTTATCCTGCCACCAAGCTGGGAGGAGCTGCGCCGCCGCCTGCAACGCCGCGGTGAGGACAGCGCGGAGGTGATCGAGCTGCGGCTGCGCAACGCGGCGCAGGAGATGGCGCATGTCGATCAGTTCGACTACGTTATAATTAATGAGGTTTTCGAGCGTGCACTGTTCGATCTGAAAACGATCACCCACTCGCAGCGGCTGCGGGTGGCCACGCAGCGGCGCCAGCGCGCCGACGTCTTTGCAGCGCTGCATATCGGCTAAACACGGCCACCCGCTTTCATCTGACCCCACCGAGGTTTGCCATGGCCCGCATCACCGTCGAGGATTGCCTGGAGAAGATCCCGAACCGCTTCCAGCTCGTACTGGTAGCCACCTACCGCGCGCGCATGCTCAACCAGGGGCACGCACCCAAGATCGAGAGCCGCAACAAGCCCGCGGTGACGGCGCTGCGCGAAGTCGCGGCCGGCCTGGTCGGGCTGGAGATGCTGCGCAAAGTGCCGGTCTGAACGCGCGTCGCCCGCCTCTGGATATCCATGCCAGCGCCCAATGGGCGCTTTTTTGTTTACATTAGGGGGGTGAGTGTCGATGCTGCCTCTGCCCCTGCTGCCAAAGCCCGCGCTAATGCGGGCACCGGGGCTGGCGTGCCCACTGCGGCCACAAGGGCTGCAGCGGCCAGTTTTGTGGCCTTGGAATCCAGCCTGGGGTATCTGAATGCGCACGAGATCGAAACCGTGCGCCAGGCGTACCGGTTTGCCGACGCGGCGCACCTGGGCCAGCTGCGCAAGAGCGGCGACCCTTACATCACCCACCCGATCGCGGTCGCGCAGATCTGTACCGAGTGGAAGCTGGATGTGCAGGCGCTGTGCGCGGCGCTGCTGCACGACGTGCTGGAAGACTGCGGCGTCACCAAAGCCGAACTGACCGAGCGCTTTGGTCCTGCGGTGGCGGAACTGGTCGACGGCCTGACCAAGCTCGACAAGCTGGCCTTCGACAGCCGCGAGGAAAGCCAGGCCGAGTCGTTCCGCAAGATGCTGCTGGCGATGGCGCGCGACGTGCGCGTCATCCTCATCAAGCTGGCCGACCGCATGCACAACATGCGCACCATGGGCGACATGCCGCGCCACAAGTGGGGGCGCATCGCGCGCGAGACACTCGACATCTATGCGCCGATCGCGCACCGCCTGGGGCTCAACAACTTCTACCGCGAACTGCAGGATCTGGCCTTTCGCCACCTGCACCCGTGGCGCTACCAGGCGCTGTCGAAGGCATTGGCGCGCTCGCGCGCGCGCCGCAAGGACCTCATCGCGCGCGTGCAGGGGGAAATCGAAGGGGCGTTCGCGCGCAGCGGCATCGAGGTGCGCATCACCGGGCGCGAAAAAACCCTGTACTCCATCTACCACAAGATGGCCAGTAAGCACCTGTCGTTTGCCCAGGTCACCGATATCTACGGCTTTCGCGTCATCGTGCCCCAGGTGCTGGACTGCTACACGGCCATGGGCGTGCTGCACCAGCTCTACAAGCCGCTGCCGGGCAAGTTCCGCGACTACATCGCCATCCCGAAGATCAACGGCTACCAGTCGCTGCACACCACGCTGGTGGGCCCGTTCGGCACACCCATCGAATTTCAGCTGCGCACGCCAACCATGGACGTGGTGGCCGAGTCCGGCATCGCAGCCCACTGGCTCTACAAGAGCGGGGCGACGGCGGACGCCTCGGCACAGGCGCTGAATGTGCAGTGGCTGCAGTCGCTGCTGGACATCCAGCAGGAAACCAAGGACTCAGGTGAGTTTTGGGATCACGTGCGCATCGATCTTTTCCCGGATTCGGTGTACGTGTTCACGCCCAAAAGCAAGATTCTGGCGCTGCCGCGCGGCGCCACGGCGGTGGACTTCGCCTACGCCATCCATAGCGACGTCGGGCACCGCGCCATCGGCGCCACCGTCAACGGCGAGCAGGTGCCACTGCGCACTGAGCTGCACAACGGTGACGTGGTGGAAATCATCACCTCACCGCACGCGCGGCCCAACCCGGCCTGGCTGGGTTTCGTCAAGACCGGACGGGCGCGCTCCAAGATCCGACACTTCCTCAAGACGCTGGCGGCTGAGGAGTCGCGCGCGCTGGGCGAGCGGTTGTTGTTGCAGGCGCTGCGCGGTGAAGGCATCGCCGCCCTGCCCGGCGACGACGATGCCGGCCGCGCGATATGGGACAAGCTGCTGCGCTTCACCGGCAACCGCAGCCGCGACGAACTGCTAATCGACATCGGGCTGGGGCGGCGCATCGCCGGCATGGTCGCCAAGAAACTGGCTGCGCTGTTGGCCGAAGCCGGTGCGCGCCCTGATGTGCTGCTGATCAGCCAGGCGCGCTTTGGCACGCCCAGCGAGGAGCATCCGAGCCAGGGCGTAGTGACGCTGGACGGCAGCGAAGGCGCATCGGTGGTGTACGCACCATGCTGTCGGCCGATTCCAGGTGACCGCATCGTCGGCTATCTGGGGCGTGGAGAGGGCCTGGCCGTCCACACCGCCGACTGTTCGGTGGTACAGCGGCTGCTGCACCGCGATCGCGAGCGCTTCCTGGAAGTCGAGTGGGCCGAAGAGCTGACGCGGCCGTTCGAGTCGAGCGTGGTGGTCACGGTGGCCAATGGCAAAGGGGTGCTGGCGCGGGTGGCGGCGGCAATCGCCGCGGCCGAGGCCGACATCACGCACATCCACATGGGTGACGAAGCGGCACAGGCCACCACCGAGCTGCGCTTCACGGTAGCGGTGCGCGACCGCGTGCATCTGGCCCAGGTGCTGCGGCAGCTGCGGCGTACGCCGTCGGTGGTGCGGGCGCAGCGCTTGCGCGCCGGGCGCGGCAGCGGCGACGGCAGCACCCCCTGACCGGGCCGCCGCGGCCCAACCGCGACGTGGACGCGCGCGCCCCGTCAGCCGGCAACCGCCCCCGGCTTTTGCGGCGCCGGATAGCGCACCGCCAGTACCTGTAGCGTCTGCACGCCCGTGGGCGTCACCAGCCGCACCTCGTCGCCCTCGCGAGCCTTGAGCAGCGCCCGCGCCACCGGGGAAATCCAGCTGATCTGGCCGCGGCTGCTGTCGGCTTCATCGATGCCGAGAATCGTCACCGTCTCTTCGCTGCCATCGGCACGCGCATACGTTACGGTGGCGCCGAAAAACACCTGATCCTTGCCGTAGTGCGCGCTGGGGTCCACCACCTCGGCGCACTCCAGCCGCTTGGTCAGGAAGCGGATGCGACGGTCGATCTCGCGCAGGCGCTTCTTGCCGTAGAGGTAGTCGCCATTCTCCGAACGGTCGCCGTTGCTGGCAGCCCAGGCCACCGTCTCCACCACGCGCGGCCGCTCCTCCTCAAGAAGGTGCTTGAGCTCGGCGCGCAGTCGGGCATAACCGGCGGGCGTTATGTAGTTCTTTGCCCCGGCGGGCACGCGCAGCTCGGGACGCTCGTCATCGGCGTCGTCGGTATCGATCTCTTTGGTGAATGCTTTGCTCAC
>Ga0209721_1001130_pt1 | contig 20929 bp, 21 predicted proteins | sample TshhotsprinmetaG_FD_184139 | JGI IMG/M metagenome (GOLD analysis project Ga0209721, IMG submission 184139) | Hot spring microbial communities from South Africa to study Microbial Dark Matter (Phase II) - Tshipise hot spring metaG (SPAdes)... | ecosystem: Environmental > Aquatic > Thermal springs...
GTAGGGGAACCTGCGGCTGGATCACCTCCTTTCTAAGGAGTTTTTCTTGGAATGTGAAGAGGAAGTAGGCGGAATATTTTCTTTTAGAGTGGGGATGTAGCTCAGTTGGGAGAGCGCCGGCTTTGCAAGCCGGAGGCCACGGGTTCGAATCCCGTCATCTCCACCAGAGGCAAATTACCTCTCTCCTCACAAAAAGCGATGCTCTTCTCAAACGTTCACGAAGGACACTCATTCGCACGATGAATAATCGTTACCATCGGTGGTGGACATCTCTTTTCACGTACCGCTCGTAAATACGCTCTACTTCCTCCATGGTTTCCTCAGGAAGAGGAGGGAGGTCGGAAGCCTGCGCGTTTTCCTCCGCTTGCCGTCCGTTCTTCGCCCCAGGGATGACGGTAGTAACCTCAGGGAACATGAGAATCCACTTCAAGGCAAATTGAGCCATGGTGAAACCATCGGGAACCAATCGACGCAATTCCTCTACTGCCAAAAGCCCTCTCTCTACATCCACCCCCGCGAAGGTTTCCCCCCGATCGAAGGCTTGACCATAGCGATTGAAGTTGCGGTGGTCGTCAGGAGGAAAGGTGGTATCGGCAGTGATTTTTCCACTGAGGAGACCACTCGCCAGGGGGACTCGGACAATCACCGCCACTCGCTTTTTGCGGCACTGGGAAAAGAAGAGCTCCGTCGGCCGCTGGCGAAAGAGGTTGAAAATGATTTGCACGCTCCGTACCCCCGGATACTCGATCGCTTTCAACCCTTCTTCTACTTTCTCCACACTCACCCCATAGAAGCGAATTTTCCCTGCTTCTACGAGGCGATCTAAAGCCTCAAAGACCTCCGGACGATAGTACACCGGAGTGGGAGGGCAGTGGAGCTGTAGGAGGTCGATAGTCTCCACTCCTAAGTTCTCTAAGCTCCGTTCCACAAAACGGGTGAGGTTCTCTTCGGTGTATCCTTCGGCGGTATGGGGAGAGAGGCGGCGTCCTGCCTTGGTGGCCACAAAGACACGCTCTCTTCTCGTTTTGAGTACCTGGGCGATGAGTCGTTCACTCCTCCCATCACCATACACATCGGCGGTATCGATGAAATTCACGCCACAATCAATGGCTCTATGGAGAGCTCGAAGGGCATCAGCCTCTTCTACTTTCCCCCAACTCCCTCCAATCGCCCACGCACCAAAGCCGATTTCGCCCGCCGCAAAGCCGCAGCGTCCGAAGATGCGATAGTTCATTTTCTCTCCTCCTCTCTTCATACCATTGTACCATCCCCGCGAAAGGTCAAAAAGTAAAAAATCTCTCCTTTTTCAACCCATCAACTTCCGCGAATGAGCGCTATTCTTTCAGTACGCTCAAATTTTCTCCTCACAGTTATTCACAATTGTGAGTAATCTGTGGATAACTTGCCAGAGAGAATGATTTGTGGTTAAATGAAGGGCGGAACGATTTTTCACCTTCCCGCTCAAAGGAGGAATAAAAAGGGGGAAAGCGATACGAAGAGTAGGTTCTCTTCGGCTTTAAGAAGCCATTTTCACCCCCAAACGGGCGGGCTGTGGAAAACTCGGTGGATGGACATCGGATAAGTTGAGGTGCACCAGTATGAAACCTTTTCAGGGAGAGCTCAAAGAGTTGTGGAGTAAAACCCTGTCGCTCTTAGAGAAGCAGTTGACCGTCCCAGAATACCATGCGTGGTTGGAGAACACCCGACTCGTTTCAGCTTCGGAGAAGAAACTGGTGGTGGCGGTACCGAGTGAGTTTTCTCGAGAGAAAGTGGAACAGAAGTATCTCGAAATTATCCGGTACGCTTTCCAGAAGGCCATTGGTATAAACCTACCGAATTTGGAGATCGGAGTGGTGGTTAACCCTACCATTGCCAAGGAGGGTAATTGGAGTGGAGGAGTCTCTCTCCAACCAACCTCCGAGCTCGAAAAACCCAATTTGAATCCCCGTTACACGTTTTCTACTTTCGTGGTCGGGAATAGCAATAAATTTGCTCACGCGGCAGCGATGGCGGTGGCCGAGAGCCCTGCCCGTTCTTATAACCCTCTCTTCATATACGGGGGAGTCGGCTTAGGAAAGACTCACCTCATGCACGCCATTGGACACTACGTCTTGGCGAGAGACCCACAACTCCGTATTGTGTACGCCTCTTCCGAGAAATTCACCAATGAACTCATCAACGCCATTCGTGATGATAAAACCGAAGACTTCCGTCAGAAGTACCGCAACGTGGACGTCCTCCTCATCGATGACATCCAATTCCTGGCCGGAAAAGAGAGAACCCAAGAAGAATTCTTCCACACCTTCAATACCCTACACGAAGCTTTCAAACAAATCGTCCTCACTAGTGACCGACCACCTAAGGAGATACCTACTTTAGAGGACCGTCTCCGATCTCGTTTTGAATGGGGACTCATCGCCGATATTCAACCTCCCGATCTTGAAACCCGCATCGCTATCTTGCGGAAGAAAGCCGAAATCGAAGCGGTGGATATTCCCGACGAAGTCATCTATTTCATCGCCAACCACATCCCTTCTAATATTCGGGAGTTAGAAGGGGCCTTGGTGAGGATCAAGGCCTTTTGTACCCTGAACCGGGTCAGTCCTCAATTGGAGGTAGCCCAGGAAATCCTGAAAGACCTCCTCCCCCGCAAAGAGAATCACAAAGTCTCCATCCTCACCATTCAGCGGGTAGTCGCCGAACACTTCAACCTCAAACCGAGTCTCATGAGAGCGAAAAAGAGGAGTAAAGAAGTCGCTTACCCCCGCCAAATTGCCATGTACTTAGCCCGGGAACTCACCGACCTCTCTCTCCCCTCTATCGGTGAGGAGTTTGGAGGAAGAGACCACACCACCGTCTTACATGCTTGCGAGCGGATTAAGAATGATCTCCAGAGTAATCCACAGTTAGCAGGAGAAATCAGTGGATTAATCGAAAAAATCCGTGCAGAAAAAAGTTAATCACCTCTTTCACACAGCTTACGCACAGAGTTAATAGGAGGAAGGAATAAAAATAGAGAAAGGGAAAAGAGGAGTTTTGCACAGGAACGATAAAACCCTATTACTACTCTCTTTTAATCTTTTGAAAATTAGTACGAGAAGGGAGGAGAAAAAGTGGATATAGAGGTAGACTTGGGAAGAATTCGGGAAGTAGTAACTAAAGTGTACCGAATCATTTCCGGACGTCCTGTGCTTCCGGTACTCTCAGGAATACTCTGCGAAGCAGAGGAGGGGGAACTTAAGCTCACCGCTACTGACTACGAGATCGGTGTTTTTTCTCGATGTCAGGCTAAGGTGAAAAAGTCCGGGAGTGCTGTGTTACCTGGAAAGGTTTTCTACCACATCATCCGGAGCGCAGGGAGCGGGACGACAAGAATAACGGCTCTTCCCGATCATACCGTGGAGGTCAGAGTCGGTAAAGGGTACTATAAACTTTCGGGTTTTCCCCCTTCCGATTTTCCCCTCTTTCCTCCCCTCTCCCAGGAGTTCTCCCTCTCTATGGAGGGAGCAGAACTCAAGGAAGCGCTCTTGCAAACGTATTTTTCGGTGTCCAAAGACGAGATGCGTCCTCCTCTCACCGGAATATTTATGAATCTCCAGGTGGGGAAACTCCATTTTGTCTCCACCGACGGCCACCGGCTGAGTGTGAGGAAGATAAAGGAAGTGGAGGGAAATGTTGGAGATTGGCAGGGGATCATCCCTGCGAAGACGGCGAGTGAACTCCTTCGCTTAGTTCCTTCCGGAAGAGTCCGTATCTTCCCCGGAAAAGGAGAAATCCTCATTGAGTTAGGGGAAACGTTCCTCTTCTCTCGCCTCATCGAAGGTGAATACCCAAAGTATGAGCAGGTTATCCCCCAAGAGTTCACTACCGAGGTAGAACTCTCCCGGAGCGAGTTCATGGGTTCCTTAGAGCGAGTCTCTTTGGTTTCTACCCTCCCCAGTCCGGTGGTGGAGATGGTCCTCAAGGAAGACGAAGTGGAAATTTCCTGCCAGTCTCCAGAAGTCGGCATGGCGCGGGAAGAGGTCGGTGCGTCGGTGAGTGGTGAAAGGATCACCTTAGCCTTTAATGCTCGCTACCTCCTTGAGGCTCTACGGGTAGTTGACTGGGAGAAGGTACGGCTGGGCTTAAGTGGGGAACTCTCCCCGGCGAAGGTATTTGAGGAGAGTAGCCCCTTTCAGTACGTAATTATGCCGGTAAAGCTTCGCGAAGGGTAAGTCCCTCGATGTATCTCCGGGAAGTGAAGGTGTGGAACTTCAGAAACTTGGAGAGAGTACATCTCACTCTGGAGGAGCGATGTATATTCATCTTGGGAGACAATGCTCAGGGGAAGAGTAATTTCTTAGAAGCCCTCTTCCTCTTGGCGCGGGGTTACTCTCCCCAAGGGGCGCGGGGAGAAGAAATGATTCGTTTCGGAGAGGAAATCGCCTCGGTGAGTGCGAAAATCGTAGAGGAGGGCGAGTATTTCGTAAAGGAGGTTATCCTCCGACGGAATGGTTCTCGAGAGTGGAGATTGAACGGAAAGAGAGAGAGGAAGTGGGAACCGATTTGGTTAGTAGGCTATTTTCCGGAGGATTTCGCCATCGTTGGCGGAGCGCCAAAGGACCGGCGCGACTTTCTGAATCAAGCCATTTCCTTAGTATATCCCCCTTATGATCGCTTCCTTAAGAGTTATGAGAAAATCGTGGAACGGCGCAACCTCCTCCTCCGCGAAGGAGGCCCCGAGGAGCTCCTCCCGGTGTATACTGAAAAAATGATCAATCTTGGTTCGCAAATCGTGGAATGGAGAGTACAATATTTGAGGACTTTTACGCCGATTCTCTCCGAAGTTTACCGGATGATATTCGGTGAAGGAGAATTGGAGGTCCAGTACGAGAGCTTGGGGTATCGTTGGGAAGAGGGAATTGGAGAGGGCTTGCGCAAGGCTCACCGGGAGCTCGAGAGAGAGGAGTTTGTGCGGGGAATGACGCTTTTTGGACCCCATCGAGATGAAATTACTCTCCTCCTACGGGGGAAGGAAGTAAGGGATTTTGCCTCGCAGGGGGAGAAAAAAGGCATTGCCCTCTCTTTGCGATTAGCAGAGATGAGGATGATAAAGCGCATGAAGAAGAGTCGGGTGATCCTCCTCCTCGATGACCTCTTCTCCGAGTTTGATACCCAGAGGAGAGAGTTGATCCTCCGTGGGGTGAACGGAGAGGGTCAAGTGTTCGTGACTACTACGGAGAGGGAAATGACGCAAAAGGCGGTTCGAGAGTTTAGTGCTCTTGTACTGTTCATGACAGCAGGAAAAATGAGCCAACGGTCACAGGGGTTTCTATGAGTCATTTTTTCTCGGGAAGACCGACTCCGCTCGGTGAGGTATTGGAGGAGTACTTGAAGAAGAAGGGGTTTCTCCCCCACCTCCAAGCCTATTTTTGTCTCCATCGTTTCGGAGAGTGGTTCCCGGAGCTCTCTCCCTTTTGTCATCCGGTAAAATTTCAAAAAGGGGTCTTATATCTCAAGGTGAGCGACCCTCTGCGGGTTTTAGAAGTGAAGCAAAAACTTCGCTCGATTGAAGAGCGTTTGCAAAAAGAGGGTGTGACCGTAGAGAAGGTGAAGATTCAGTGTACCTAACGAGGTGAGATGGATTTGGAAGAGATAGTGAAGAGAGAATACGGAGCGGAACAAATTCAAGTATTAGAGGGCTTAGAAGCGGTTCGCAAACGCCCCAGCATGTATATCGGTAACACCGGAAGCGGTGGTTTGCACCACCTCATTTTTGAAGTGGTGGATAATAGTGTTGATGAGGCTTTGGCTGGTTGTTGCGATGAGGTTAAGGTAGTTCTCCATCGGGATGGGAGTGCGAGCATCTCGGACAACGGGAGAGGGATTCCGGTAGAAATCCATCCCGAGACTGGGCGGCCGGCAGTAGAGGTGGTCCTCACCAAACTCCACGCGGGAGGAAAGTTCGGAAGCGGTGCCTATACCATCTCGGGAGGATTACACGGAGTGGGCATTTCGGTGGTGAACGCCCTCTCCGAGTGGTTGGAAGTTGAGGTCCGTTCACGAGGGAAAATTTACTGGCAGCGTTACGAACGGGGCAATCCGGTTACTGAACTCCAGGTAATCGGGGAAAGCGAAACGAACGGGACTGTAGTTCGTTTCAAACCCGATCCTTCCATTTTCCCCGATACCGAGTTTCGTTTTGACGTCACTGCCCAGAGGTTGAAAGAGTTAGCCTATTTGAACCAAGGGCTCAGGTTTTCCCTCCTTGACGAGCGGAGTGGAAAAGAGAAAACCTACGCTTTCCAGGGAGGCATCAAGGCATTAGTTGCCCATCTCAACTACGGAAAAGACGTTCTCCATCCAGAGCCGATTTTCTTCTCCGCCCAGCGGGATCGGGTGAAGATCGAGGTGGCTCTTCAGTACAACGATGGATACTTAGAACACATCCTCTCTTTTGCCAATAATATCAATACCGAAGAAGGTGGCTCTCACGTCACCGGCTTCAAAATGGCCCTCACCAGGGTGGTGAATGAGTATATCGAGAGACACAACCTCCTCAAGGAGAAGGAGGAGCTCCCCACTGGGAATGATATCCGGGAGGGCTTGTGTGCGGTCATTAACATCCTCCTTCCTAACCCCCAATTCGAAGGGCAGACCAAGACCAAATTAGGGAATCCGGAGATAAAGTCTTTGGTCGAGGAGGTGTCCTACTCTTTCCTCTCCTCTTTCTTGGAGGAAACCCCCGAGGTCGCCCGTCCTCTGGTGGAGAAGGTGATCCAAGCGGTGAAGGTGCGCCTGGCAACCAAGAAAGCCCGGGAGTTAGCGAAGAAAAAGGATAGTCTCGACTCCGTCTCTCTCCCCGGAAAGTTAGCCGATTGCGCGGAGAAGAACCCCGAAGAGGCGGAGCTTTTCATCGTAGAGGGAGACTCTGCCGGCGGGTCGGCAAAACAAGGGAGAGATCGGAAGTTTCAGGCCATTCTCCCCTTGCGGGGGAAAATCCTCAACGTGGAGAAGGCCAATCTCCATCGCATTCTCTCCAGTGAAGAGATTCGTAACCTCATTGCCGCTTTAGGATGTGGAATCGGGGAAGATTTCGTCCCGGAGAAACTCCGCTATCGTCGGGTGATCATCATGACCGATGCCGATGTGGACGGAGCGCATATCCGCACCCTGCTTTTGACCTTCTTCTACCGATATATGAAAGAGCTCATTGAGCGAGGGAGAGTTTACATCGCCCTTCCCCCTCTCTATCGGGTGAGAGAAGGGAAGAATGATTACTATGCTTTCGATGATAAGGAGTTAGAGCAAGTCTTAGGAACCCTGCGCGGCAAGAAATACACCATCCAGCGGTATAAAGGGTTGGGAGAAATGAACCCGGAGCAGCTGTGGATAACCACCATGAACCCCGCCACCCGAACCCTCAAGCAGGTCACCATCGAAGATGCTCTCCTCGCTGAAGAAATGTTCAGTGTCCTCATGGGAGATGCCGTCGAGCCTCGTCGAGAATTCATTAAAGAGCACGCTCGCGAAGTGGTTAACTTGGACATCTAAAAGGTGATGAGTATGGCGGAAGAGAAAGGGAAAGTCCTCTTAGTCGACGTTTCGGAAGAGATGAAAGATGCCTATTTGAGCTATGCCATGAGTGTGATCGTGGGCAGAGCTCTTCCCGACATTCGCGATGGATTGAAGCCGGTACAGCGGCGGATTCTCTACTCTATGCATGAAATGAATCTCCGCCACGGAGAGCCTTACCGCAAGAGCGCTCGTGTGGTGGGAGATGTGTTGGGAAAGTACCACCCTCATGGAGACATGGCGGTATATGAAGCCTTGGTGCGCATGGCGCAAGATTTTACCTATCGCTATCCTCTCATCGATGGGCATGGAAACTTTGGTTCGGTAGATGGAGATCCCCCGGCAGCGATGCGTTATACGGAAGTGCGTATGTCTGCCATTGCGGGGGAACTCCTCACCGACCTTGAGAAGGATACCGTTCGTTTCGTTCCCAATTTTGACGAATCGGCCAAGGAACCGGAAGTCTTGCCCGCGGGGTTTCCTCAGCTCCTTGCGAACGGTGCTTCCGGTATTGCGGTGGGAATGGCTACCAATATTCCCCCTCATAATCTGCGAGAACTTGTCGACGCCCTTCTCTACCTCATCGATCACCCTGAAGCCACCTGGAGAGATCTCCTCTCCATCATCCCCGGCCCCGATTTTCCCACCCGAGGGAAGATCGTCGGCCGAAAAGGGATTGAAGATTACTTCCGTGACGGTAAAGGAAAATTTACCCTCCAGGGAGAAGCTTCGGTCGAGGATTTAGGGAAAGGCCGCCGAGCCTTAGTGATCCGAGAAATTCCCTATCAAGTGAATAAGGCGCAACTTGTGGAGAGTATCGCCCATTTGGTGGCAGAAAAGAAACTCAACGACGTAGCTGAGATTCGCGATGAATCGGATCGAGAAGGAGTGCGGATCGTCTTAGAGCTCAAAAAAGGAGCACATCCTCACTACGTTATGAACTACCTCTTGAAACACACCGCCTTTCGAGTGAGTTTTGGAGTCATTCTCTTAGCCCTCGTAGATGGAAAACCGGAAACCTTGGGCATGAAGGAGGCTTTACAGTATTTCCTCGAGCATCGCAAGGTAGTGGTCACTCGGCGGAGTCAATTTGAACTCCGGGAGGCCGAAGAACGCATCCATTTAGTAGAAGGTTTCTTGCGCGCTCTGGACACGATCGATACGGTGATTACCCTCATTCGTTCTTCTCAGAGCGTTCCGGAGGCGAAAGACCGTTTGATGACCGAACTCCTCTTCACCGAGAAACAGGCGCAGGCGATTCTCGATATGCGATTACAGCGCTTGGTAGCTCTGGAACGGGAGAAGCTCCTCAACGAGCATGAAGAATTGGAGAAACGGGTGCATCGGTTGCGAGAGATTTTAGAGAGAGAAGAAGTGCTCTTGGCGGTAATTAAGGAAGAGCTCCAGGCCGTTCGGGAGAAGTACGGAGACGAGCGGCGGACGAAAATTGTCGAGGAAGAAGGAGAAGAAATTTCCGAGGAGGAGCTCATTAAAGAGGAGGAAATCGTCATCACCCTCACCCGGGATGGGTATATAAAGAGAGTTCCCTTAGGAACCTATCGTCGCCAAGGGCGAGGAGGGAAAGGAGTGACCGGAATCACTCCCAAAGAAGAGGATTTGGTGAGTGATATCGCGGTTTCGACCACCCTCTCCAAGGTACTCCTCTTCTCAAGCCTCGGCCGCGTCTTTCAACTCCCCGCTCATCGCCTTCCGGAAGCGCCACGACAATCGAAGGGGATGCACCTTGCCAATCTCCTCCCTCTTGAAGGAGAAGAGCGAGTGTTAACCGTTATTCCCATTCGGGATTTCCAAGAATGGAAATACCTCTTCTTTGTCACGGCGAGAGGAAAAGTGAAAAAGAGCGACCTTTTGGAATTTCTCTCCATCGCGAAGAGAGGAATGAGGGCGATAAAGCTTGCACCGGGAGACGAATTGAGCACAGTGTTTGTAACTCAAGGGAACGATGAGATACTCATCGCCACCGCCTGTGGTTACGGCCTCTCATTCCCGGAGAAAGAAGTACGAGTCATGGGAAGAGAGGCAGAGGGAGTACGGGGTATCTCTTTGCGTCCTCAAGATCAGGTGGTGGGAGCGTGTCTTGTGAAGCGCGGAGAAACTTTACTCATCGTTTCCAGTTCGGGTTTAGGGAAGAGGATCGAGCTCGCCGATTTCCCCCTCCATCATCGTGGTGGCAAAGGGATGATCATCATGAAAACGGGGAAAAAGAGGGGAAACCTGGTGGGTATTGCTTCCACCCATGGTGATGAAGAGGTGCTCGTTTCCACCGAGAGCGGACTCCTCATCCGCCTTGAGGTGGCCGAAGTTCCGGTCCAGGGAAGGATCACCCAGGGAGTTCGCCTCATTCGTTTGGGAAAAGACGATCGTATTGCCGATTTTGCCCTGATCCGATGATTCACCATAGCCACGGCGGTCGATGGATGGAACTGGAGAGAGAAGGGAAGACCCCCTTTTTAGATTTGAGCGTCAACCTCAATCCTTGGGGGCCTCCGGCGATCGTGCGGAAAAGGTGGGCAGAGCTTTACCGATATGTAGGTTTCTACCCACCTCTCCGTCTCTCTTTCTATCAGGAAGCAATCGCCAAGTTATATTCCTTTTCCTCGCAGTGGATTCTCCCCACCAATGGGGCAACCCAAGGGATTTACCTCTTGGGGAGAATCCTCCCCGTGGAGCGGGTACTCATCGTGGAGCCTTGTTTCACCGAATACCGAAGAGCCTTCCTCTTGGGAGGGAAAAGAATAATCCCCTTTTTGGCCTTTCCCTCTCTCGACCCCGAGCGCATGGAAGCTCTCCTCACCCAAGAGAGAATCGAGGCGGTGGTGTTCGGAAACCCCTCCAACCCCTTGGGGAGAGCCGATGAAGTTTCTCTCTATCACTCCCTGCGGAGGAAAGAGGGTGGAGAAAGACTCGTTTTCATCGTTGACGAGGCCTTTCAAGAATTTATGGGGGAAGAGACGAGTTTAGTGCCCTGGGTGGAGAGGGATACACGGCTCTACGTGATCCGTTCGCTGACCAAATACTACGCTCTCCCCGGCTTGCGGGGAGGGTTCATCGTCACCCACCCCGCGAACGTGCGTGCCCTGGAAGAGCAGGTAGAGCCATGGAGCATCAACTCCCTTTTAGCACAGATTCTCCTCCTCCTCGGAGAAGAGGACTTCTCCTCCTTTCATCGAGAAACTGCGGAGAAGCTAAAAGAGGAGAAGCGTTTCTTAGAGAAAGCCTTCTCTGCCTGGTCCTCTTTCTGGGATTTCTTCCCTTCGCTCGTCAACTTCTACACCCTGCGCTCTCGCGACCGGGGGGAAGATTTCTTCTCTTTTCTCTCCGCAAGAAAGGTAGTAGTGCGACGATTGGGGGACTTTTTGGGCTTGGGAGAACAATTCTTTCGCATTGCAGTACGAACGAGGAGGGAAAATCAAATCTTTCTTGAGGTGGTGGAGGAGTTTGTCCGACAATTTCAATAAGAGCGTGCTCCTCTTAGGGGGAGCACGGAGCGGAAAGAGTAAGTACGCCCTCACCATGGTAGAGTCAAGCGGGTTATCTCCCCTCTACTGTGCCACGGGAATAGCTACCGATCGGGAAATGGAGGTACGAATTGCTCGCCACCAAAGAGACCGGAATCCTCGCTGGAAGGCGGTTGAGACCCCCTATGGTTTTGAGGTCTTAGAAAGAGAATCCCTCTCCGGTTGGGGGGTGGTGGTCGATTGCATCACTTTCCTGGCCAATAACCTCTTCTGGCGGGAGAAAGACCCAGAAAAAGCCTTCCTCCTTCTCGAGGAACAATTGGGGAAGCTCTTCAAAAAGAGAGAAGAAGAGGGGTTTTTCCTGGTTTTCGTCAGTAACGAAGTGGGCATGGGAATCGTACCTGAACACCCCACAGGAAGGTCTTTTCGGGACCTGCAGGGACGCATTAACCAGTGGTTGGCATCTCGGGTGCAGGAAGTGTACTTCCTGATTGCGGGAATACCGTGGCGCATCAAATGAAGCGTAAACCCCTCTTCCGGATAGCGGTGAGTTTCCTCACCATTTTGCCCTTCTCCCCCAAAGACTACGAAGAGGGGGATTTGGCACGTGCCGGGGTTTTCTTTCCCCTGGTGGGAATGTTCTTGGGGAGCGTAAACCTGGGAATATGGTTTCTGTGTTTCTCTCTCTCGCGCGATCCGGTTTTTTCTTCCTTTACCGCCCTTTGTGTGTGGATCCTTCTCACCCGAGGTCTCCATCTTGACGGGGTGAGCGATGTGTGTGATGCGCTTGCGGTGGGAAGAGAAAAACGACAAGCAGTGCTCAAGGACTCTCGAGTGGGAGCTTTCGGGGTACTGGGGATTCTCCTCTTTTTGGGGTGGAAATTTTTGGCTCTCGTGGGCATGCAAAACCCTTGGTATCTGTGGATAGCTCCGGTATGGGGGCGAATAGGGGTGTTGCAGTTGGGGGTTTTCGCTCGCCCCCTCCCGGAAGGGAAAGGTTTGGGGAAGGAATTCATCGGGCGTGTTCCGTGGTGGTCTCTCCTTTTGTGGATGGTGCTTCTCGGGGGAGGAATGGTATGGTGGAGGGGAGGGGTGCATGTTTTGAAAATTGCGGTAAGCTTTGGTATTATGTACACACTTGAGAAGTTTTTGAGCTTTCACTTTGGAGGACTCAACGGAGATATGTTAGGCATGGGGATCGAGGTGGGAGAGATACTTACCCTTTGGTGGGGGAGATTTTGGCCATGAGTAGAGCATGGTGTCCGGGGAGTATGGGGGAATTAGTGCAAGGGTTGCGGAGAGGGAAAGAAGTCTTGGTTTCCCTCACCATTGATCGTTTCAGCGAGATGGAAGTGACCTTCCGGCCCCCGGTCGCAGGAGGAGAAGAACTCTGGAAGAGTAAGCGGGCCTTAGAAATCGCCCTTAAAGAGTGGGGGAGAGAAGACTTAGAAGGGCGTATTTCCTTTTATCGCCGCAAGAGTCTCCCTCCGGGGAAAGGGTTTGCCTCGAGTACCGCGGATATTGCCGCCCTTTTGGGAGCGCTCGCTGCCCTTTTAGGGAGATCGATACGAGAGGAGGAAATTGCCCGGATTGCCTTGCAAGTTGAGCCGAGTGATGGAACCTTTTTCTCTCCCCTATGTCTCTTTGACCATCTCCAAGGGGAAGTGGTAATTCGTTTACCCCTTCCCAAATACCTGGGGATCGTGGTGGTAGAGCTTCCCGGTGAGACGGAAACTGTGAAGGTGGATCGGGAGAGGTTGCACCGAAACTGGGAACGGTTTGCGCGGGAGATCGAAGAAGCCTTCACTCTCTTAGAGCGAGGGTTAGAGGAGAGAGATCTTCGCTTAGTAGGAAAAGCGGCAACCATGAGTAGTAGTATTATGCAGGAAGTAGAGCCGGAGAGAGTCTTCGTGGTGCTCCGCGAGCATCTCTGCGAGTTGGGAGCACTGGGGATCAATCGGGCCCATACCGGAAGGGCGTTGGGAATCCTCTTCGATTGGCGGGTTATCCATCCTGAGGAAATGAAGAAACGGGTGGAAGCGTGTTTGGGGAATAATCCGGTGAAGTTGTGGATCGTTCGAGCCATTTCCGGAGGAGTACGGGTGATGCGAACATGAAGGAAATTTACCTCTTACGACATGGAGATACCGATGCTACTGAGAAGGGGTATTATGCCGGATGGAGCGACATTGCCCTTTCGCTCCGCGGGAAAAAGAGAATTGCGAAGGTCAGGGAATTCTTGCCTCCCGATGGTTTTCGGAAAATTTTCGTGAGTCCGCTGCGGAGGACGCAAGAAACTGCCTCGCTCCTCGTTTCCCAGGGTCCTTTTGAGGTCTGTGAGGAAATCAAGGAACGATCTTTTGGGAACTGGGAAGGGCGAGGATGGAAGGAAATCGAAGAGCAATTCCCTCAAGAAATGCTTGAGTGGCGGAAAAATCCCCTCCTTTTCACCCCACCGGGGGGAGAGAGCTTTCAAGTGGTTTTGGAGAGGGTCACTCTCTTTTGGGAGAGGTTGGGGAAAGAGTCTCCGGGAAGGTATTTAGTGGTCACCCACGGAGGAGTCATTCGTTCCCTCCTCGTTCATCTCTTCAAGATGAATTTTGCTTCTACCTTCTATTTCCTTCTCGACCCGGGGGTTCTCGTGAAGATTCGAGAAGAGAATGGGTTCCCACTCCTTGTGTCCATGGTAAACGTCGAGGCGGAAGGGTAATGGGAGCGGTTCTCCTCTTATGGGGTTTTCTGCTGGACGTTTGGTTGGGTGATCCCCAAGGGAGATGGCACCCGGTGGTGCTCATCGGATGGCTCATTAGCGCCTTGGAACGTGTGCTCTTTCCTCGCAAGCGGAATTTTCGCCAGGAATTCTTGCGGGGTTTTGTCTTGGTTGCAGTGGTGGTGGGGGGATTGGGAGGAGGGTATTTCTTTTTCGCCCGCTTCCTTTCGGGAAGGGCCCCCCTTCTCTTCTGGGCGATCGAACTCTACCTCATCTTCAGTTTCCTCGCCCTCTCCACCTTGATCAAGCGAGGGAGAGAGGTAAGAGAAGCCCTACGTCGGGGAGACCTGGAAGAAGCCCGGAAAAACCTCAAGCATCTCGTGAGTCGTGATACTGAACACCTCTCCGAATGGGAGGTGGTGCGGGCTTGTGTCGAATCCTTGGCGGAGAACTTTAACGATGGAGTGATTGCTCCGCTCTTCTACATGGCTCTTCTTGGAGCCTTGGGAGGGGTGGTCTATAAGGCAAGCAACACTCTTGATTCTATGGTGGGGTATAAGGATTTTCGTTACTTCTTCTTCGGTTTCGCTTCGGCACGGTGGGATGATGTATTGAATTTCCTTCCCGCACGGTTGAGTGTCTTGTGGATTGCCTTGGGAACCTTGTGCGTCAATCGCCGCTTTGGGGAGGTTTTCCGCTATGCCTTGCGAGATGCTCGAAAGCACGCCAGTCCCAATGCAGGGTGGCCAGAAGCCGGTATGGCCGGTGCTTTGGGAGTCCGCTTGGGAGGGGTTAACTACTATGGAGGGAAGCGGGAAGAGACTCCTTTTTTGGGAGACTCTCGCTTTGATTTAACTGCGGAAAAGATTGACGAAGCTATAGCCATTGTTCGTTGGGGAGCGGTATGGGGAATAGGGTTTTTGAGTTTCCTCGCCTGGCTCTTGCGGGGGTGAGGAGATGGAGGATCCGGTAAGGGTTTCGCGGTACGAACCAGGGAAAATAAAACGAAGGGTCATTTTCCCGGTACTCATTAGTTTAGGAAGCATGGCCGCCATTTTCTCTTCCACTTCTTTTCGTACCATCTCCATAGAAGAGATCGAACGGACCCGCTTCGATTTCTCTTTTTTAGGTTTGGCTCTGCTTGTGGTTCTATTGGCGTGGTTCGTGGATGCTTCCCGGGTGTGTTTGACGGCTCGAGCGTGGGGGAAAAAGATTGCCTTTCGCCATGCTCTCACGACGGTTCTCTCGGGGTACTTCATGTCTTCCATCACCCCCTTTATGACCGGAGGGAGTCCGGCGCAATTGTACGTCCTTGCTCAGTCGGGATTGGGATGGGGGGAGGCGAGTAGTTTAGTGGTCATTTGTGGTATCCTCTATCAGGCCAGTCTCCTTTTGCTCCTCTTCGTATTCGTGTTCGTTTTTCGGGTGGGCTTTACCCTCCGCGGGGTGTTACTGGGGATGCTCTATTCCTTTGCCATTTTCTATAGCGTAGTGATGTTCCTCCTCTTCTTTTTCCTCTATAACCCCAGGGTACTCTTTCGTGCTGCCCGTTGGGGAGTGAGCTTTGTGCATCGACGCTTCCGCCGGGTGAAGTTCTCCGAACAGGTAGTACTCCAGTGGATAGAGGAGTTTCTCGAAGAGTTTCGCCAGGGTTTTACCATCCTCTTCCGTCGCAAGCCTCAGTACCTCTTTTGGAATATCGGGTGCTACATGCTCAATTACACCCTCATTTTCTCTCTGGCCTATCTCGTCATTCGTGCCTTAGGCGGCTCCCCTTCCTTTTTGCGGGTGGTGGGGGTACAGATTCCCCTCTTTTACGTTTTTTCCTTCATTCCTTCTCCGGGAGCAAGTGGAGGGGTAGAGGTGTCCATCGCTTCGGTATTCTCTGGGTTCGTGGGAGTGTATCGGGTGGGAATATTCGTTCTCTTGTGGCGTAGTCTCACTTTCTACCTCCCTATGTTAGTAGGAGGGTTCGTCTTTTTCCGCATCCTCCGAGAGTTGAATAATCGTCACCATGCTCGAAATTCCTCTCCGTGACTTCCTCCTCCATTCCCTCTCTCTTTCCTTCCCCCATCCGGTTTCGGGAGAAAGGCTGGCCCAAGAAGCGGGGGTGAGCCGGGTGGCAGTGTGGAAGGAAGCGCAAGCCCTGCGGGCCAAGGGTTTTCCTATTCAAGCTTCTCGGGCAGGGTATCGTTTGCTCTCTCTCCCCGATCGCTTAGAAGGAGCCTTTCTTCAAGCCCTCCTTCGGGATACTTTCCCCGGCCTCAGGGTGGTTTTCTTTCCTGAGCTTTCTTCTACCAATAGCTATGTGAAGGAATTGGCTTCGCGAGGGGAGAAGGAGGGAACGGTAATCCTCACCGAGAACCAGACCCAAGGGAGAGGACGGCGGGGGAGAACTTGGTTTTCCCAGCCAGGAAAAGCGCTTACTTTCTCTTTCCTCTTGCGTCCTTCACTGTCTCTGCGACTCTCTCCTCTCGTGGGGCTCCTTGTAGCCTTGGTTCTGGCCCAAGCTCTCGAAGAATTGGGATTTTCCCCGTACCTCAAGTGGCCTAATGATCTGTGGATTGGAGAGAGAAAGGTAGCCGGAATTCTCCTTGAGAGCTCCGCAGAAATGGAAGAGGTGGAATGGATAGTGGTGGGAGTGGGAGTGAACGTGAATATGACCTCCCACGATTTCCCCGAAGAGCTTCGCTCTCGAGTAACTTCCCTCGCTATGGAAAAGGGGGAGACGATTCCTCGCTGGCAGATTCTCCGTACCTTCTTTTCCCGTTTTGCCCGTGAGTACCCCCGCTTTTTGAAAGAGAAGAGTTTTGCTCCCTGGAGAGAAGCCTTTGAAGAGCGCTCTCTCCTTGCAGGGAGGAGAGTGCGGGTTCATTGGGAGGGAGGGGAGAAACGGGGAATGGCGGTAGGGATTGACGAAGAAGGAGCTCTGTGGATTCAGGGAGAAGATGGGGAAAAAGAGCGTATTCAGTGGGGAGAAGTTTCTCTTGACCCATTGGTTAACTAAAAGTATAATTTAAGTTAACCAAAAAGGGTGATAGGAGTGATACTATGAAGCTTTCCCTCTCTTCCATGGTCCGGGCAAGTCTTTTCTGTGCGTTTGCAGTGGCGGTGAGTGTATTTTTTCGTTTCACTTCGGGAGTAGTCCCTTTTAGTCTCCTCCCTTTGGTAGTCCTCCTCGCAGGGTTATCCCTTTCGCCGCAGGAAGCTTTCTTGAGTATGTTCCTCTACCTCCTCTTGGGTCTTTTAGGGCTTCCGGTTTTTGCCAGCGCCCCTTTTGGAGGGGTGGGGTATGTACTCAAGCCTACCTTTGGGTTTCTCCTCGGATTTACCGTGAGTGCCCCCCTTGTCGCTTTGCTCCTCAGGCGATACGGGAAATCTTTTTTGAGTATGTTTTTTGTCTCTCTCTTTGGACTTGCGGTCCTCTACCCCTTGGGACTTTTCTATCTTTGGGTTATAATGAGAGAAGTGGTGGGAAAGAATCTCACCGGTTACGAAGTTCTCAAAATCGGTTTTTTTCCGTTCATTGGTTTTGACGTGGTGAAAGCCTTTTTCGCCACTTCCCTGGCTTGGAAGATACGGAAGTCTCAAGGGTGGATAAGGAGAGAGGCGTAGGAGGAAATGAGTGTTGTCTTTTGGGGAATGGTGGGGAGCCTCTTGGCCGGTTTAGCGACCGGAGTGGGAGCCATTCCCGCCCTTTTCCCTTCCTTGAGTCATATTTCCCATCGTTTCCGTGACGAACTCTTAGGATTTGCCGCAGGAGTGATGCTGGCAGCCTCGGCTTTCAGCCTCCTCGTTCCGGCCATCGAACATGGAGGAGCGTGGGTGGCCTTCATGGGTTTAGCCTTAGGGGGGTTGCTCCTCGATGGCTTAGACCGCTTTCTCCCCCATGAGCACTTTGAGAAGGGCCTTGAGGGGCCCAAGAGTCGCCTGCGGCAGATTTGGCTCTTCGTTATCGCCATCACCCTCCACAACTTTCCCGAGGGCTTGGCGGTAGGGGTGAGCTTTGGAACCGGCCATTTTCAAGACGGGATACCCATTGCCGTGGCCATTGGTTTACAGAATATTCCCGAGGGGATGGCGGTGGCGGTCTCGCTCCTCGGGATAGGGTACTCCCGATCCCGCGCCTTTCTCTACGCTCTCCTCACTGGTTTAGTGGAGCCTTTGGGAGGGGTGCTGGGAGCGGGGATTGTTTCGGTGATGTACTCTTTCCTCCCCTGGGGAATGGCCTTAGCGGCGGGGGCAATGATTTTCATCATCGGAGACGAAATCATTCCCGAGACGCACCACGGGAATTCCGCCCGCTATGCCACCTATGCCCTGATGGTCGGATTCATGGTCATGATGCTCCTTGACAATCTCTTAGGGTAGAGGTTCACCCTCCCGGCGTTTCCCGCTCTTCGAAGTGAATGACCCGCCCAAGGGAGGTCTCTCTGTGGAGGAGATGGCGTAACGCTTCTTGCTCTCTTTTTCCCACCCGCACGGTGATCACGCCTCTTTCTCTATCCCATTCCACGCTCCTCTCCTCTCCGAGGAGGCGGTGAACGGTAGCAAGGAGCTTGGCAGCGTGGACAAGCTCAGGGGTAATGGTGAAAGCGCGCTCTTTGCTCCATTCCCTCCGTCCTCCCTTTTCGAGCACCATTTCCGCCATGGTTCGGTAGGCAGCGATGAGTCCCGGAATGCCCAACTTTTTTCCTCCGAAGTAGCGGACTACTACCACCATGGCGTCGGTGACCTGGAAACTCCGCAAGGCTTGGAGAATCGGCCTTCCGGCACTCCCCGGTGGTTCTCCTCCGTCGGAGAAAAATTCCTCCTCTCGCTGGTGGAAGCGCCAGGCGTAACAGTAATGGGTGGCCTGAGGGAAGAGGGCTCGAACCTCTTTCAACTTGGTCTTGGCCTCCGTAGAAGAAGACACCCGGAAGCTCAGGGCGATGAAACGGGATTTTCCCACAACTCTCTCTATTTGGGTCTCTTCTTTGAGAGTATACATTGGCATTTTCTCCTCAAGCACTATAATACTAATTCTAAGTGGTGAAAGAAATGAGGAAATCCTGTTCGCTTGTTTCCCTCTTTGCTATTTTTTTCTTGATCGGTGCTTTTACTTGGGGAGGAGGATACGCCATGCTTCCCCTCATTAAACGCGAACTCGTTGGTGCGGGGCTTCTCGAAGAAGAAGAGTTCATTGAGATCGTCTCCTTGGCGCAGAGTCTTCCGGGGGCGGTAGCGATCAACACCGCTTCTCTCGTGGGGTGGCGCTTGCGGGGATGGCGGGGAGAGTTAGTGGCCATCGGAGGGACTGCCCTTCCTTCCTTTCTCTCCATCGTGGTGGTCTCTTTTTTCCTCCTGCGCTTTGGAGACTTGCCGAGTGTGCGAAACTTCTTCCAAGGGGCCATTCCCCTTGTGGCTGCGCTCATTCTCCTTGCGGTGTGGGATTTAGGACGGAAAATCGTTACCGACCTTGAGGAGATGTTCATCGTGGTTCTCTTGGTTTTTCTCCTCCGATTTTTCCACCTCCATCCTCTGTGGATCATGTGCTTGGGAGGGGTATGGGGGGTGGTACGCAAGCGATGATCTATGTGCAATTATTTCTTGCCTTCTTGCGAGTGGGTTTATTCTCTTTTGGGGGAGGATTAGCGGCTCTCCCGCTCATTGAAAGGGAAGTGGTCACCCACTTTGCATGGCTTTCCCATCGAGAATTCTTAGAATTGATCACCTTGTCAGAGCTCACTCCTGGCCCGATTGCCATCAATTCCGCCACCTTCACCGGTTTCAAGGTAGGAGGGATGGGAGGGGCAGTGGTAGCCACTTGTGCTTTCTGCTTACCCTCTTTTCTCTTGGTGCTCCTTCTCTCCCATTTTCTCTCTCGCTTTCGGGAAATTCCCTGGGTGGAGTGGTTTCTCCAGGGTTTGCGGCCGGCGGTTCTTGCCCTCCTCGTTTCGGTGGCCTATTCTTTTCTCGTGCGGGGAATGAATAGCGTCTTTGCCGCGGTTTTGGGGATAACGGGTCTTGTCCTTTTTGTGCGTTTTCGCAAGGTCAACCCGGTTTGGGCGCTCCTTTTTGCCGGTTTTCTCGGGGTGTGGTGGTACCGCTAATCGGCTCGAGGGAGGGTCCACCACAGGATGGCGGTGAGGATCACCCCTCCTCCAAGGAGGGCCCACGGTCCGGGACGCTCGCCGAGGAAAAGGAAGACCCACACCGGGTTGAGAATGGGTTCGATAATGGGAATGAGGCAGGCTTCGAAAGCGGTAACCACCTTCGTGGCTTCCACGTAGAGGAGGTAAGAGGTCCCGATTTGGAAGACTCCGAGAAGAAGGAGGGGGAAAAAGCTCCCTGCTCCCGGAAGAGTGTGAAAAGCGAAAGGGAGGCCCAGGAGAGCAGTAAAGAGGTTTCCAAGGAGTACCGATTCAAAAGGAGAAGCGTCTTTTTGCAACCGCAAGAAGATAGCGAGGAGTGCAAAGGTCCAGCCACTGGCGATGGCTAGGAGATTTCCCACCATGTTTCCCCACCGGAATTGGTCGAAGAAGAAAAGACTCATGCCCGAAAAGACCATGCCTATGGCGAGGAAGTCTTTGCGCTCCGTTTTCTCCCCCAAAAGAGGCCCAGCGAGGAGGGCGACATACACCGGAGCGCTGTACTGGAGGATGATAGCATTGGCAGCGGTGGTCAATTTGGTGGCGAGAACAAAGAGCGCTACCGTCCCGGTGTAAGAGAGAGCACCTCCTACTTGGATGAAGGAGAAACTGAACCGCGGCCGTTGGAGATAGAGGAGGAAAATGCAGGCGGCGATAGCACTTCGAGTACCGGCGATAGCCAGAGGATGCCAGGAGACCGACTTAATCAGTACGCCTCCCATGCTCCAGAGAAGTGCCGCACCCAAAAGGAAGAGAGTACCCCGATGGTTCTTTGTCATGGCACCAATTATAACGCAGAAAATCTTGAAGAGGGATGGAAGGGGGTATATTGGAGGAGTTTCCCTCTCTCCGAAAACTTCACTGCCTTATTCCATGAGTATAGATGAGATCATCAATAGCATCCACATTCCTCAGGAAGTGGAGATTGTGCCAACAATTCCGTGTAACGCATATTCACTCCTCTCCCTTCCCGTATTTTTCTCTCCTCAAAGCCCAGAGTTCCTCTCTTACGAGATTAAAGGGAGGAAACACTCTCTCGGTATATTCCTCATTCC
>Ga0209721_1001131_pt1 | contig 20912 bp, 21 predicted proteins | sample TshhotsprinmetaG_FD_184139 | JGI IMG/M metagenome (GOLD analysis project Ga0209721, IMG submission 184139) | Hot spring microbial communities from South Africa to study Microbial Dark Matter (Phase II) - Tshipise hot spring metaG (SPAdes)... | ecosystem: Environmental > Aquatic > Thermal springs...
TCTTCGTTCAGTACCTCAAAAACTACTTCAAATTCTGAGCCACCATCCACCTGAATAGCCTTAACCGGGAAGGCCTGTGTTGCTGTGAGGAGTCGAGAAATTGTACTGCCAGGGTGGCTGTCGCTTTGCTGCACACTTCCACGACATCCCAGCGGTAAACTGTTTGAGCACTACTCTAGGCGAAGGACGCTGTTAGGCGGCAGGAGTGACCATCTAGGGTTTCCAGGTAACGAGGGTCATACCTACGTTTCCAGCGGTAGAAAGTTTGAGGAGAGATGCCGAAGTAACAGCAAGTGAGGCGAGCATTTTGACCGTGAGAGTTATAGTAATCAAACCATTTGAGTCTCTACCTGGCTTTTTTGGTAGCGCCGGTACGCTTGCCGGCACCTGTATCTCGAAATTTCACTATAGACATTCATAGTACGAGTACTATAGCGTCCTTTCATAATACATGTCACTAATCTATCTGAACTAGATCAATCTATCACTGTGGATTTGACAATATTGGAGATGAAGGCATAAAATAAGGCATAAAATATAAAATTGGGCGGTTGTAGCTCAAGGAGGGTACCATGAAGAAGCTCTTATTAGTCATCTCGATTCTCGCTCTAGTTCTGCTGTCAATGGGTTGCAATGTGAACATTGAGAACATGATCCGCAATGCCATTGAGGAAGCACTGGCAGGCATGAGAGCAAACTACACAATCGAGGTTACTGGTGACGAAGGGCTGAATTTCACAGGCAGGTATGTGATGGTGAGGGCGGCTTACGATCCAACAAATTGGGTAGTTTTCAATTCAACTTCCTACGATGTCTCAGGGAATACTTCCAAGCAGTATGTGGCTGATAACGCTGTATCGGTTGGTGCCATGTTCCAGAAGCTGAGTGCTGGGAATGAGACGCTCTTGGTCAGACTTTGGAGAGGTGCTGCGGGGACTGGTACGTTGGTAGACTCAGCCACCACAAGCGAGCCATTCGGCGCTGTCCTGGTAACCGCCGTAAAGGAATAACAGCGCTGTAGCAAGTCTGCTTTCTATATTCCTGAGTCCGTGCACACAGAAGCGCGCGGTTGGTCAGATGTTGCTCCAGGAAGGCGTCTGGCGCTAGTATGAGACCTCAGCGCTCCACCCGGAATACAGGCGTAGATCCCCGTCGAGCATAAACTCGCTTGACTCCTGAAGACTGCGATGCAGCACATTGGCTAAGGTAAACAATTACTAACTCCGAACATCGAGGCAATCTAAGGAGAAGCATTGGACATACGGTTATGCGCAAGGTAAAATCCAGGTCTCGGAGGGGTGGCCGAGCGGCTTAAGGCGGCGGTCTTGAAAACCGCTCCCCGACGGAAGTCGGGGCGTGGGTTCGAATCCCACCCCCTCCGCCATACGTGAATTGGTCAGTCATCGCTACAGGGCAATATCAGTGACTGATGTAGAATAAGAGCCAGGCGCTATACCAAGAGTGACAAATTTCAAGGAACCAAGGAGGCAACTTGAAGATCCACGAATATCAGGCTAAGACACTTCTGACTCAATACGACATTCCTGTGCCCAAAGGAAGAGCGGCTTCAAGCTCTGCTGAAGCTGGAAAGATAGCTGCTGAAATCGGCGGCAGGGTGGTGGTCAAGGCTCAAGTTCACGCCGGCGGGAGAGGTAGAGCCGGTGGCATAAAGATAGCGAACAGCCCCAAAGAAGCGGAAACGGTCGCCGGTCAACTGCTCGGAACTAGATTGGTGACCCATCAGACAGGACCAGAAGGAGTTCCGGTAAGCAAAGTATTGGTAGAAGAAACGATCGAGTCAGCACGAGAGCTCTACCTGAGCATCCTCATAGACGCAGTCAGCCGCTTGCCAGTAATGATGGCTAGTGAAGCTGGAGGGATGGAGATTGAAGAGGTAGCTCAGTCAGCTCCGGAGAAAATACTGAAAATTCATATTGACCCTGCCATCGGCTTTCAGCCATTTCATAGCCGCAAGCTCGCTTATGGAATGAATCTGAATGGAGTTCAGATAACTGAAGCTACAAGATTGATGGCAAATCTCTATAGGCTATTCATAGACAAAGATTGTTCTTTGGCGGAGATAAATCCGTTGGTAGTTGCCGGCGATGGGAGACTGCTAGCTCTAGATGCTAAGCTGGTATTCGACGACAATGCGCTATACAGACATAAGGATATTCAAGAGCTTCAGGATAGAGAACAAGAAGACCCCCTTGAAGCTCAGGCTCGTGAGTGGGGAATCAGTAATTATGTCAAAATGGATGGCAATATTGGTTGCCTGGTCAACGGTGCCGGGTTAGCTATGGCAGTTAACGACCTCATCCAGTATTGTGGCGGCAGGGCAGCAAATTTTCTGGACATAGGGACGCTCAATAACCCGACTAGGGTAGTAAACTCGTTCAAGATATTCACCGCTGACCCTAGAATCAGGGCTGTACTCATCAATATTTTTGGGGGTATGACCAGGGTAGACGTTGTCGCTCAAGGAATAGTGGAAGCTTGTAAACAAACGGATATTCCTTTCCCCATAGTCATCAGACTGGCAGGGACGAATCTGGAACAAGGGCAACGTATTCTGGCAGAATCAGGGATAAGTTTCATTCAGGCTAAGGACTTCTATGATGGCGCCCGTAAGGCAGTCGAAGCAGCGAAAGGAGTCGTAAAGTGAGCATCCTTGTTGATGAAAATACCAGACTCTTGGTTCAAGGTATCACTGGGAGTGAAGGCAGCTTTCATACCCAGCGCTGCATAGAATATGGCACCAAGGTAGTGGCTGGGGTTACACCTGGTAAGGGAGGCAGTAAACATTTAGGAGTGCCTGTATTCGATACTGTTGAAAGGGCTGTAGCTGAAACCGGAGCCAACGCCAGCCTGATGTTCGTTCCGCCGGCTTTTGCCGCAGATGCTATTCTGGAGGCGATTGATGCTGGCATACCGTTGATTGTGTGCATAACGGAAGGTATACCTGTGCTAGATATGGTCAGGGTGCATCGCTATCTCAAAGGCAGATCGGCGCGGCTTATCGGTCCCAATTGCCCGGGAGTAATATCTCCGGGTAAATGCAAGGCTGGAATTATGGTCGGTGAAATTCACCTTCCTGGCAACGTAGGTGTAGTCTCTCGTAGTGGCACCCTCACTTACGACAGCGTGTCTCAGCTCACTGCGCTAGGGATTGGGCAATCCACCTGCGTGGGCATTGGTGGCGATCCCTTGCCTGGAAGTACTTTCGCCGATATCCTGAAGCTGTTTCAAGAGGATGCGGATACCAGAGCTGTAGTTCTCATTGGTGAAATTGGCGGCATGATGGAGCAGGACGCTGCAGAATTCATTAAATGCGGGATGAGTAAACCTGTAGTTGCCTTTGTTGCTGGCAGCACCGCTCCTCTTGGCAAAAGAATGGGGCATGCTGGAGCTATCATTACTGGTACTGCTGGCAGAGCTTCAGAAAAAATAAAGGCGCTGTCACAAGCTGGAGCAATCATAGCTCCCAATCCTGCTGAAATAGGCCTCACCGTGAAAAAGATATTGAACAGTAAGTGAGCCAGAATCGCTATCCATTAATTGAAGAGGTGCCGACGCCAGAGGCTCCTCATGGTCTCTTTGAGACGATCAAGGACAGACCATATAGCTTCTTTTTGGACAGTGGCATGGACCCCGGGAAATTGGGGCGATATTCTTTCTTGGGTTGCGAACCGTTCCTTGTCGTCAGGAGTCGAGGGTCAGAAGTCATTATACACAGCGAGCAAGGAAACGAAGTACGGCATGGTAACCCGTTTGATGTTCTGGGTAAGCTACTGGAGATATATAAGTTAGACCATAGCCTGACGCCTGTGCCTTTCGTAGGTGGAGGTGTTGGCTATCTCAGCTATGACCTGTGTCACTTTATCGAACGTCTGCCGTCCACAACCACAGACGATCTCAAGCTTCCCGAGTGCTACTTCGCTTTTTACGATGGCATCACAGCTTTCGATCACCTGGAAAGAAAGACTTACCTTGTTGCCACTGGTTTTCCCGAGTTGGAAGAGGCGCAGCGCCTGAAGCGAGCTAGATTAAGGATTGAGGAAATGAAGGACTGGCTTCGTGCCGCCTGTACTGGCCAGAAGCAAAGAACAGTGAAAAGCGGGATGCCAAGAAGGCCAAGATGCCAAGAAGCGGTACTTAGATCAAACTTCACCCCAGAAGAATACATGAAAGCCGTAGACAGAGTGCGAGAATACATCGCCGCTGGTGATGTTTTTCAAGTTAACCTTTCACAGAGGTTTGAGGTAGATTTGAAGATCTCACCGTACGAGCTTTATGACCGACTGAGAACGGTTAACCCTGCTCCTTTTGCTAGCTATCTCAATTTCCCTGGCATAACCATCGTCAGCGCCTCGCCGGAAAGATTTCTCAGGGTTCGGGGGGACTTGGTTGAGACACGACCTATAAAAGGCACGAGACCCCGGGGTAGAAACCACACGGAGGATGAAAGATTGGCTCAAGAGCTAGTTCGTAGCGCCAAAGACCTTGCCGAAAATGTGATGATCGTGGATTTAGAGAGGAATGACCTGGGACGAGTTTGTCAATATGGCACAATAAAGGTCACGGAGCTAGCTATTCTGGAGACTTTCCCCACCGTATTTCACCTCACATCCACTATTGTGGGCAGATTACGTCGCGACAAGAGCAACATTGATTTGCTTAAGGCAACTTTCCCCGGTGGTTCGATCACCGGTGCCCCGAAAGTACGGGCTATGGAGATAATTGATGAGCTGGAACCAACGAAGAGGAGCGTCTATACTGGCTCGATAGGCTATTTTAGCTTCGATGGAAACATGGACATCAACATTGTCATTCGAACTTTTCTGGTCAAAGATGGCAGAGCTTATTTCCAGGTCGGCGGTGGCATCATTTACGACTCCGTTCCGGATTCCGAATATCTAGAAACTCTGGACAAAGCCAGAGCTTTAATACAAGCCTTGCAGTTGGCACCACAGGTAATCGTAGCCACAAGATAAGAGGGTGATAAGTCACAGCCTCCAGCAGCATACTCTTTTTCAGACTGGCTGGAAGGTCTTGCCATTTTCTGGAAACTTGGCTAAAGTTGACACTCGGTTGATTTCTTACCCGACAAGAATCGAAGACTTGTCGGCTAGTTTCCAAAGGGGTAAGCAGAAACGAAAGGCTAGGTATTGACCACTATGTACTTTGAAGAGTTCAAGCAAGGTGATAAATTCACAACCCGTTCTCGTGTTGTCACAGGAACAGACATAGATATGTTTGCCGCTCTTACTGGGGCGACAAATCCTTTGTTCTTAGACAGTGAGTTTGGCAAGAAACAAGGTTTCGGTGGACGAATTGCACCTGGCATACTAATTCTAGCGTTAGCTGCAGGCGCGCAATATTCCACAGGGCTATTCGACCACATCATAGCTTTTTTGGGCATAGATAAGCTCAAATTCTTAAACCCGGTATACCCAGGAGACACAGTCCAATATCATGTAGAGGTGATTGAGAAGCGAGAAACAGAAAAGAGGGGACGAGGAATCATTGTGTTCAAATGGGTCGGAGAAAATCAGGAAGGCAAAGCAGTATTAGAAGCTGAAGCAACTTTTATGATGAGAAAAAGAGGAACAGAGCATAGCTGAGTGGCATGAAATATTCTAGAAGACATACGAAAACCAGTGCTTGCAAGCATAAAAAGAGTGAACATATAGGAGGGCTACGATTCGGGATAGCTTGTTCAACTTTGGCATTTTCCGGCACTTTTCATTATTAGCATATTTGCTACTTTAGCTTAACACTGCCTATGCTGTCTTACCCTTGAACACTGCACTTAGAAAACCTTAAGCGAATGCCCAATAAGGCAGCCTTCAAAGAAGGAGGAGAAAGTGGATTTCAGCTTTACAGAAGGACAAAACAAATTTAGACAAGAGGTTCGGGATTTTTTGGAGCGGGAAATAAAGAAGGGGTATTGGGTTCCTACCTGTGATGCTTGGGTACAAGGCTTTAACCCAGATTTTACCAAGCGAGTGGCTCAAAAAGGCTGGATAGGGTTGACCTGGCCTAAGAAGTACGGAGGGCAAGAGCGTAGTCATGTGGATAGACTTATTCTCACTGAGGAAATGCTGCGCTATGGAGCACCAGCAGCTTGTCACTGGATCAGTGACCGTCAAGTAGGAGGTGCCATCCTTTCTTTTGGCTCAGAAGAGCTCAAGCAGGAGTTCTTGCCCAGGATTGTGAGAGGTGAGATATATTTCGGCTTAGGAATGAGCGAACCTGAAGCTGGCTCTGACTTAGCTTCGCTACAGACCAGAGCAGTGGAAGACGGTGATTACTATGTCATAAACGGTCAAAAAACTTGGACTAGCTGTGCCTCCTTTGCTCACTATTTTGATGTCTACGCTCGAACAGATCCTAGCGCGCCCAAACATAGGGGTATTAGCGAGTTTATTGTGGATGCACGTTCACCAGGGGTCACTCGCATTCCCATGGTTGATATTACTGGCACTGAGGCTTGGAACGATATCTTTTTTGATAATGTCCGTGTCCACAAGAAATATTTGGTAGGTGAGAAGAACCGCGGCTTTTATCAAGTCCTCCACCAGCTTGATTATGAACGGAGCGGTATGGAGCGTCTCATGGGTAATTATCCTCTGTTCGAAGCCCTCCTACAGTTTGTTAAGGAAAATAAATTATCTCGGCGGCCTGTAATCCGCAATAAACTAGCCCAGCTCCAGATCGAGTTCGAGGTTGGACGACTGCTTATTTATAGAGTGGCACTGGTTATGGATGAGGGACGAGCCCCCAACTGGGAATCCGCCATGTCCAAGGCTTATTGCACAGAATTTGAAAAACGCTTAGCCGCTGTGGCGATGGAGATACTGGGACCTTACGGACAGTTGACCTCGAATTCCAAACTAGCCCCCCTACGTGGTATGGCTCTACATTCATACCTTGGTTCTAAAGGATACAGCCTTCAGGCAGGCACCACAGAGATCTTAAAGAATATCCTGGCTGTCCGAGGGTTGGGATTACCAGCTTCCTAACAGGCTCTCACTCCTTGCGAGGTGGCATATAACGATTCGTAGACGTTCAGGAAAATGCTCAAACTAGCTGATACAGGAGGATAGCTATGAAATTGACTCTCAATGAAGAACAAGAAATGCTCAGGAAGACAGCCCGCGACTTCTTGACCGATAAGTGTTCCAAAAAATTTGTTAAACAGATGGAGGAGAGCGACACAGGCTATTCTCGAGAACTGTGGCAGGAGATGGCTGAACTAGGGTGGATGGGGTTGGTTTTTCCGGAGAAATACGGTGGTGGCAACATGAGTTTTCTAGATTTGGCAGTGCTACTAGAGGAGATGGGACGTGCTTGCTTACCAGGTCCTTTTTTCTCCACCGTTGTGCTGGGAGGCTTACCTGTACTGGAGCTTGGCAGCGAAGAGCAAAAACTGGCATACCTGCCTCAGCTAGTGCGCGGCGAGAAAATATTCACTTTAGCCTGGAGCGAACCCGGCTACTATAACTACAGCGCTGCAGCTATTGCAGTCGAAGCTAAGCCCGAGAACGGCAAGTACTTTATCACCGGTACAAAATTGTTTGTGCCCGACGCGCATATCGCCGACTATATCTTGTGCGTTGCCAAAACTAAGCCCAGAGGCGGATTCACCACATTCATAGTCGCTGCTAAGACTGTCGGAATAAATTGCACGGTGCTAAAGACCACGGCTGGGGACAAGCTGTGCGAAGTCGTTTTTGACCGAACACCCGTGACCAAAGATAACATCCTGGGACGCCTGAACCAGAGACAGCGTTCATTGCAAAGGATAATCGAGCGCGCTGCAGTGGGAAAATGCTGCGAGATGGTCGGCAATCTTCAGAAGGTATTGGAGATAACCCTAGAGTATGCCAAAACAAGAAAGCAGTTCGACCGCGCCATTGGCAGCTTCCAAATCATACAGCACTGTCTGGCGGACATGGCGACTGACGTTGATGGTGCTAGATTCAGTACTTATCAAGCGGCCTGGATGTTAAGCCAGGATCTTCCTTGCACCAAGGAGGTAGCCATAGCCAAAGCGTGGGCAAGCCAAGCTTCCCAACGCGTCATTACGCTAGCTCATCAAATTCACGGTGCTATTGGCGTTACTATGGAGCATGAGTTACATTACTACACCAGACGTGCCAAAGCTGCCGAACTAGCTTTCGGAGACGCTGATTTCCATCGAGAAATAGTAGCTAGAGAAATGGGCTTGTAAGCAAAGATCAACGTAAATTCCAACGGCGTTTGCACGATTGGTGTAGCTGTGTAGCACAAGTATCCTTGTGCCAATTTACCGGGACGACGAAAATTTTCAGTTATGAAGAAATATGGCAAGAAAGGAACGACTACAATGAAAATCAGCAAAGTCGGTGTGATTGGTTGCGGGTTTATGGGCTCTGGCATTGTGCAGGTCTGTGCTCAATCGGGTTATGAAGTACTGGTGGTAGACGTCAATCAACAAATCCTCGATAAAGGCATAGCAACGATAGAATATTACCTAAGTCGAGATGTGGAAAAAGGTAGAATAGCTCAGCACGATAAAGACCTAGCTCTATCCCGTATCAAAAAGACCCTCGATCTCAAAGAACTGGCTGACCGTGATCTGATTATTGAAGCTGTTCCTGAGGATATGAAACTCAAGAAGCAAATCTTCGTCGAGCTCGACAGAATCTGTCCCAGAGATGTTATCCTATGTTCTAATACATCCTGTCTCTCTGTTACGGAACTGGCGCAGGCGACTAGTCGCCCAGATAAAGTGATGGGCACGCATTTCCTCTCTCCGGTACCTCGTAATAAACTACTTGAGATTGTCAAGGCGGATACAACCAGTGAACAAACTCTGACAACCGTAAAAGAATTTGGGCGCTCGCTGGGGAAGGAAATCCTAGTTGCCAGAGATACCCCTGGGTTCATTTTCAATTACCTATTGTTGGCGCTAACCGGGGCTGCCATACGCTTGCTGGAGAATGGTGTGGCTAGCGCCGAGGATATTGACAAGAGCATGACCCTCGGACTTGGTCATCCCATAGGTCCGCTAGCCCTAGCTGATTTCAACGGCCTGGATGTCGGCTATATGGTGGCTCGTGCCATGTACGAGCGGGCAAAGGACCCCTGTCTGGCTCCCTCTGCTCTTTTAAAGAAAATGGTTGAATCCGGCCGCTTGGGACGCAAGACAGGCGAAGGGTTTTATAAGTATAAGAAAGCGGAAGATTAACGGAGGTCATTGAGTTTCGTTTCTAGCTTCCTCTGCCCTAAAGCTACTGTCAAATCTCCTCGAGTTCTCTCAATCACAGCTCGTACCGCGTCTGTGGTTCGTCTTAAGCCGTGAGCAAGCAACTCCGGAAAATCCATAGTCATCAATATGCCATAGATTTCATCCATTACGGTCAACAATTCTTCGCAACGGGAAAATTCATCTCGCCTTAAACTATCTAATATGAAACGCCTTAGTTCACCTACAGATTCGCCCAAACCATCAAGATAGGCGGCAGCGGTAACACCCAATGATTCTGGCTTTGGTAACTCTCCTCCGGCGATCAAAGTTAATGTTATGCACCCTTCGGCAAACTCCTTTTGAGCATCGTGAACGAAGCCAGAATGAAGTAACCTGCCATACCTCGCCAAGTCCTGGTTAAGCTCCTGAATCAACTTGTGTGCTGATTCCAAAAGTTGCTTAGCTGTGTCATGCTCCTGGCGGTGTACAGCGCGTATAGCTTCAGCGCTATGACGAACGACTTGCCGGCAGCTACGCAAAGCTCTCTCCCTTGCCTCATCCTCGGCTGCAAAATAGGGACGAAGTTCCTCAGCAATAGCTTTCAGGTCTTGTACTTGTTTTGACATTTCTCTCTTCCCTTCTCCATCTGCGCGATCAATTTCTGCACAGCCCCTCTAACATTTTCCTTTCCTAACACAGCGCTCACCACAGCTACAGCGTCAGCGCCAGCAGCCACTATCTCACCAACGTTACTCTCGTCTATTCCGCCGATAGCCACCACGGGTATAGAGACCTTTCCACTGATTTCTTTGACTGTTTTGACCCCCACGACGGTGGCTTCTTTCTTAGTGGCGGTGGGAAATACAGAGCCCACGGCAATATAGTCTGCTCCTTCACTCTGAGCTCTCATTGCTTGAGATACGGTGGTGACAGAGCATCCTACAATCTTGTCTATCCTCAGTTCCCTGCGCACCACGGGCAAAGGCAAATCTTTTTGCCCGATGTGAAGCCCATCCGCATCAGCCGCCATAGCTAAATCGAGATAGTCGTTTATGATGAATAGAACCCCCGTTCTGCTACAGAGGTCCTTGAGCTTTTGCGCTACCAGCAAAAGTTCTTTGTCGTCACCTTGGTAAAATCGAGATTTGTCACGAAGCTGGAGAACCCTGGCGCCTGCTTCGATAATCTGATTGGCAATGTCTAGCTCATCCCTGCCAGCCAAAAACTGCCTATCCAAAATAACATAGAGCCCGCGTATTCCTGCGGCTTTGTCGCAGCGCATTATCCTAGAAACCAAGTCTCGCTCAACTGAATAAAGAGTAAACCTGGATTGTTCGAACTTTTCCGGATTAAGCTGCGCGCGTATGTCAGGCAACTTAGCCAACTCTTCCAATACCCGAATAGCTTCTTCTGCCCTTTTGGCATTCGCCGTAACCAAATCTGCTAAATCCGGCGCTGAGCCTGCTTCTATTCTCAGTTGCTTACCCTTGGGCTGAATTCTGCCAATATCGTGTTCAGAATCTCTCTGAGATAAAAGCTCAATGCCCAACGACCTAGCTTCCTGTGCTAGATCGTGACGTAGAGACTTCAATCGTTGACTCAGTTCGGCATCATTGACGACGAAGCGTGCGACATCCTCCAACAGCCGCAAACCTTCTCGGGCGCGGTTTAGATTGGCATCAATCATACGCAGCAGTTGGTGAGGCACTCTGTAGATCCTTGAGAGGCTCAGGCAGGACTCCTTCTCTAGCTGCCTTTATCTGCTCCTGAATGTGTGGCGGGAGTTCCTGCCCCATTTCCTGGAATTTCTTCTCCACCCAGCGCCCAATATTCCGGGGGTCCTTGTAGTAATCGGGACTTGTGTGCAATCCGGGTTCGCCGCTTTCCTCCCAGACCGTTTTTATAGACTTGTGGTAAGCAAAGCTCGATACCAGTCGAGACAAATCAGTGCTGCCGCAGAACGAACATCTATAATCAGCCGGCGCAGAAAAACTTCGCACCAGGAAACTCGACTTCTTGTGGCAGTTCTTGCAAACAAATTCATAAATGGGCATAGTCGCCTCACTCACTTATTTTCTTGTTTGCTATCACCCTCGCCAAAGAATTCCTTTCGTCTTTTCTCTATCTCTTCGGCAGGCCACTCTCCCTTCTCCATCCTTTCAACTATCTCTTCATATTCGGGAGGCGGTTTTTCCCCGCTGCTCATCCGTTTATTCCATTCAGCTAGGGCTTTGGGGTCGTTTTGCATCATACCTTGAACCAGTTCACGGTCGGAAAGTATGTCTTCATAGACATCTCTGTATGTCTTGTGTACGGAAAAAGAAGAGAATCTCCGCTCAAGCTGCCTGTTACCACAACGGGAGCAGGCTGGCATACTTGAACCAAAACCCTGCTGATATGAGCTTACCACTCGCCGACACACACTACACCAATATTCATATATCGGCATATCCTTTGACCGAAAAATTCTACCACAATTGACTTCCTTCGAACAAACTTGCTGCAAAGACGTGCCTTCGATTTCTCGAGACGGCGTAGAGTCTACTGCCAGTGGTGTTGAAAAACTGGTCAGGAAAACGAACTCAGTTCAGGGATATCCCAGCTCCTTACCCAAGACTGCCACGGCAGCAACCTGAGGTGGACCTCCGAACGTCTGCGATATACCGAGCCTGACATCTTTTAGTTGTCGCTCAGGCAATTGAGCCTTCCCTTGGAGCTGCTTGTAAACTTCATAAGTCATCCTGAGACCACTGGCACCCACAGGATGCCCGAAGCATTTCAGTCCGCCATCAGTGTTGACGGGCAAACCACCTGTAAGCTCAAAGAAGCCGGAATCAACGTCTTCTCCAGCCTTACCTTCCTTACTGAAGCCCAGCAGTTCGTAGAGCAGTAGCTCAGTACTGGTAAAGCAGTCGTGCACCTCGGCGATATTGATTTGCTTGCGGGGATCGGTGATACCGGCTTGTTGGTACGCCTGCCGCGAGGAGTTTATCACCTCTTCAAAATGTAGCCAATCAAAGGATGGACGGTTCTGGGGAAGCAAGGCTGAATGAGCTGCCCCTAACCCCTTTATGTAGACCGGGTCACTGCGATATTTTCTAGCTTGGCTGGCAGGAACCAATAGAGCGGCAGCCGCACCATCACTGTTCCCACAGCAGTCAAAAAGACCAAGTGGCCAGGCAATGATAGGAGCACCCAACACCTGCTCCAGGGTAATGCGGTTTTGAAAATGAGCTTTGGGACAAAGGCTGCCGTTGTAGTGATTCTTGACCGCAATTTTGGCAAGTATCCGTTTTCCTTCCTCAGGAGGCAAGCCGTAGGTGTAGAAATATCGAGTGGCGATCATGCCAAATGAGCCTGGTGCGGTACGGCGTGCCTCCAGTACCGGGCTCATACCACGACCTGTGCCCAACCCAGGAAAACCAGTATCCTTGAGTTTTTCTGCACCCAGTGCCAAAACCAGATCGTACGTGCCGGACGCCACACCAAAGCAAGCATTCCTCAAAGCTTCATGCCCTGTAGTACACCAGTTCTCCACGCGAGTCATGGGTATACCATGTAGCTTCAATGGTCCCGCCAGGTAAGTACAGCCAATGCCGACCAATGGCTGGGTAACGCTCCCATACCAGCAAGCTTGAATATCCTTGGGGTCAATTCCAGCGTCTTCATAAGCTTCATACGCTGCTTCTATGGCTAAATCCTCCAGTCCAGCATCCCACCTCTCGCCAAACTTAGTGCAACCCATGCCAATGATAGCGACCTTATCTTTTATGCTCTTCATTGCTCTGCCCTCGCTAGAAAATTAATTTAAGCCTCTTCTCCTTCCTCGTCCTCGTAGACTCCGGGAAATAGTTCCCTTCGTCGGAACCTCCTCCAGTCTGGCTTCTTTTTCTGCCAGAATGAGCTTTTCCAATGTTCGGCTTCTTCTGAAGCATAGTACTTCCAGAGATACTGAGCTGAGACCGCTTCTATGCCCCGCATATAGGTGGTGGCAGCATTGAAACAAGCCTTGATGCCGGCGATAGCTCCCGGGCTCTTCTCCAGTATTTCGTCGCACCATCTGTCAACTTCCTCTTCCAACTTTTCTGCCGGCACTACCTTATTCACCAGTCCCATCTCCAGCGCCTCGTGCGCGGTGTAACGACGACACAGATACCAGATTTCCCTGGCTCTCTTCTCTCCGACCACCATCATCAAATCAACAATACCCAGACCAGGGTCGAAACTCCCTACTAAGGGACCTACTTGCCCGAACACTGCGTTTTCTGAAGCTATGGAAAGATCACAGATCTGCTGATAAACCTGTCCTCCTCCTATAGCGTAGCCGTTCACTGCTGCTATGACAGGTTTCGGCATCTCCCGTATAAGAGTTTTGACCATCAAATCCTTCTCCAGCATTCCCTTTCGATAGCCGGCTTTAGCTTCCTTGGCATCGCCGCCCGTGCAAAACGCCTTATCGCCAGCCCCGGTAAGCACCACTACTCCCACAGTTCCATCGTTAGCGGCGTCCTCCAGGGCTGTTATCAGCTCATCCTGAGTGGAAGTGGTGAAAGCGTTATATGCCTCGGGCCTGTTTATGGTTATCCTGGCCACCCCAGGTCTTTTTTCATAGATTATGTCTTTGAAGTCAAAGCCCTCCACTTTCTTCCATTTCTTCTTGGCCATGGCGTCTCCTTTCACCTTGATGCCTCACCTGATGGGGCGGCACTTCCAAAAATAGTTGTACATGCCTGCGCCTTCGTACAGTCTCCTGAAAGTCATTTCTACCGGCATATCTACCTTCACCTCGCGGGGGTCGCAATCGGTCATGAGAAAATAGCCTCTCGTATGCTCGTAGTCGAACTCTAGCCCTATCTGCGGTATCGTGGGGTCGTCGCTTCTGCCAGCCAGGTTATCCAGCGTGAAAGTGAAAACATGAGCTTTCTTGTCTGAAAGCCTGACTTCTTCGAAATGGTCATTGCTTCGACAGACGTAGCAAACTCTTTCTATAGGAAAAGTGACAGTACCACAGTTCTTGCACTTACTACCATGCATGCGAATAGCCCAATTGCGCTCGCGCCAGCTGGTGGTTGCTGCAGGAAACAGCCTGAATGGTTCGCCAGGTTGAGGCTCGAGCAACCCCCTATAGCTAAGGTACCTGGTATAGCAAAGAGGTTTCTTTGAATTCAGATGCCCTTTTACTCCTCTTCTGTTGCCTTTGATACTCTCAATTTCTTCCGTCACCTTGAGCAATACCGCATCACAGCCGCTGCCGTAACTAGCCAGGAGAATCCTATCTCCAGCTTTAGCCTCTTCTAAAGTAGCTACGAGCATGAGTAAAGCGTGTGCACAACCGGTTATGCCTACATTGTTAATCAGCAGATCCTGAAGCTGCGTCCTGACATCAAACCCCAAGCGACGCGCCAGTCCTTGTTGTGCCCTCAAAGTAGGAGCATAGAACACGGCTCTGGTAATATCCTTGGCTGAGATGCCTTTCTTTCGCATCAAACCCGAAATTGCCTTTTCCATATTCTCTGTGTAGCCATGCTCAATGATAAAGCGGTCTTCCCAAGACTGTACATAGACATCTTTGTCTAATCTCCACACATCATACAGCTCATTGGCTAGAGAATAGGTACCTTCTATGGTTACCGCGGGTTTGCCAGTACTGCCCACCAATAACGCTGCCGCCCCATCACCAAAGGACTGTTCATAATTTGACCGTGGATAGCCTATGCGACAATCGGAAGCGGTTACTAACACCATTCGGGCAGAACCACTGACTACTGCATCCAGCGCTGCTCTGAATGCTGCCGTCGCCGCTCTCAAGCTATTGCCAAAGTCCGCGGTGATGATCTCCGGCCTCAAATCGCTAGCCGTAGCCACCAAAGTCGAGCATTCCTTTTCCCTGTAGGGCGCAGTCGTGGAGGCAAAATATAACCCATCTACATCCTCCCGTTTGAAACCAGTCAAACAGTCAATTGCCGCCTCGGTTGCCATGGTAATGGCATCTTCATCATTGTTGGCTACGCTTCTTTCACCGCCCAGCGAGGCAGTCCCCCACGCTTGAGCAATATCATCTCGAGCAAGCCTCCATAACGGGATATACGCACCATATGAAACAATACCAGCCATGAACTGAGTCCCCCTTTATATACTATTCGACGTACAATATTCTGCTGCAGCTACCACACTGTATTAAATCGCCAGCTTTAGCCCTCTGCCATTGGCTCATAGGTATCGTGATATGACACCCCTGGCATTTTCCTCTCTCCACTTTGGCTACAGCCTGTCCACTTGCTTGCTTGAGTCGCTCATAGATTTTCAGAAGCTTAGTGTCAATTTGTCGCACCAGTCCGCTGCGTTCTTCTTCAAACTCGGCAAGCAACGTTTCTATCTCGCGTTTTCTAGGACTCAATATCCTTTGCTTCTGTTCCCATTCTTGCATTAACCGCTCGACCTCTTGGGCAGCAGTTCTCACCTTGATTTCCATCTCCTCCATCTCACTCATCAACCCTAGCAGAATATCTTCTTTCAGCTTAACCTGCTTCTTAAGTCCATCGATTTCTTTCTCAAGATTAACCAGTTCCTTAGGATTCGTAGTCTTGCCACTGAAGAGCTTATTATTGATCTGCTTAATTTTGTTTTGAAGGTCTTCTAGTTCCCACTCGCAACTTTTTTGCTTCCTTCTTGCCTCTTCCAGTTGGGCTTTTTGCGAAGCGAGTTTAGATTGAGCAGCCAGCACGGCTTTATTGTCGGCTAGTTGATTCTCGATTTCAGTTAGCTCTCGCAGCTTTCTTTGAAGCTCCAGGTCAACCTGCTGCAGTCTGTAAAGTCGCCCTGTCAAACCCATACCGGGTAATTGTAGAAGTGAACTAAGATATTGTCAAAATTGCTGGCAACTTCTTAGAGGATTAAGAAGGTGGAGTCTTACGACTCTGGGTTTCACACGGCATTTTTCAGCTGTCACGATGGCATCTATTTGGGATACGATTTCATCAAGCTTATCTGGCTCACTTACTATGACATAGTCGAAGAGTGGCAGACTTTCCATCTCCTCGTTAGCCTTTTTCAACCTCAGTGCCAGGTCTCCCGAAGATTCGCTATGTCGCTTCCTTAACCTCTTTTCCAGCTCCTTCATCGAAGGAGGCATGAGAAAAATACATATCGCCTGAGGCAGAATTTTTTTGATAGTCGCGACACCTTGAACGTCTACCTTGACTATCGTATCCAGCCCTTTGGACAAAGCTGCAGTTAACTCGTCTTTAGGCACACCATAATAGTTGCCATAGACATTCGCCCACTCCAGAAACTTCTTCCTCTTGATCATTTGCTCAAATCCCTCCCGCGAGAGGAAATGATAATTGACCCCATCTTTTTCTCTGGGACGTTTGGGACGCGTGGTAGCCGTAATAACATAGTGGAAAGAACGACCTAGCGCCTTCATTCTGGCAAGCACAGCATCCTTACCTACACCCGATGGTCCGGACAGAACAATAAGCAACGGCTCGGAAGCCTTGCTGCCTTTTTGCTTCGTTCGAAGCTTCCCCCCAAGGCTCTGCTCAGGCACTTCCCATTTCAACTTTTTCCTCGGGCATTACATATGTAGCAGATAGCCGATTAGCAATAGTCTCTGCTGTCACAGCAGCTACCATTATGTGACCAGTGTCAAAAAGGATAGCCGTCTTAGATTTCCTGCCGTGGGTGGCATCAATTAACAGACCCTTTTCCTTCGCTTCCCGAATGAGCCTCTTGATTGGCTGCTGATTCACCGACAGGAAAGCCACTACCCTGTTTACAGCAATAACATTGCCAAAACCAACATGAACTAGCTCAGTACACATATTGCCTCCTAACTATAATGCTTTATATTGTCAGGACTTTCCAACCGCTATCTGTTGTAAAGCCTGCCAGAATCCGGGATATGATACTTGTGCTGCTTGAGCGTGCTTGATTGCCGTTTCCCCTTTAGCTATGAGACCTGCTACTCCCAAAGTCATTGCTAAACGGTGGTCTAGATGGCTATCAACTACTGCACCTGTCAAAGCTTTGCCCCCGTAAATAATCATGCCGTCTGGCAAAGGTTCAATCTTGGCGCCTAAGCGGGAAAGCTCGCTCACCACAGTAGCAATCCTATCTGATTCCTTCACCCTAAGTTCTTCAGCATTCCTGATTATCGTTTTCCCTCTAGCTGCACAAGCGGCTACTGCCAATACGGGAATTTCATCAATGAGACGAGGGATAATGTCACCACCAACCTCTACACCTTTCAGTTCGCTAGATTCTACCACAATATCAGCTAAAGGTTCACCAGCCTCCACCTTCTCATTCTCTATTCTTAATCTGGCTCCCATAGCCAAGAGAACATCTATAATCCCCGTTCGCGTGGGATTGACTCCGCAATCTCTCACTACTACTCTGGCGTCGGGGTGAATAGCAGCAGCCACGAGAAAGTAAGCTGTTGAACTAATATCCCCGGGGACGCGCAGGCTCAGGGGGACTAGAGGAGTGTTCAAAGGCGACAAAGAAATTGAATTTTCCGAGCTTTGCAATTTGACTCCCATTCGTTTAAGCATATTTTCTGTGTGGTCTCGGGAGGAGATTTTTTGGTGCACTCTCGTTTCGCCATTGGCAAAAAGACCAGCTATCAGGATAGCTGATTTAATCTGGGCACTGGGAATGGGCATGGTGAAATCTATGCCCCGCAGCTTCTTACCCTTGATGACCAGCGGGGCAAATGAATCTCGTCCCCTGCCCCATATTTCAGCGCCCATCAACCTCAGCGGCTCAATCAATCTTCCCATAGGGCGGCTACGGAGGGAAGCATCGCCAGTGATAATTGACAAAAAAGGCTGGCTAGCTAAAAGTCCGCCCAGTAGACGCATAGTAGTACCGCTGTTCTCGGCATTAAGCACATTGCTAGGCTCTCGCAGTCCATCTGCGCCTTTTCCCAATACTAATAGAGTAGGGACATCACGCGTCCCCTTTCTAACAATTTTCACCCCGAGCGCTTTCAGACACTTAACCGTAGCCTGGCAATCTCTTCCCGGTGCAAAATTATCAATCTTGGCTTCGCCCTGAGCTAAGCTATTCAAGATAGCTGCGCGATGAGAAATAGACTTGTCGCCGGGCACCACCACCTCGCCTTCCAACCTAAGACAAGGCTTGACGATCCTCATCCCATGTTCGGCTGCACGCGGTCTCAGCTTGATAGCTTTTTCAGCCATTCCTGTCTTGCCTCTCTTGCTTCAGACAAGGCTTGCTCCAGACTTTCATCGCCTTCCGCCACCAGTTGGCGATATTTTGCCAACTCGCGGCTGAACTTGCCTATCCACTCCAATATAGCTTCCTTATTGCTCAGGCAGATATGAGCATTTACCTGTGGGTTCCCTGAAGCCAGGCGACTCAGGTCGTAATAGCCTGAGGCTGCTAATTTGGACATCTCAGGCCAAGAAGGATCTTTGGCTGTAGCCGATACCAGAGCCGCCGACAGCAACATTGGTAAATGACTGATGCCCGCCACCAGCTTATCGTGCTCCCAAGCTTCGATAATAAAAGGTGTAGCTTCTAACTCCTTAACCATACCTACTACTGTATCTACCGATTTTTGTGAAGCTTTCTTCGATGGCATAATACAATAAGTGCGCCCTCTAAATAACTCAGCTTTAGCTGCCTTGATGCCAAACGTTTCTCTACCAGCCATGGGATGTCCACCCACAAAGTCCACGGTTGGTGGCAGTAATTCCTCAGCCCATTTCATAACCTGGACTTTGGTGCTCGCGACATCGGTGACAATGCAGCCTGGGGAAAGATAAGAAGCTACCTCGGCAAAGATTTCCTTTACTGTCAGAACCGGCGTAGCAACAATGACCAGGTCAGCTTGAGCCACTGCTTCTTTTAGATTGTTTGCGCCCCGCTCGATGGCGCCCAGACTCAAGGCAGTGGCGACAGTTTCTGGGCGACGGCTATAGCCAACTATCTCCCACTTGGACTTTTTCCTTTGTCTTAAAGCTAACCCGATTGAGCCGCCGATTAACCCTAACCCGATGATGGTCAGCAACACGTAATCATTATATCAGCGTAAGGCTTTGCCTGTCATCGCAATGATTCTTCTATCACTGGAGTTACGTTCGTACTATATCCAGATTCAGTGGGGGTTTTCACCATTACCGAAGTAGGATTACCAACAGGTGATTGACGAAAGTAGTGGGTGGTATCTACTATTTATACTATATGTGGGTTTATTCAAGTCATACCAGATATTACTTATGGCTTACGAAAGTAAGCAAAGCAGGAGGAAAAATGAAAAGAGAAATTATTGAGCTTTTGCTGGCACTGGTACTGGTGATAAGCCTGGGGCTGGCAATAGCATTACCGATGAGCATTACCGATGAGCACCCCCGTTCTGGCTGCCACTCTTACCATCTATCCTAACGGTCCTGGGAACTATACTAACATTTCCGGCCAGTATCCTAACAGTGGAGCTCACTGGGATAAAGTTGATGAAGCCGTGCCTGATGATGATCAAACCTATGTTTACACAAACAGTGATACCCAGCAAAAAGACGCTTACACCCTACAGGATGTCTCTGGGACGGGAATTATTGCGTCTGTTACTGTTTACTTCCGTTTTAGAAGTAGCGCCTCTACCTCTAATTATGCTTATTGTCAACCTTTCTTAAGGCTTGGCGCCAGGGAAACAGCCGGGACTGAGGTTTCAACTCGGTCAACTACTTGGACTACTTATAGCCAAACACTGGCTCGCCCTGGTGGTGGGAATTGGTCTTGGTCAGATATCAACAACCTTGAAGTGTGCATTGGGTTAAGACATACAAGCGCGCTGCCTAATCGCTACGCCCAATGTACTCAGGTTTATGTGGTTGTTAACTATAATAATGCACCCACCGATATTTCGTTGAGCCCTAACACTATAGCCGAGAACCAACCAGTCAACACCGTAGTCGGCACTTTCAATAGCACCGACCCCGACCCCGGCGACACTTTTACTTATACCCTGGTGCCCGGCAGCGGCAGTGAAGACAACAGTTATTTCAATATTCAAGGCAATAACTTGAGGACTTCGGCAGTCTTTGATTACGAAACCAAGAACTCTTACAGTATCAGAGTCAGGTCTACTGACCAAGGTGGACTGTGGGTTGAGAAGCAGTTTAGCATCGCGGTTCTTAACGTCAATGAAGCGCCGACCGCCAATCCACAAAGCGGTCTGGTAGTCAACTCATGTGACACTTTGACTGTGACCTTGAGCGGAAGCGACCCTGAAGATGACCCCCTGAGTTACAAGATTTCCGCATTACCTATCTATGGCGAGCTATACGATGGCATTAGTGGAATTAAAATTACGTCAGTTCCCTTCATCTTGACTTCTAACAATGTAACTTATAAGCCGTCTGAGCCTTATAGTGGTCCTGACAGTTTTGACTTCAAAGCCAATGATGGGGAGTTTGATAGCACCGAAGCCACCGTCTCTGTAACTGTCACGGACGGACGCACTACCTGGTACCGTGATGCTGACAATGATGGGTATGGTGACCCCGATGACTCAACTTTAGCCTGCACCCAGCCAGAAGGCTATGTTGGCAATGCTGGCGATGGCTGTCCAGAGGATCCGAACAAGACAGAGCCTGGGATTTGTGGCTGTGGCACTCCAGATACCGATTCCGACAACGATAGCACGCCA